>Ga0194130_10006113_pt1 | contig 14100 bp, 9 predicted proteins | sample TA2KigsurfametaG_FD_160084 | JGI IMG/M metagenome (GOLD analysis project Ga0194130, IMG submission 160084) | Freshwater microbial communities from Lake Tanganyika, Tanzania - TA2015050 Kigoma 12 surface | ecosystem: Environmental > Aquatic > Freshwater > Lake | place: Tanzania: Lake Tanganyika... | reverse complement strand
TTTAGCCACCAATCATTATAAAGTCTTGGAGCATCTCCAGGATTTACGATTCGATAACAATCAATAATTACATAATCATTATCTGAAACTTCCTTCCAATCAATATCCAAATACAATTTATGATTTAATTTATTAAAACGAATTTGTGCGTGTGGATTCAAAAGATAGTCTAAATCCTCTAGGTATCTTTTAACCATCGAATAGTTTAGAAGATCTAACGCACCATAATAATAAACATCATTTAAAAATAATTGATATTTTATATTAAACAATCCAGCAGATGCAGTATTTGTTGAGTTTATCTTGAGAATATTATTAACACCAATAATAGAATCGGGTAAAGGTAAATAATTTACCCCTTCAACATAAGTAAGAGATGTTACTCCCGCGCCTACAACATTTGGTGAAGTTGTTGAGGATCCAACTGGGCCAGACTGCTTTAAAATATTTTTAGTTGCGGGAGTAAGTTTATGTTTTAAAAATACACGATCAATGCCATCATAATGACGCTCATGAAAATACTGAATTGCATCGTCAATTAAGTTATCAATCTGATCGTCATCTACATTTATTTCTAAAACTGGCTTACCTAGTTGTTTGAGGCAGTAATCTTTCAATCCTGCTCTACTAGATGGTTGCGCCATAAAAAATACCCCTAGTCTTCTAGAGGTATTTATAAATCAAGGTTTTGGATATTTATCTTTAATTTTATTTATCTCATTTTTCCACCCGTCGTATCCCTGATGATATAAAATATCCAATTGATCTCCAATAGATGGATATGCAATTTCTCTATCTCTTTGATACTGTCTATTTACCCATTCACTTTCAAGTCTTTCAGCTTCAGCTAAAACTTCTTTTTCGGTTGGAGGAGGAAATTCATTTTCATCAAACCAAATCAAATCTTTATAGTCATTTCCCAAAAGAGAACATTTTGCATCCGGTCTTAAAGACAAGACTGCTCTAAAAACATCCATTATCCTGAAACCTCCATTAGTGTCAGAGTAGTAAGAGGAGTTGTGTTATAGTTACCAGCGGAAGCTTGCCAGTTTTCAGCTCTATTTAAATATACAACAGAAGAACCAGAATATCCGCCAAGTTGAATTTGGTAAGTAAAAGCACTAGTTGCTCCTGGACTATCATAATGAACTCCAGTCAACATAAACATCTGATATGTTGATCCGCTATCAGGGGATTGATATGCGTTGATAGATCCAGAAGCTTGTGGTCTAGAGCCTTCTCCAGCACCTTGTTGTACTGGAGTTCCATTTCGAAGTATTCTAAATGCTTGTTGATAACCACCAGCAGCAGTTGTTTTTCCAATATATAAACTAGTCAATATAAGGATTCTATTTGCTGATGAAGATGGAGTTATGGTGGCATTTAATCCAGTTATATCAACATAATAACCACCATTGTTTGATACCGAAGTGGCACTGAAACCTGTACCTAAAGTTGTATGAACAACTTGAAGAATACTTCCAGTACTATTCAGTAATGGTTTACCACTTACTGTTGTTATTGCATTAGTCTTTAGAGTACTCATAATGAATCTAATTCCTCTGGTCTAGGGTATTTAATTTTGACTGCATTACACTTATCTATATATGCTTGCACTTGGGCATCATCACCTTTCACCACACCATCAATATATTCTGTGATGTTAGGATACTCTAGCATTCTTTTCATTTTATATGAATTTAATTCTGCAAGTTTTTTTTGCCTTTCCCATTCAGCATCCCATTCTTCTCTTGTGGGTTTTCTTTGACCACCTTCCCATACAGGTGGTTCAAACCATTCTAGACCTTCATATTCTGTACCATTGCAAGAATAGTTTGCTCCAGGTCTCAGTGCTTGTATAATTTTTGCAGGATTACTCATGATAATACCTCAATTGCTGTAAGTGTAGAAATTCCATTTCCATAATAAGTGTCTGCATTATCATCAGTGTAAACGTTATAATTGACTCCAATTGAATAAGAAGCATTATAAGATCTCATTTGAACACCATATGTAACTGAACTAGTTGTTGTTGGACTATCTAAGTAATTTATATGCCCACAATACATACCGTATCCAACTGCGGCGCCATCGTATTCATTCATAACAAATGTAGCAACTGCTCTATTTCCCCTTGGAGCTCCCATTGCGCCAGCAATTGCATTACCATCTCTAATCAATCTTCCTTTTACTTCCCAGTATCCAGCTGAACAGGATACTTGCCCAAGAATTAAAATTTTGTTACTAGAACTTGTTGGAGTAATTGATACAGAAAGTCCAGTAACTGTGCCCCAGTTTGGATAAGCTCCACCAGACCAAATATCTTGTTTAGTTGATGAAACTATTTGAATAACACTTCCAGTACTATTCAGTAATGGTTTTCCAGCAGTTGTTTGAATTTGATTTGTTTTTAAAATGCTCACCTATTTTCTCCTCAAATTTATTACTAGGTATAAGTTCTATTCTTGATTTCTGCTACCTTTGCTTCCCACACATCTTTAGTTATTTCGCCTCTTTGATACTTAAAGAATAAAGGATCAGATTCTCTAATATAATCTTGCTGCCTTTTAGATTTTTTAAGAGCAACAATATTTTCAGCGTTTATTTTTACAGCAGCTTCATTAACTGCATCCTCATCTATTTCTATTAGGTTTCCATTAATATCAAACACACCTAAGGAATCATCAATTCTGACTGCATTAGGATGAATTTTATAAATGGCGTCGTGATGGTATGTCATCCTGCTATTTCCATTGCTATAAGTGATGAAGCACATCTAGAATCATATTCAGAAGTGTTTGCATCTGTTCCCTGCCTATTTAGGTAGACAACATATGTACTATAAGATGCCATTTGTATTTTATATGTTAATTGACCAGAAGATGCTGGACTATCTACGTACATTATAGCTAGTGGTTGTCCATTGTAAGCGTTGGTGCTGTGGTAAGTTGCTGTGAATTCTTTTGAAACTCTTGGTCTACTTCCAGCAGCATCACCAATATAAATTGCACTACCATCTCTGACTAATCTTACTTTCACGCTATATCCAACATTACTAGAAACAAATAGATCACTCATAATTAATATTGTACTTGAAGTATTTCTTGGAGTGATATTAACTGTTAATCCAGTATCAGTCCAAACGAATCCTCCTGCAGATGAAGATATGTCAGTTTTGACATTTGATACTACTTGAAGTATTTTTCCCCTATTAGAAAGTCCTCCAGTAGTTTGAATCTCATTGACTCTTAAAGTACTCATTTTTTCAATTCCTATACAATTGTCCAGACGGCTCCAGAGTTAACCGTAACAGTAACTCCAGCTTGAATTGTGATGGGTCCAATACTCATGCAATTTTTTGATGTGTCTATAGTTGTATCTGAAGTAACAGTTGTATCATTTTGTATCAAGACACCGCCGCCTCCAGCTCCGATTACTACTGCCATTTTACACTTCCTCCGCGTCTTTATAGTAATTAGTAGACTTTAAATGATTATAAGCCTGCTTTACAATATTTTCAGATAGAGATAAATCTAAATCAAAACTTGTTGGCAAATCACCACCAGCAAGAGGAGTATGTCCAATTGGAGACTTGCCTTCATCTCTAGCTTCTTTGGAGGAAAAGATCTCTAGGTTAACTTTTGCTCTAAATTTTGATTGAGCAGTGTCGTAAACCTTTTCAATAACAACATCTCTGATCATATGATATGCATTTTCTACTTCAAAACCAGATCCTGGAAATTCATAACTTTTTATTAGGGCCATTAAATCTTAACCTCCTAGTTTTTTCTTAAGATTATCTAGTTCATCTCTCAAGTTATTTATAACGCCGTTTTGTTCCTTAACGGCCTCAATGAGAAGTGCGACCATGTTTTGATATGCAACTGACTTAGTTTCAGATCCATGAACAATCATTGGAAGTACTTCCTCAACTTCTTGAGCAATAACACCGATAGAATGTTCATTAGTATCCACTCTATCAAACTCTACTCCGCGAAGAGCAAGTGTCTTTTCAAGAGCATTTTCAATGGTGATGATATTCTTCTTGAGTTTGATATCAGAGTTTGCCGTAACAGTACCAGTGAATGTTCTATTACCAGGATGATAGACTCTAATTACCTTCAAACCAGAGATATAACATGTACCACCTCCAGTGTAGTTAAAGAGTGCCATTGGAGTCCAGTACTTAGTTCCGGACTTAAATTGACCAACAGAGTTTCCAAATCCACTAATTTGTCCACTTACCTTAGTCCAAGAAGCTCCTGGGTTAGTATTAGACATAACCCAATAACCATAACTACCTGGGTTGCCTCCAAGTGAGGTAAACGAGTGATCATATTCATTTGAACCCATGTAGTGACCGTTAGCCCCACTAGTATTTCTGATCCAACATTCCATGTAGAAGATATCGCTAGAATCTACTGGAATGTATGGGAATCCAGAATCATACTCACCACCAATATTAACAGAACCTGAAATTTGAATTGCATAACCACCAGGAGAGGTAGAATCAGCAACCCATGTAACATTTGTACTATTGAACCATGACTGTAATTGATCTTGTGACCAAGTTGGATCAATTGCAAAACAAGTCTCAGATCCAGAATAATGACCTACTGGTACAAACTCAGAATTAGTTATTCTTTGGTTTGTTCTATTGAGGCCTCTTGCATAAACTGTACCATTGTCAGCGTTAAGGAATATTGAGTTGGTTCCATTCTGAGCAACATACATTCCCCAATTATTGTTTGGAGATCCAATTCTTGAAATTCCACCATTTCCAGCATAACCATAACCAATACCATACATATTTCCTAATGTAGTGGTTCCTGGTAAATATGAACCTCCAATTGAATAAATTGCACCAGAAGTGGCAGATGATTCAGAACTGGAATAATTTCCACTTAAGAATCCTTGACCCGCACCAAGTCTGTTATATGCGTTACCTGTATTGACTGTGTAAAGATCAGTGCTGAAGAATGAATCACCATAATTCATATTTTTAGTCTGACCTGTTCTAAGTCTTACTCCATTATTGAAGTAAATTACATCTGGGTTGTCACTATTTCTAACTGCAATAAGAACCCAATTTACTGGAATATCAAAATCACTTGTATAAGTTGCAACTCTAAAGTTTGCTACAAGAGATCCATTGCTACTTCCGATTGGAAGAATGTAATAAAGAGCTGTCCAACTTGCAAGAGGGATACCAGAAGCAGTTGCAGTAACATTAGAAGCACCACCAACTCCAGTAATTGTTCCAGATGTTGGGCAATATATATCAAAATATCCATTAGTAGAGAAGTTTGAGCCTCTACCATTGGAGATTACAATGAATCTATTACTCCAATAAATATTGAAACTTGCATCTACAGTTATTATTCCACCACCAGTAATATTTCTATTGGATCGCATAGATGGAGTATAAGACGCAGAGGATGATCCATTCCAATATTCTGCATTAAGATTACTTACGAGAGTTGTAGAAGAAACTGTGAGTGGTGCAGTGCCTGTAGTGACTGTGGAAGTAAAGCGAGTACCCTGAAGAATTCCAGTTGCAGTAAAGTTACCTGAACCAGCAAGTGTTGCAATGTTTGTGGTTCCTGCATACCACTTAAATTGATCACCCGCAGCTCCAACAGAAGACCATAAAGTGGAACTCTCAATACCAAATGCATAATCAACAGAAGAGGCACCAACAGCAGGATATAAAACTAACTTAGTTCCAACACTTCTTGTTGTAAATGTAGGAGCAGCAACACCATTAATATTAAAGTCAATTCGGTTTCCTGTTGCACCATTTAGGTAGATTTGTCCACCACCAGTTGTAGTGGAGTTGGCAAGAGTTGAACTAATTTGACCAGTAAATGCACCAGTTGTTGCGGAAACTGTACCACCAGAAAGACTACCACTAAATGTTGTAGCGGTAATCGTTCCTGCAGTAAAGTTACCAGAACCATCACGTCTTACAATAGAATTTGCAGTATTAGCTGTTGCTGTTGAATATCCTTCAAGGAACGAAGCATTTAAGTTAGCAACTACAGTTGTAGAAGTGACTGTTAGTGGTGCAGTTCCAGTGGCAATTGTGGAAATTAATCTAGTACCTTGAATTGTGCTTGCAGCAGTTATTGCACCTACAGAACTGAATGTTACAGTATCTACTGCACCGGTTCTTAAGATTAAACTTGTTGCAAAGGTTAGGTAGAGACTACTATTGTAGTACTGAATCTTACCGTTAGTATTTCCACTCCAAGTTCCACCCGAAATTAGAGTAATATCAGAATTGGCTGAAAGAGTAATCGCGTTAGCACCGCCGCCGAATGTTACATCTCCACTAAATGTTGGAGTTGTCGTTAATGTATAAGAACTTCCATTACCGATGAGAATTGCTCCTGCAGCTGGAAGAGCTTGTAATCCAGTACCACCTCTAGCAATTGGAATATTACCAGTAATATTATTGATATCTAGATAGTAAGAAGCAGCGTTTCCGTTGAAAGTTGCAGCGTCAACATCACCACCCTGAGAAGTAGTCTTAAGGAAAACTTGACCAGTACCAGTGGTAGAAATACCAAAAGTAGAGTTTTTAAACGCAGCAATACCTAATGTTCCGTAAGTATCTATTGATGGATAAACTCTGTTTAGAGCGAAGTTTATATTTCCATAATAAGTATTAACACCAACTCCACCAGGAGCAAAATCAGTACTAGTTGCAGTAACTGCGATGGGTTGAGTTGTACCAATACCAACAGACATTATCACCTTCTGATACGAAGAATCGCCTCTTAAGAATGTTTGGTTATTTGCAGTCCCACTACCAAGTCTGGTGGGAGAAACAGTGCCACTAACAATGTTTGCCGCATCTACTGTACTTGTTGCAAGTAACGCCCAGTTGTTAAGATCTGTAGAAGATGTATTAACTGTACTGGTATAAGTAATATTTTGTTTTGTGAATGAAGTTATTCCAGCAGTTCCTACTCCAGTAATGTCAACGGTGTTAAACAACAATCCGTTTGTTGAAAGTAATGCATCAGATCTTGTTAAATGTAATGTAAATGCGTTTACTGTTTTAGATCCAATAAAGTAGAAAGCATTTGTTGTAATTCCAATTGGAGTTACACTACCGGTTGGAACAGTAATTCTAATAGGATCACCCTGAGTAAATGGATGATTTACAAATGTAATTTGATTTGTGGTCGTATTAATTCCAAGTCTAGTTAGTGTATGAGATCCAGTACCGCTATCGGTAAGATTAACTTTACTGGATAATGCATAAGTATCATAAAGTTCTACAGAAGTTATACCTACCTTCTTGATAAAATAAGTATCTTGAAGAATAAGGGGAACTACTGGATTACCACTTGAATAATAAACTACAGGATCTCCATCAGAGAATATTGTATTAGAAGCTCCAACTACGATTCTATCATTAGTGAAGTCAACACTTCCTCCAACATCAATACCAGTTCCTGTAAATGTTGCAGTTGAAGCCAATCCAACATTTGTAGAAACTGCAACAGCATTTCTATCTGCAAAATAATCTGGTAATGATACAGATCCTAGGAATTTCTGATTATTTGTTAATGTTAAATAGAGTCTTGTTTCAACAGTTCCAATTCTAATTGTAAAATCAGAACCACCTGTTCTACCGCCAACATTTGCAGGAGCAACGGTTACATAGTCACCAATAGCATATCCTTTACCACCAGTTTCAATAGCAACTGCAGAAACAGTTCCGGCAGCACTAACAGTGACATTCAGAGACATTCCAGTACCAATACCAGTTGTTCTGAGTGCTTGTACTCCACTATAGATACCAGCAGATGAATATCCACTACCACCAGCAAGAGTATTCAGAGTAAGTCCAACACCCTTGACAAGACCTGTTGTACCGTATCCAATTGCACCACCAACCTGATATGGAGGTGCTGTTACTAGACCTACTGCTCCGCCTTGAGAAACTGCACCTATTACAGAGTCTCCATTTTGTAGATTATAAGTTGTATTATTATCAAGAATAATAAACTGACTTAAAACATCAGATACGAGAACATATGCATTGATTGGTTCAACAACTGTATCACCCGAATTTATATTTGCTGCAGGAATTCTATTTGCTAAACTTATTCTTCCATCAGGATAAATTGTTTTAAAGTAATTAACTACCTTAGGTGGAATTAAATCTGCATTAATTTGACCAATAGAGTTTAATTGAACAACCGCAGAAGGAATCGCATTTGTAGAAACGGTTTTATCTATGAAAGAACCAAGTCTATTCTGTAAGAATGTCCTTGTAGCTAATTGTGTAGATACTCTTTTGTCTGCTGGACCACCAATTTCGTTATCACCCAACCCAACATCAGTTGAGAATTCTTCAATTTGAACACCACCAGACAGGGACAATCTAATAGAATCAAGAGTACCAATTGTTACAGTATTATTAAAGATAATATTACCAGTTCTGTTAAATGCAGTAATAAAATCACCAATCAAGAAGTCTCCTAGTTCATTTGTACCTGAAGTATAAACACGACCTCCAAGTTCTGATACCTGTTGAGAAGAAAGAACAGTTTTACCACCGTTTTGTGGTAAGGCATTATAGTCAACACCAGAACCGGAATATTCCCAAGTATGGGAAGAAGAGTTAACGATAGATGGGCGATGGAAGTGACACTTATAAGTTTCTGGTAGTGATGAAATACCAATAACTTGCGTTCCTGACACTGTTGAAGCTATTTTAAAGTTAATAGTCCAATATGTGCTGACTCCAGCTACTGATGTTGCAGCAATCGCAACTGGTACTGGACTGTGATCCGAAATTGTGCCATTAGCACCGCCTGTAACAGCAAAGTTTCTTCTAACTCCACTTACTGCCTCTACAGAAACAACTAGTTGCCTACTTGCACTTAGATATGTTAATGCAAATCCAACCGCGTTACCGCCTACTACTGATTGTGTAACTTGTCTACCAGAAACGAATCTAACTGTTGAACTGGTAGATGCAAGACCAACTGACTGATAAGAATTGTGAGTACCAGATGTAATAATTTCTTTCACGAAGAATTCTTGATTATTCTTTGTGAAAGTATTAATACCAGTAGTTCCTGCAGTTAGATTTACTACTTTTGTAAAACTATTATCTTCAAATAGTTTAAAGCTATTTACATCAAGGACCTGGACATAGTATTGGTTTTGGTTTACAAGACCACCAATAACTCTTGAAGGAATAACTCCCTCATCACCAAAATATACCACAGAATCACCTTGATTAAATCCATGAGCAGTAATATTAAATTGATCAAGAGCGAGATCTACAACTCCTGCGGCGCCTGCATTAAATTCTTTTGTAACAACTAATGGCTTAAAGAGATTAGTTTGGTCTACATTAGTATTAGTAAAGAATCTAGTTACATATAAGTCTTGATCACTTCTACCAACACCAATAGTTACCAGTGTCTGGAATCCACCAGCAGTACCAGTAGCAGCAACTCTACCACGATCAAATGCAAATGAATTTTGACTAAATCCAGTAGATCTTAGAGCAAATAGTCCAAAGTTTGTTGCAGAGTTTGTAATAGATAGATATCCACCAGACTGAGTTAAAGATCCATATTTACAGAAAATTTGGAAACAAGATACAACCTGAGAATAACCATCATTAATTACACGCCAACCAATACCACCGAAGGAAATCATGGTAAATGCCGCAGCAACCATGGATTTACCTTGTTCGGGTTGAATAAGGTCTGGAGCAAGTTCCGCTTCTTCTGGAACAACTGGTTTGTTTGGTGATAATACCTTAGATCCATCAACTAAAACACCATTTGCACCTAAGAAAGAAAGAATAGAACAGTTTTGAATATATGGAGATCTTATGATAAATGTTTTGCTAGTCTTGACCGCATATCCTGTTCTAGATACAAGGGGATCTGCGGGATCATCAAATGCAACTGCATAATCAAAAGTAAACTGTGGAACGCCTGCAGCGTCCGCATAATCTTTCAGTGCAAATCCAGTTAGATAACAACCATTTCTAACCCTAAAGAGGTCTTTACCTGCGTTTAGAGGACGAATAATAGTGTTTCTAAGATTATCACCAACAACTGCAACATCATCATAAAGAATAATTGGGTTTTCTTCTAGGTAGTCTCCAGCCTCAACAATGATACAAACTGGATTTGATTTTGTTGTTGGATTACTTATGGCAGGGGCAGCTGTTGTTCCAACACCAATAATAGAAGTAACAATACCAACCAAGTTAACAATGGATGATTGTACATTTGCACAACAGGCCGTGCTATATCCAGTGGGATTACAAGCTTGATCATAAAGAATTGTATTATCAAATGATTGGAATGATGTTTGTGCAAAACCAATAGGATAGAGTTTTAAATTAGATGTGGTAATAGCAACATTATTGATAAGGAACTTAGACATCTCAAAAATATGTCTAATTCCAGCAATAGTTTCTGTTTTTTCTCCATCAACATATGTAGAAGTACCTATTCCAACAATATAAGATATACCAGCCCCAACACTCTTAGAATTACCGTTATAAGTTAAGTCATATACAAGTGCATCAACAATCAGTCCAATATCTCTTGCACAAACGGATCTATCCCAATCTGGATTCGTAGTAATCCCTGGATAAGCAAAAGTTACAAATCCTACAGCTTGATCCATTATAAATGTTCTATTTGCCTCTAGTCTATTTGCGCCATCAATAAATCTACTTGCTGGTAATACATAAGATTCGAACGAAGCTAATTGTGCAGCCCTTTTAATTGATTTAACTGGTTTTGTTTTACCATCGTCTGCATCATTACCATTTGCAGATGAAACATAAAGTCTATTTTCATATAAACCACCAGGGTTAGTTGAGAAGCCAAGATTACCATTAGCATCTATAGTGAGACTCATGCCATCTCTGCCTCTGTTTGGAGGCAAAGTTAATGTATAGTTAGTTGCAATACCGGAATTAGATAATTTGAATTGAACAGTTTTATCTAATGAATTAAATGTATTAACTCCAACAAAAGATAATGTACTTCCAACGGAAACACTAGTATAAGAAACTCCCGTACCAGCAAGAGTGGTGATAATACCAGATGTTGCAGATACTGTACTAATTCCATAAATGGAGTCAGTATTACCATTTATAGTAACTGATCCTTGGCCAATAGTTAATACACCGGTAATTCTAGCATTTCCATTAACCAATAGAGAAGTTGTTCCCAATCCAACAACTACATTACCTAGTGTAGAAATTCCAGAGTAATTTAAATTGGTTCCAGAAAGATCAGTAATAATACCAGTTTGGACTCTTAATGTGGAGATGCTTGCAACTCCACTATTTGCCATATCAAGTTTAGAAGCAGTAATACTTGAAATATTACCACTAGTAATTAAAACCTGATTCAATGTAGAAATTCCAGAGTAATTTAAATTTCTTCCTGTTAACACTGGAAGTGTATTAATACCAGTGTCACCATTAGTAAAAGTAAAGTTTGTAGTAGATACTCCGGAATTTGTGGCAGCATTGTTTAGTGTAATAGTACTTACACCAACTCCAACTACATATGCATTAGCTGGAATATCTGTTCCAGAAACAGTAAAGAGAGGGAAAACTCCTACTGTAGATACTCCACTAATAATGGTTGTACTTGCAACTGATAATGTACCTTGATAAGTATAAGATAATTGATCATTTGCTACGATATTATTAATAACATTAAGTCTTGAAAGATTAATCGTATTAATACCACTAATAGTAGAGTTATTACCATCGATAGTGATAGAACTTAAACCAACAGTAAGAATTCCAACTACTCTACTATTCCCATTTACATCTAAATTAATTGTACTTTTGGACAGGAATTCAAATAAAGAAGTTTGAACTCCAGTTAAACTGTTAGCCTGAGTCAGTTCAACTTGAGATGATCCAATAGCAATTACAGTTGCATTCGCGCCCATAAATGGGCCAACCACAAACTGGCCAACTTGAATACCAGATGTGTTTATTCCAGTAATAAATGTACTAGTTGTAGATATAGTTCCTGTAGATTGAACCACATTATATGGCCGATTTAACCCTATAGTTACATCGCCAACTGTTGCAAATCCAGTTACATTCAAAAATGTGTTTATACCAGACCTGACATAAGATAAATTGGATGAAGAAGTTTCGAATGAAGTAGTTGTACCTATGCCAACATTAAAGAACAAATTATTTGATCGAATACTACTTACGCCAACAGTAGTTGCAATTCCAACATTTAAATTTAAAGACTCAATATTTACAGTCTGAGCAGTAATTATTCCAGACGATACAGTATTTTGTACTAATAAATTTGATATTGTAGCAATTCCTACTGGATTTAATGATCTAGTAATTGTTAATGTTGTAGTCGCTACACCAACAGGAGAGGAAGAATTTGGAGAAAATGCTATAGTACCAGATCCGATTGATGATATAACACTATTTGTAGATATATAAGTTCCATTAATGATGTCGCCTACTTGTAATGAAACTGTTGAAATTGCAACAACTGAAGTATTGATTCCGGAAAAAGTAGCAGATGTAGTTGCAATTGAAACAATATATGTTGACCCAGCACCGACAACAAAGTTTGTTGTTGTAAAACTAGTATTAATTCCAGATCTAATATAGGCCGTATCAACTGAAGCGGTAGTTATTCCAGCAGAAGTAATAATACCAGAAGCAATATTTGCATTACTTATATTATTTGTATTTACATTTTGAGTTGTAACTACTTGATTAGTTACATAAGAATTTGTAATTGTTGCACTTGTAATTCCGGCTGTACCAGTAGTAGAATTAGTAATAGTAATAGACCCAACAGGTTGCGAAACTGTTAAAGTGCTGATTGCAACCTTGTTGGCATTTACAACATCTGCATTAACTTGACCCATTAATGGATCTAAAAATGTGATTGAATCAATTCCAATATTAGTATTAACAAATACAAAACTTACGATCCTACTAAACTCAAACGATGAACTGCCCGAAGTTCCAATACCAATTGCTGCAGTAATAGTACTAGTTCCAATAGAAACGATTGTAGATATTCCAGACCCCCCAATATAGGGACTGGAAATTTCATCCCCTAATTGTAAGTTAGCGGTAGCTATACCAGTGATAGTTGCAATTCCAATATCTGCAACACTACCAGTTATTGTTGTTATACCTAAAGTTCCAGAAGAACTTTGTGAAAGCGTTACTTGACCACCATAATTAGTAGATATTCCTGAAACAGTAGTATTATTTAAAATTCCAGTCGCACTAACAGCGTAACCAACAGAAGCAATTCCAACCGTGGAAACTCCAATTATTACAGTGCCATTATTGGTTAAAAATTTTCCTGTAGATACTCCGGTAAGACTAGATGTGTTTTGAGTAAGAAATATTGTTGCTATTCCAATACTAGATACTGAACTGCCTATAGAAATGTATGTACCACTAACGCCATATCCAACTCTTATATTGTTTGTTGCAATTCCAGTTATTCTGTTGTTAGAAGTTGCAGAGATAATACCACTTCTAACTACAGGTTGTTGATATCTTACTGTTAATCCTCGAGCATTTATTTGACCTTCTATATTTGCATCACCAACAAGTTCAAATTCTTTAATTATAGAACTAGTTCCAATACCAACTCCTGTTTTATTAACTATTTGTTGAGTTGCAGCTGCGCCCACTAAAGGTCTACCGCCAACAGTAACTCCATCATGTACAACCGCGATATCTAAAGTAGTATCAACTGTTAATTCGCCTTCTGCTCCTGTGAATACTGCATGTTCTGCCGTTGTTCCTCTTCTGAGCTGTACCTGCTTGGTCATAGTACTATTTAACTCAAATTACTATTTCTTCTGATATATTTATCAGATAATAAATCAAATGATTACAACATAAGTTCTGGAAATTTGGAATGGATTAACTTCAGTATTAGCTGCAATTGATTGAGTGTAAATTGTACCAATTCCGATATAAGTTGCCCTTGAGAATGACTCGAATCCAGATGATAATTTAAATAGATTTCCTGATGTATTTTCATATATTTTAATGAGAGAATTATTTGAATA
>Ga0194130_10006111_pt1 | contig 14102 bp, 11 predicted proteins | sample TA2KigsurfametaG_FD_160084 | JGI IMG/M metagenome (GOLD analysis project Ga0194130, IMG submission 160084) | Freshwater microbial communities from Lake Tanganyika, Tanzania - TA2015050 Kigoma 12 surface | ecosystem: Environmental > Aquatic > Freshwater > Lake | place: Tanzania: Lake Tanganyika... | reverse complement strand
CAATGGCGTCCACCAGAGGTTCGGCCTTCATCACCATGCCGGGACCGCCGCCAAACGGGCGGTCGTCTACGGTTTTGTGCCGGTCACGGGCATAGTCGCGGAGCTGGTGCACTCGGATCTTCACGAGCCCAGACCGCTGGGCGCGTCCGAGGATACTTTCGGCCATCACCGCCTGGGCCATGGCCGGAAAAAGAGTCAGGAGATCAATCGTCACGCCGCCCCCTCCCCGTCCTCCACCTCCACAAACACGCGCCGATCGTCACGGCTGGCGGCATTGAGCAGGGAGCGAATGGCTTCGATGGTCCGCCCGTTGCGGCCGATGATGCGGCCGAGGTCTTCGGGATTTACGCGGATGCGAAAAAGGATGCCCCGGTCGTCGCCGGTTTCCTCGACATCGATCTCGTCGGGATGCGTGACGAGACGGCCCAGAACCATTTCGAGGAAATATCGCATGGAATTCCAGGGTTCACCGAGGGTTAGGCCTTGGCGGTGCGACGGGCCTTGCGGATGAAGCTGGCCACGGTGTCGCTGGCCTTGGCGCCCTTGCCGATCCAGTGGTCGATTCGGTCCAGTTTGAGCTTCATCCCCTCGTTTTTGCCCATAGGGTCGTAGGTCCCCACCATCTCCAGGAAGCGCCCGTCCCGCGGACTGAGCTTGTCCGTCACCACCACACGGAAATAAGGGCGGTTTTTCTTGCCCTCTTTCCTCAAACGAATCACCACGGCCATAAATTCGGTCTCCTTGTAGCGTCCCCGGGGTTGCTTGGCGTCTGGCGCAAGTTCCGTGGACGAAATTTAAACCCTATCGAAAAGGACGGCCCGTTCCAAGAATAAAGTCCGTAGTCTTAAGCCTTTCCAACGGCAATGGCTTCCACGCACTCCAGCCAGGCATGGATGATCCAACCGTGAATTTCCTGAATCCGGGAGGTGTCTTCACTCGGCACCACGATGGCATGGTCGCAAAGGGCCTGCGCCAATCCCCCGCCTTTTCCCAACGCGGCCAGCCTCAACATTTTACGCGCTTTCGCCACTTCCAGGGCTTTCAGAATATTCGGTGATTTCCCGCTCGTGCTGAAAACCACCAATACATCGCCAGCTTGGCCGAACGCCTCCACCTGCCGGGAAAAGACATCCTCAAACGACCAGTCGTTTCCAATGCAGGTCAAGGCGGTGCCGTCGGCCGAAAGAGAGAGGGCGGGCAGAGCCTTGCGATTCCCCCGGTAGCGGCCGGTCATTTCCTCGGCAAGGTGCATGGCGTCCGCGGCGCTCCCGCCGTTGCCACAAGTGAGAACTTTGGATCCGGCCTTCACCCGCTCCGCCAGCGCCCTTCCGGCCGCCTCTACCGCAGGCACGAGGCTGTGACACCGCTTGACGGTCTCCTCCAAGGCGGAAAGATCGTGGGAGAGATTCATGGAAGGCTCCCTCTAGATTCCCACGGAAGATGAAAATCGTCGAAAAGTATCTTTGGCGGTCGGTCCTGTTTCCCTTGGTCTTTGTGATTGCGGCCCTTTTCACCCTTTGGTTGACCTTCGACATTTTTGATAAAATCGGTCGCCTGATTGACAAGGGGCCGCCCCCATGGCTGTTGGCAAAATACTTTCTCGTGCAACTTCCGGACCTCGCCCAGTCAATTCTCCCCGTCGGGGTGCTCTTCGCCACCTTGTATGTGCTGGCCTATTTCTCCCGGCACCGGGAATCCGTGGCACTTTTGGCTGCCGGCATGAGTCCCTTGATTCTTGCCCGTCCTTTTCTCTTGTGCAGCTTCGGCTTGTCCCTGGTTCTTTATTGTCTCTCCTTTTCGCTGTCCCCCAGTGCTCAAGCCAATCGGGAGAAGGTCAAACGACAAATCAAGAAGGAGTCCACAGAGGAAAATTCTTTTTCCCAAGTAGTGTATCGCTCCCCAAAACTGCCTGAAAAAAAAGAGGGCACCATCTGGTATATCGGCCAGTTGAATCTTCGGGCCAATACCCTGCAGAACGTCGAAATTCTTTTCCGCACGGAGCCGGAGGGTCGGGATATCGCCAAGGTCTTTGCCGCTTCCGGCCAATATCGAAACGGGGTTTGGCACCTCCAAAACGCCCGCCGCATCGAGTACGGTACCGAAATCGGCTTGGAAACGGCGGGTCCCATCCTCCCAGAGTTGCAATTGCCCGAGCTGACTCAGCCCCCCGCCATGCTGGCCGCCAAGCTAGTGCCTCCGGACGTTTTACCATGGACGGAAGTCGCCCGTTTGGCCGGTGATACCGCTCGCCTGAACCAGCGGCTTCGCGCGCCTTACGCCACGGAAAATTGGCACCGCTGGATGTATCCCTTGGCCTGCCCCTTGCTTTGCCTGTTCGGCATCGCGTTTGGCATGACCGATGCCCGCCGCAACGTGGCCGCCACGGTCTTCAGCAGCGTCTTTGTGCTTTTCGCCTTCCTCGTTTTTACCCGGCTTTGCGTGGCCTTGGGACAAGGCAACCGTATTCCCCCGTTTTTGGCAGGAACTTTTCCGATCTTTGCCTTTGGACTGGCCGGCCTTTATCTTTTCGCTGAGAAAGTGGGATGGCTCTGGGAATTGCAGGGTTGGGGCAAGGAGCACCCTCGTGCCGCCATCTGGCTTCGGAGGGTCGGCCTGATTCACGGATGAAAGCGGTTTGTTTCGTTGCTTTTCTGTGGGTGGGAGGATTCCCAATCTGGGGAGAACCATCTCAGGAACTAAGCCTACAGGATCTGGCGCCCACTTCCACCCGTCTCCAGATCACCCCAGCGTCCAGCCAATCTCCTCCAACGGAGCCTTTTGTGGTTCCTCTCCCTGCCCATGCCATGAAAGCTCCGCCTCCACCATCCTCCCCAGCGGCATTTCACTCGCCCTCCAGCAGGAATTCCAGAGTAGCCCCCCCCGAAAAATTACCATCCCAAGCAGAGTACCTCCTCCCAGATCGCGATCAAAAAGCACCGATCACACCCGAAATTTCAAACCTCAACCTTCCGGCAGACTTGGAAATTACCGCCACCGATACCGGCGAGAGGATCGTCCTGCCAGCCGGAACGTACCGCCAAATTCTCCAACTGCCTATCGATTCCCCCCTCATGAAAGCAACCGAGCAGATGCGGCGGGATCAAGGGCAACCAACCGAGGTAAAACAGGAAAAATCCCGTTACGCCGAACCGGAAAGAAAAGCAGTGTGGGTACGCTACGAGTCTCTCGAGAAAATCAAGATCGGCGATGCAGAACGACGGGGTGGGATTGATTTGCCTTCCCATGGTCCCAAGGAGCTGGGACCAAGGGTATGGTATGCCAAATCCGAAACCGCTGATGTCGCCTCTTCGATTTTTTATTTTGTATTTGGCGGCTTGGGCTACTCCACCGCGAATTTGTTTGGTTGGTCGGCCGGCAACATCCGGCAAATCCCTGGTGATTTCGAGTACCGCCTGATCCGGCGCTGAAGCCGGATTAGGGAGGGCCCGATGCTGCCGCGGTAGCAGCAGCCCCCGCGGTGGGATTCAAGGGTTGTCCATCCACCTGCAAGATCCGCGGGGTCACAAAAATGAGGGTATTTTTCTTGATGGCCTGCTCGGTCTTGCCCTGAAACGCCCGTCCGAACAGCGGTAAGTCACCCAACACAGGTACTTTTTCGTCAATTTTTTGAATGTCCTCCCGCAAAAGTCCTCCCAGCATCAAGGTGTGACCGTCGCTTACCTCAACGGATGGCAACTCCAAATCTCGGCGAACAAACACCGGCTGTTGGATGTTATTTGTAAGAATCGTGACCGCACTATCGTAGTACGAAGCGGCGTAGGCGGAGTTCACCACGGTCCCATAGTTAATGAAGCCTTCAAAGTCCACAAAACTTGGCGTCAGTTTCATGAGGACTCGGCTATTATCACCGGTGACATCCGGCTTAACTCCCAACTTTACCCCAATCGGAACCGGGTCGCTGATCTGCGAAGGGAACGAACTAATCACCGTTTCCGGGCCAGGCACAGAGGCAGCTACCACCCCAAAAAGTCCCGTCTGCTGCACAGGCGTGAAAGTTCGAATCGAGGACTGCGGATCGCTATACTCTTTTACATAGCGAAACTCCTGGGTGACTTCGATGACACCCTCTTGGCCCCGTTTCAGGACGATGGAGGGATTGGCTAGAACATTCGCGCTGCTTTTTTGGGAAACTGCGGTAATCAAGGCTCGAAACTGCATGCCGTTGAGAATTGTTCCTCCCAACTGCATGGTATTGAGTGCATAGGAAGTGGTCTGGTTGGTTCCCGCTAGAACTCCCTGTTGCAAAAACGATTGCAAAGTGTTGTTGGGAAGGAGGCCAACCCCCTGAATTTGATTTAGCTGGGCGTTCACTCCCTGCTGCCCTGAGGGCGCCGGAGCGGCCCCGGAATTATTCGTTGAAAGCCCCACGGGAATCGGCGAGAGAAGATTTATGCCGGAACCTCCCAAGGTAGAATTGACCGTGATGCTATCCAGGTCCGCTTGGTTGATTTCCACCAAACGAACCCCGATTTGAATAAGCAAGGTTTGCTCCTCCGCCGCCGCGATCAGTTGTCCGATAAGATCAAGCATTTCGGCATTGTTAACTACCCGTAGCCGGGTGGTGTTACGGTTGTAAACGGCAAAGGCCCCTGGAGGAAACTTCACTCCCAACTCTTCCAGCTTGGCCTGCTCGCTGACCCCTGCGTCCCCCCCGCCCTCCGCCAACCCGCCGGCCGCTCCACCGCGAGGAGCGGTCGCCGCTTCTTCTGTTTCACCGCTCCCACCGCGGAAGAAAGAAGGACTCACCGTGAACTCCCTCGGAATCAGATCTGGCCGAGTTTCAATCAACGGGCTGAAAGTCACTCCCACGTCGCTAAGACGAAATTTTACCCCGGCAATCTGGGCCACATAACGGACGACTTCGCCCAAAGAAACATCCCGGAGCTTAAGATTGACGGCTTGGGAGCCCGTCACATCCGCGCTGACAACAAAGTTGACCCCCGTCTTCGCCGAGTCCGTGTCATACTGCCGGCTAAGGGTGTTAAGAGCCCGCCGAATGGTCTCCAAATCGGCTCCAGAAAAATCAACCTGCGGGATGCGAATATCCCTCATTTTTTGTTCCAATTGAAAGGTTGGACTGGCTGTCAGAGGACCGGTGATGAGTGCCCCGCCTGAAACCGCCGACCGTTTGGGATAGATATTATTCCAAGCCTCCCGGACTTCACGCCGCCGTTGCAGATTCGAAAGGTCGCGGGATTGCGCCGCGACCAAGGCCCTTTCCTTGTAAATTTTGGCGATACCTTCAGTCGCGATCGAGTTAAAGGGATCTAGTTGCAACACCTCTTCGTATTTCTTTTCAGATAAATCCAATTGCCCGGTTTCCCTCAACTCTTGGGCTGCTCGCAGCCCCTCTCGCACACTCGTGAGCTTGTCAAAAAACCGGTTACTCAACGCCGGGTTGACTTCCTGGTCCCCACTGACGCCTCTGCGCAGGATTTGATCTGAATTTTTTAACACGGCTGCGGCCGCGGAATTGGCAGGGTCATGTTGCAAGCTGCGCAGTGCCCATTCCCGGGCGCTGGGCCAGCGGGACTGACGGGCCTCGGCTTCGGCCAAACGCGCTTCCCAGGAGGCCAGTTTTTGGACAACTTGCGAGCCCAGCGGCGTTTCCTGTAAAGCGGCCGGAGTTTGTTCCCAAACTTGCTCCAGCGTTTCCCAGGCCCGCTGGATATCTCCTTGGGCAGCAAGTTTTTCGCCCCCAGCCAAGGCTTGGCGAAGGGGCTGAACCATCTGTTCGCGCTTTCGGCTTTCAACTGCCAACTGTTCCTGCAATCCGGCCACACCCGATAAAACCGGAAAAAAACCAAATACAACCAAGGAAAGGAAAACTTTTCTCATGGTACCGAGGGCATCATTTCCGCAGAAGCTGTCTGCGTGTAATCCGGATTGTCATTGTCCTCCGGAAAACTCAAGGTGCCGTCAGGCTCGATAATTCGGACCGTGCAAAAAATCACTAGGTTGAACTTGATTTTTTGCGATGCCTCACTGCGAAAAAGCCGACCCAACAAAGGAAGATCTCCCAACCCTGGAACCTTGTCGTCCACCATTTGAACAGATTCGGAAATAAGACCACCCAGACCGACCGTTTCGCCATCCAAAAGTCTGACCCGGCTCTGCAAGGATCGCTTCGAAAAAATCGGCACCAAATAAGGGGCTTGCCCGATCGGCGATGAAACTGGATCAACGACTGTGGTGCTGCCCGTAGTCAACGGACCTTGGCCAAAAGAAACCGTGGCGATTTGCGCCCCGTAATCCACGAACCCCTCAAAATCCTCCACCTCCAGTTTGGTGAAATCCAAATCCACGGCTTTGGGGATCGAAGTCGACTCTCCCTTAACTGTCAGGGTAACCCCGATGTTCCGTGATTCGAATCCCGTGGGATTGCTGGGCAGGATAAATCCCGCTCCCACCCCTTGATCATTGTTTGGGACAGTAGGCTGCGTGTAGCTGGTTGGGTAAAACATCTCGCGGCTAATCACGATTTTTGACTCTTTCCCATCCGCGAGGGTGACTCGGGGCGCGGCCACCAAATCTTTTCCAATGGCGTTTTGAAGAAGTTGTAACATGGCGGAAAATCCACGGCCCAGGATCTGGGCATTCACTCCGATTTGATTGGAAGCATCCTGTGGGAAGGTGGGATCTAAAAGGCTTTGCAGGGCCACAACCGAGACTCCATTTTGATTCAACCCGGCAGTCCCTCTTAGACCATCCGTTCCACCGGTACTTTCGGGAACGTAAATCGCTCCCGGGGAGCCGGGTCCGTATGAACCCGGTCCGGGGATAAGATTATTTTGGTTCATTTGTACCTGAAAATTAAAGGTAAAGTTCTTTACGTCATTGTCGGAGAACTGCAGAAACTTCGTTTCTACTTCGAACTGTTTTTGAGCCCGCTCTCCTTGGGCATCACGAATACGCTGCTCGATTTTGTTAAGCTCAGCAGGGGTATTTCGCGCCACCATTTTTCCGGTGTCACGAAAACACACCGCGGAGGATCCCTCGACCGCAGTATTGACGCCGATGTTCTTAAGGATGTCCTCGCCGAGAATCTTTGGATCGGTGGATGCCTTGTCGAGATTGGCAATTAAACTCGGGGGTAGGTTGTAACTTCGGATCTCCAGTTCCCCGCCGGTTTCCGTCGCCGGCAAAAGAAAAACTCCGCTGTCCTCCACTTCCGCACGGAGTTTTTCCCCTCCCCGGATCTGCTCGCAGAGATACTTCAGAGCCGTTTGCAGGGAGATGTCTCGCAGCTCCAAGCTGACGGTGGCCGACTCCGGATCTGTTCCCTGACTGGGAGGAGGTAGCCGAAGGACAAAGTTCAGCCCTTTTTTGTCCGGGTCATACTGCTCACTCAGCCTTTGCAACTCCTCCACCGCCGCCCGGATCGGCCGCTCGTTGAAGGTCAGCTCCGGAATCCGGATTCCCGCCAACTTCTTAAGAATCTCAGCCGCGTTGGAATCCCCCGCCGCACCGGTTTTTCTTCCCTTGCCCGGCTCAATCTTGGCGGGAGGAGGCGGCAGCCACGCCTCGGAAACCTTGGCCAAAGCTTTCTCGCGACTGGCCAGATACCTGCGGTCAGCGGCGGTCAGCCTTTTTTCCTCAACCAACTCGATTTTCTTTCGGGCAACGCGGTGGTAAGGATCCAAGCGTAAAACATCATCCAGTTTCTTGCGCGCCTCCAAGTACTGCCCGGTTTCAATGAGTTGATCAGAGAGGGCCAACAGACGCTTAATCTCAGAAGTCTTTTGCAAGAGATCATCGGTTACCGCCGCGTTTCCGGGATACGGATTCCCATTATCTGCCTTTTCTTCCAACTGTTTTACTTTTCGGAGGACCGTTTGGTTGGATGGATCGAGATCCGCTGCCTGCTTAAGCAACCCGACGGCCTCCGTCCATTGTTCCTGCTCCTCCTTGGCCAAGGATTGGGCCGCCAAGCACCTTGCTTTCCCGATCTGCGCTTTTCTATAAAAACCCTTGGTTTGCCCCTGAGGATCCGTCTCCAAAAGAACCAGATTGTATTTCGCCTCGGCGTGCTTCCATTCGCCTGATCGATACAAACGATCGGCCTGATCGAGAATTTCGTTAAGATGAAAGGTCACCTCTCTTCTTCGATCAATCTCCTGCTGCATCATCTCGGCTGAGCTCATTTTTCCCGGCCGGGCCTCGGGAATATCCTCCTCCCCAAGAAGAGTCCCCACGCAACCCAACCAAATCAGAAGGGAAACCGCTTGAGGAAAGTATTTGTCCATGACGAAGATATATCCTTCGTTATCACAAACTGCGGTCAACGGTCACCCGTTTTGCGTTTGAAGAACTTGCGAATGGCTGGGAATAGCTTCCCAGCCCCCCCTAGGGGGCGGGGGAGGACGCAGTTTCCGCCGGCACCCAAAAATCCTTGCCCTGATCCGGATCGCTCCGGTGTTTCAGCTGAATTTTTTTACCCTCTCTGCCTACCACCGCAAACTCTTTCCCCTCAAAAGTAAAGGTTTCCCCAACCCGAAAGGGTCCCACTTCCGTGCCTCCCGCCGCGGGGGTGTAAAACCGGATCTCCCCGACATCCCAAGAAAGCACCTGCGGCCTTTGCGGCGTGCTGAAGATCAGGTTTTGCCGGCCAGCCACAGCATCCTTCCTCTCCACCACCACCACCGAATTATCCACCTCCACCTCAACCCCTCCCGCCTTCGCATCTTTCTCCATCCCGATCTTTTCCTTGTAGGATACAAATCTCAGGGGAATCACGTGGCTGTTTTGACCCGCCTCCTTGGCTTTGGCGCGGGCCTCTTTCATTTTGTCCTCTTCCCGATACACCTCCACCCCGTCCGGCCCCGCCATCACCCAAAAGGAATCTTCCGGCTTCCCCTTAAACTCCCGACGCTTCGTTCCCACCTGAAAACGAATGGAGTAAAGCCCGCCGCTTTTTTCAGGAAAACTCACCGCCATCGCCACCGGCTCGCCAGAGCGCGACTTCAGCTTGCTCTCCTTCGCCGGACTATCCTCTTTTTTCGTGGGATCGGTTTTGGCCAAAAACTCCTCCAGATTGGTGAATCCGTCCCCGTCAGAATCCTCATCTTTCACGCCGGGGTCGGCCGGATCAAAGCCATGCTGAATTTTCCAACCCACTCCGATGCCATCCTCCGTCACCATCTTGGGATCCAGGGGCTGCACCGGCTCCGCATTTTCCGGAAGATAGACCAGTTGCGCGGAAACAAAGACCCGATGCTCACCCTCGCTCCCCTTCAAACCCGTCAATCCCCCGGCGGCTTCAGCTATTTTTTCTCGGGCCTGCCGGACCATCTCCGCCTTCTTCTTCGCCTCCGCCAGCAGCGGTTTGCCCGCGCCCCCCGCACCTTCCGCTTCGGAGACTTGCCCCGGCTGGAGAATGGCCGCCCCGAAAAAGGCCAGCCCGGCCAGCCCGGCCGCCGCAACTCCACCTAAAAACCACGGGGATGCCTTCATGGGGTCGCGGCCGGGGTTGGGGTGGCCCCCGCCTTGGCCTCCTCGGGCTGTTTCCAGGCCACATAATCAATCTCCAGCGTGGCGTTCAAACTCTCTTCCCCGGCTAGAATCTCCAGGAGTCGCTTTTTCTCCTTCTTGTCCGCCAAAGCTCCTCCCCCCGCAGCGGCGGATGCCTCGGAAAACTTCTTGGCGATTTCTGACCGTAACGGAAAGGTCTGCTTTTCATTCGCCAAGCGTAGATCCGTGACGATGAAAAGGGCCGGGTCGGCCGCCAGCCGCCTCACGTACTCATACAACACCTCCGGCGAGGATTGGATCTCCACCCGAAAGGTCTTTCGCTCGGCCTCGGACGCCGGTGTCCCCGGCTTGGCCCCCGGGCCTGGCGACCCAGGCGGATTTTCCTGCGCCCTTTTTTCTTGCACCGAACCGGGCCCTCCTAGGCTGCGAAATTCACAGACCGTCGGATACTGTTCCTTGGTCTGACGTGCCTCCATCAAACGCCGCACCAGCCGTTCCGCCACCGCAAGGTGCACGGCCAGTCCCGGGACCTCCTCCGGGGTCGGACTTTTTTGCCGAAAACCATCCAGCCCCAGATAAAAATCAGGGGCTAGCCCTAGCCTCCCTGCCTTCGCCTCTTTTTGCAGTTCACTCTGGACGGCAATCAGCCGGTCCTTCCATTTTCCCGGATCTTTGGCCCAATCCTTTCCCTCCCCGGCCAGCTCTTGGGTGGCTTGGGCCCACTGCTTCGCCACCGCATCGCTGTTCCGCAACTCCGTTTCCAGCTTTTGCAGCTCCGCGGCATCCCGGGTCGCCCGACCGGCCCCCGCGGGATCGTTCAGCAGCGCCGCCAAGGCCGGGTTGCCCATCCGCTCGGTCAGCGCCTGCGCCTCGGCCTGTTTCTCCCCCAACCCGCCCAAGCCAAACCACGCCACGCCACCGGCGACCAACACTGCCGCCGCTCCGCCAGCTACCCCCATCAGCTGACGCTTGTCCAAGCCCGCCTTCACCCCCCACCTCCAGTGCCGGCCGCTTGGGCTGGAGTTTCCTCTGGCCACTCCGCTTTCAGCCTAAATTTCAAGGCCACTTGGTCGGTTTTACCATCAACATATTGCGGGGTCTCGCGCTCCAGCACTTCCACATTGCGAAGAACCCCGCCGGCCTCCAGTGCCTTTTGAAAATTAGCCACCGCCTCCGCATCCGCCTTCTCCGACTGGGTTTCAAACATTCCCCCGATCTCCACCACCTTCGCGGGAGGTGCGGCCGGCTTTCCCCCGGGAGGCACCGTTTCGGAAACTTCCGAAGACGGCCCTACCTGAAGGCTGGTGATCCACACCCGCTTTTGGCTGTGACGTTTCAGCTCCGTCAGCAGTTGAGGCCAGCGCAACCGCTCCCGCTCCAACTTCAGCGCCGATTCCGCTCGCTGGACCACTCCGGTAAATTTTTTGTTTTCGGCCTCTAGCTTTTGCAAGGCAGCGCTGGCCTCATCCACCTGCGCCGTTCGTTCCACCAACCGCCCCCCTACCTTCGCCCCTTGCCAGAATCCATGCACTCCCGGCAAGAGAAGCAGTCCGGCTCCGGCCACCGCCGCCACGACCATCGCCGGCACATCCCGACTTTTCTGGGCTTGGGCCCTGCCGATCGCACCCAGGACATTGATCCGGACAGGTGAGTCCGGTAAAGCCTGCAAGGCCGTCCCTACTGCCCCTCCCCACACTGAAAAATTCCGACCGGCCGACTGTGCATCGGCAGAAGCGGGAAGTCCTAGTCTTCGAAAGGGTTGAAAATATCCAACCGGAATTCTTAATTTCTCTCGAAAAAACAAATCCGTGTAGCCAAGCATGCCCCCCCCGCCCATCAACCAAGCTTGGACCGGCTTGCCACCACCTTGCTGGCTTCGAAAAAAGGTCACCGACCGCTCCACCTCGGTATGCAGGCGGGTCATCACCCCCCGGGCCAACTTCGAGATCCGCGCCGTCGCCGCGTCCGCCGGATCTTCGTAAGCTCCTCCGGGGTGGACAAAGCCTTTGGCCCGTTTCAAGGTCTCCGCGCCGGCAAATGACTCCTGCAGATCCGTGGCCACGGCCTGGGAAATGGCCGCCCCCCCCAAAGGCACCACTCTCACAAAAATTCTCGACCCCTCGACCAGCAGGATCGTCGTGGCTCGTGCCCCGATTTCCATGACCAGGTTGCACCCGGTGGCTTCCGGATAATTAAAGCTGAAGGCATTCAAAAGCGCGGCCGGGGTGAGCGTGACGGACTGGGCCTTTAGGCCAGCCGAGGCCGCTGCCGCGGATAACTCCTCCACCGTTTCCCGTTTGATGGCCAGAATCAAAGCCTCGACTTCGCTCGGTGCTGGCGAGGGAACCACCTGGTAATCCCAGAGGGCTTGCTCAATGGCGGGCACGGTTTGTTGCGCTTCAAATCCGATCATCGACCCCACCTTGGCAGGGTCGGACGCCGGCACCTTGAGAATTCGGGCAAAAACAGCCGGCCCACCCAGGCAAAGATGACACAAGCGTGTCTTGCTGGGGAGTCGCCCCACCGCCGCCGTCAGGGCTTGGGCATAGATCGGAAAAAAGTCTGAGGTTTTGCCGGGATCAAAGGAGATTTCTTCCTGGCTGAGAGCCAAAAGGGTCGGTCGGCCTTTGCCGTCGGGGCCCAACTCCACCAAGCGAACCGCGGAAGCCCCTAAATCAACCGCCAGGATTTTTTGAAAAGAAGCCATCCGGCAATCCTTAAACTTCTAGGGCTTCTTCGGCTGAGGATAGCGCTTGTAGTCCTTCGGCCAAAACGGTGTCTCCGTCACCGGCAAGAGCCCCCCGGTCACTTCTTGGGCGTCCGCCGACTTGTGCCAGTCCGGATCCTTCTTCCCGCCCCGTCCACTCAACCCCTTGTCCCGATCCCCTTGGAGGTCAAAGAACTCCTCCACCGGCGCGCCCCGGTCCGTTGCCTCGACCCGCAGATTCATTTTTCGGCCACTCCAGTCCGCTTCCCCATTCGGTTTGAGTCCAGCAAAACGCAACGTCGAAGCGGGGGGCAAAAACATCCCCGCATAGTGTTTCGCCCCCTTCGGAACATCGAGGTAGGTCACCTCTCCGGTCAGGACCACAAACTTTTCGGAGTCCTTTGCCCCCTTCTCACCCTCCACCACCTCGTAACCCTCCAGGAAAAATTTGAGCTTCACCTCCGGGGTGATTTTTTTTTCCGTGGCGAACGGCACATCAATCCGTAGCCATCTTCCCTCTTGTGAGGATTTGGTGTCGGCGCCCGTCGGCGCTGGCTTTCCCCCGGATCCGACTGAATCTGGCACCGTGACTAATTCAATTTCCAAATCTTGGCTTTTGCCAAAAGAGAGATTGGGTTTCTCCTTTTCCTGCGCTTTTCCAGGACACAAGCCCAAGCCGAACCCGAGGCCAAGGATAGCCCATAAGCGTAAAATCATTCCTTCAACCTAGAATCCTCGTCTGAGGGGTCAATGGAATAGGGCACAAAGCCCACCGCCAGGTGAAAAAGCGGAAGAAAATTAAGCCGAGGGGTCGTACCCGAGGTTGGGCTGTAACCATTTTTCCATCTCCGCCCGGGCGACCCCTTTCCGACCGGCATAATCCTCGACTTGATCCTTGCCAATCGCACCCACCGCGAAATACCGCGCCTCGGGGTGGCCAAAATAAAGACCGCTCACCGAGCTGGCCGGCGTCATCGCGCAGCTTTCTGTCAAACGAATCCCCGTGTTCTTCTCCGCCTCCAAGAGCGCCATCAGCCCCCATTTTTCCGTATGGTCGGGACAGGCCGGATAACCCGCCGCCGGCCGGATCCCCCGATACTTCTCCTCGATCAAATCCTCCTTGGAAAGCCCCTCCCCCCGGCCAAAGCCCCACGCCTGCCGCGCCAGCTCGTGCATCTTTTCCGCAAAAGCCTCCGCACAACGATCCGCCAGGGCCTTCAGCAGAATCGCCTGGTAGTCGTCGTGCTTCTTTTCCAGCTCCCGCGCCCATTCCTCCACCCCGTGACCGGCCGTCACTGCGAAAGCTCCCACATAATCCTTCTTGCCGCTCGAAACCGGGGCCACGAAGTCGGCCAAGCATCGATTCGGTTGCCCGTCCGTCCGGGCGTTCTGCTGACGCAAAGTATGAAGCCGAGCCCGCACCTTTCTCCGACTGTCATCCTCGTACAAAAGAATGTCGTCTCCCTCCGCATTGGCGGGAAAAAAGGCCATCACTCCGCGCGCCCGGATCTTTTTTTCTTTCAGGATGGTTTGCAGGAGCCCCTGGGCGTCTTCGTACAACTTCTTGGCCTCGGCCCCCACCACCGGATCCTCGAAGATCCTCGGAAACCGGCCGCGCAACTCCCAGGCATGGAAAAAAGGCGACCAATCAATGTACTCCGCCAAATCGGCCAGCGGGTAGTCCTCGTACACTCTCAGGCCAAGGAACTCCGGTTTTTCCGGGTCCTTCGACCAGTCAAACCGGGCGGCATGTTTCCTCGCCTCCTCGATCGGCAAAAGCTTTTGGGCAGAACGGCGGCTTTCAAAATCCTTCCGGGCCTTTTCCTGGTCCCCCCGCGTTTTTTGCACAAAACCTGGCCCTTTCTCCTTGGAAAGCAGCTGCTGGGCCACCCCCACCACCCGC
>Ga0194130_10006110_pt1 | contig 14103 bp, 9 predicted proteins | sample TA2KigsurfametaG_FD_160084 | JGI IMG/M metagenome (GOLD analysis project Ga0194130, IMG submission 160084) | Freshwater microbial communities from Lake Tanganyika, Tanzania - TA2015050 Kigoma 12 surface | ecosystem: Environmental > Aquatic > Freshwater > Lake | place: Tanzania: Lake Tanganyika... | reverse complement strand
TGCAGGCACTCGAGCGGGAGGCGGCCGAGCGTTTTGGCGTGCGTCACGTGGTGGCGGTGAACTCCTGGACCTCAGGCCTCGTGTCAGCCGTGGGTGCCATCGGCATCGCCCCCGGCGATGAGGTGATCGTTACCCCCTGGACGATGGTGGCCACCGCCACCGCGATCCTGCACTGGAATGGGATTCCGGTGTTCGCGGACATCGATCCGCACACCTTCAACCTCGATCCCGCCGCGGTGGAAGCGGTGATTACCCCCCGCACCCGCGCCATCTTCTGCGCAGACATCTTCGGCCAGAGCGCTGATCTCCCCTCCCTGCGCGCCCTAGCCGATCGCCACGGCCTGCGCCTGCTCACCGATACCGCCCAAGCGCCAGGAGCCCTGCTGGCCGGCCGCACCGCCGGCACCGCGGCCGATATCGGTGGCTTCAGCCTCAACTACCACAAGCACATTCACTGCGGTGAGGGCGGTCTGCTTGTCACCAACGACGATTACCTGGCTGAGCGCCTGCAGCTGATCCGCAACCACGGCGAAGCCGTGATCCAGAGCGCCGATCCCACCGAGCTCGCCAACATCCTGGGTCACAATTTCCGGCTCGGGGAGATTGAGGCGGCCATCGCCCGTGCCCAGTTGCACAAGTTGCCGATGTTGGTGGCCAGCCGACAGCGGGCTGCCGATCGCCTGCGGGCCGGCCTTGCGGACTTGCCTGGTTTGCAGCTCCCGGCCGTGGCCGATCAGGCCACCCACGTGTACTACGTGTTTGGTATGACCCTCGATCCCGAGAGGCTCGGCAGGCCCCGCAGCTGGATTGTGGATGCCCTGCGGGCTGAGGGTGTGCCGGCCCTGTTCGGCGGCTACCAGTGCATCCACCTCAACCCGCTATTCCGCCATCGCATCGCTTATGGCACCGAGGGATTCCCTTGGAAGGGCTTGGCCAGGGGAGACAGCACCGTGACTTACGGCCCTGGCCTCTGCCCGGTGGCGGAAGATCTGCACCAGCGCACCTTCCTCGGTCTCAACCTCTGCGCCCATCCCTATACCGATCCTGAGATCGATCAGGTTGTGGCCGCCTTCCGCAAGGTGTGGACCCACCTGGAGGCCGGCATATGAATCTGGCCCTGATTCCGGCGCGCGGCGGCAGCAAGCGCATCCCCCGCAAGAACATCCGCCCCTTCCGCGGCCGGCCGATGATCGCCTGGTCGATCGAGGCGGCGCGGGCCGCTGGTTGTTTCGATCGCATCCTCGTCAGCACTGATGATGAGGAGATCGCCGCCGTGGCCCGAAGCCATGGCGCCGAGGTGCCATTCCTGCGGCCGGCTCATCTGGCGGACGACCAGGCCACGACTCAGGCTGTTGTGCTGCATGCGGTGCAGTGGTGTGAGCAGCAGGGCCTGGCGCCCCAGGCTGTGTGTTGCCTTTATGCCACGGCCCCGTTCGTGCAGCCGGCTGATTTGGTGGCGGCTGGTCAATTGCTGGAGCAGGCCCCCCCCGGCAGTTTCGTGTTCACGGCCACCTCCTTCCCCTTCCCGATCCAGCGGGCCATTCACATCGATGCCGCGGGCCGCTCGGCGATGTTGCATCCCGAGCACTTCAACACCCGCAGCCAGGATCTCGAGGAGGCCTTCCATGATGCCGGCCAGTTCTATTGGGCCCGCCCCGAGGCCTGGGCCACAAGCCTTAACTTGTTTAACGATGGCCGCCCGCTGATTCTGCCCCGCTGGCGCGTGCAGGACATCGATACCGAGGAGGATTGGACGCGCGCCGAGTTGCTCCATCAAATGCTGGAAGCGCAGGTTTGACCGATCTCCCTGCATGACCAGCGTTCTGATCCGCTGTGATGCCTCCCTGACGATCGGTAGCGGCCATGTGATGCGTTGCCGCACCCTGGCGCGGGCCTTGCAGGCTCGCGGAGCTGAGGTGGTGTTTGTCTGTCGCTTTCAGCCCGGAGATCGGATTGCGCAACTGGCTGAGGAGTTCAGGGTGCTTACCCTGCCTGCGGGCCCGCAGCCAGAGGCAGGGTCTGCGGATGGCGCGTCGCTGAGCGGCAGGGCGCTCTACGCCACCTGGCTAGGCTGCAGCGAGGAGCAGGATGCTTCAGACTGCCTTGAGGCTCTAGCCGCTGCCTCGCTCGATCAACCCACCTGGCTCGTGGTCGACCACTACGGCCTCTCGGTGGTCTGGCAGCGCCTGATGCAGGCCGAGTTGGCCCAAGCGGCGGTTCTGGTGATCGACGATCTGGCGGATCGTCGCCATCAGCCCACCGTGTTGATGGATGCCAATCGGCTCAACCCCAACGCCGCGGATCCTTATCAGGATCTCGTGCCTGAAGCCTGCACCAACTTGCTTGGGCCGGCCTATGCCTTGCTTGATCCCCTCTACTGCCAGCTTCGGCCCCTGTTGCCCGTCCGAAGGCAGCTCAGCCGGCTGCTGGTGTGCTTCGGCGGAGTGGATCTCGTCAATCACACGGCGCTCACCCTGGAGGCCCTCAACCACCCACGGCTTCGCCATTTGGCTGTGGATGTGGTGCTCGGCCCTGGCGCACCCCATCGCGCCGATCTGGAGGCTCGCGTGCAGCAGCGCCCCCACACCTGCCTGCACGTGGGGCTGCCCTCCCTGGCGGGCTTGATGGCTCGGGCGGATCTGGCGGTGGGGGCCGCCGGTACCACCAGTTGGGAGCGCGCCTGTCTCGGCCTGCCGGCGCTGGTGGTGCCCGTAGCTGAGAACCAGAACCAGGGCGCCAGGGCTCTCGAAGCCTCAGGAGTGGCCCGTTGTGTAGATCTGCAGGCCGTGGCTGATCCGGTGGAGGCTCTGCAGCGTGCCGTCCTGGACTTCCTGGATGCTCCTGCTGCATTGCAGGCGATGAGCGAGGCCTGCCTGCAGCTGGGCGATGGCCAAGGTTTGGCCCGCGTGGTGACGGTCCTACTGGGGCCTGTCCCCGGTCTGCGGTTGCGTCCTGCCCAGGCCGCTGATCTTTGGCTGTATCACTGGTGGGCCAATGATCCCCAGGTGCGCCGCCAGAGCTTCAACAGCGAGCCGATCCCCCTGGATCAGCATCGCCGCTGGTTCGTGGAGAGGCTCGGTTCGCCCCTCGCTCTGATGCGCGTCCTGGAGGATGGCCATGGCCTGCCCATGGGGCAGATCCGCCTGGAGCGCGAGACGGCCGATGCGCCCCGCGCAGTCATCGGTTTCTCCTTGGATCGGCTGGCGCGTGGTCGTGGCCTGGCGGTGCCGTTGTTGCAGTTGGGGCTGGCGGAGCTGGCCCGCTGCTGGGGGGGGCCTGCCCTGGAGGCCTATGGCGAGGTCCGCGCGGATAACCCAGCCAGCTGCAGGGCATTTGTGCGCGCCGGCTTCCAGGAGGGCTCGCCGCCGCGGCCGGGGGTGCGATGCTTCGCCCGGACCGCCCTCCAGGATCCGTGATGTCTGCAGCCTTCCGCATCGGCGAGAGGCCCATTGGCCCCCACGAGCCGCCGCTGGTGATCGCCGAGATGAGCGGTAATCACAACCAGAGCCTGGAGCGGGCCTTTGCGCTTGTGGATGCTGCCGCTGCTGCTGGCGCCCATGCCCTCAAGCTTCAGACCTACACCGCAGACACGATCACCCTCAACGTGCGCGGTGGTGATTTCGACATCCGCGACGAGGGCAGTCTCTGGGCCGGCCAGAACCTTCACGATCTCTACGCCAAGGCCTACACCCCCTGGGAGTGGCATGGGCCGATCATGGAGCGGGCCCGCCAGCAGGGCCTGCTCTGCTTCAGTTCGCCCTTTGATGAGAGTGCGGTTGATTTCCTCGAAGATCTCGGAGTTCCCGCTTACAAGATCGCCAGCTTCGAAAACAACCATCTGCCGCTGATCCGCCGTGTTGCGGCCACCGGTAAACCCTTGATCATCTCAACTGGCATGGCAAGCCTGGCTGATCTGGATCGTGCCGTGGCTAGCGCTCGCGAAGCCGGTTGCCGTGATCTGGTGTTGCTCAAGTGCACCAGCACCTATCCCGCAACCCCCTCTAATACGAACATCCGCACCATTCCGCATCTGCGTGAGCTGTTCGGCTGTGAGGTGGGCCTCTCCGATCACACCATGGGCGTTGGTGTGTCGGTGGCAGCGGTGGCCCTAGGTGCCACTGTGATTGAGAAGCACTTCACTCTGTCGCGCGCCGATGGTGGTGTGGATTCCTCCTTCTCGTTGGAGCCGGCCGAGCTGGCCGCGCTGGTGCAGGAAACCAAGCGGGCTTGGCAGGCTCTCGGTGAGGTGCGTTACGGCCCCACGGAAGCCGAGCGCGCCAGCCTGCAGTTCCGCCGCTCGATTTATGTGGCGGCAGAGATTGCCGAGGGTGAGCTCTTCACACCCGAAAATCTGAGGGTGGTACGACCCGGTCATGGTGCCCCGCCCCATTTCTACGACCAGCTGCTGGGCCGTCCGGCCCGTCGCGCTTATCAGCCGGGCACGCCCCTGAGCCTGGATCAGTTGCTCTGAAGCCCTGCATTCAGCAGCTGTTCCCAGCGCTGCAGGCTGGTGCCAAGATCAAACCCCGCCATCGATCGAGCTCGTTCACCCGGCTGGCTCAGCCCCGCCCGCAGAGCAGTGGTCACCGCGCTTTGATCCTCAAGGTTTACCCAGCGCACAGTCGTGGGCTCCACGATGCCCTCGGTGGCAGGACCCTTGCTCACCGCGAGGCGGGCGCCGCAGGCGGCTGCCTCGAACAGGCTCCAGCTGGTCACGTAGGGGCGGGTGAAGTAACAGTGCAGCGAGCTACGCCAGAGCAGGTTGCGGTAATCGGGGTAACTGAGTAGGCCCGTGAAATGCACGCGCTCCCGGCCTGCAAACGCCCCCAGCTCCGCCAGGATGTGCTTCTTCCAGCTACCGCCGTGGCTGGGGGCGTCATAGCTGTAGGCACGCCGATCAGTGCCAGCGATCACCACCGCCAGATCGTTGTTTTCGTCGAGCAAAGCTGGTAAGGCCCGCAAGAATTCGGGGAATCCCCGGAGCGGCTCCATGCCCCGGGTGGCATAGCTCAGCACACGTTGTCCGGCTTCAAGAACAAAGCCCTGGCCAGTCTCACGGTTGTGGATTTTGAGGTCTGCAGCGGCCAGATCCTGGTCTTCGCCAGGCGGGTGAAAGAAGCTGGTGTCGATCCCATCGAAGATCACCTCCAGCTTCGGCTGATAGGCCTTGGGAAATTGAGCCCGCTGCCAGGCCGTCGGCACCACGGCGCGATCGCAGCATTCGAGCTCGTGCAAGATCGGCAGGTTGCGCAGGCCCGTCTTCAGCTGTGCGTCGAAATCGAAGTGCTCCAGCAGGTGGCGTGTGGTGTCGGCTTGGAAATACCACTCGAAATAGCCCACGTGCAGGGCTCGGGGGAGCAAGTCCTTGAGAAACAGTCCCATTCCCATGCCGCCGTGGCTCACTACCACCCTGGGCTTTAGGCCGCCCTCAACCAGGGCTGCCACTTCCCTCAGGGCGGCCTGACCCTGCAAGACCGCTGCCTCGGTGGCTTGCAGATAGTGATGCGTCTGGGGGTTGGGAATGCGGTGGCAGCGGTAGCTGTGGATCTCCACGCCCGGCAGAGCATCTCGGCTGGCGTCCTGGCGGGCTGTCAGAAACACCACCCGGTGCGCCGGGTTCTGGCCGAGTAGGCCTGCCAGATGGCGAAACTGCGCCGGGTAGTTGCCGTGGATGAACAAAAAATCCATCCAATGATTGTCACCTGTTGGCCGGCGGGCTCAGCACCCCCAGTCACTGCAGGGGGCCATCAGCAGGGCGAGCAGGATTTGCTTCCAGCCATTCGTTGAGTCCGGGCCGTCAAGATGGAGTACGACGCAGCCATCACCATATGCCCGCTCTGAGGGGTCAATTTCGCGTACGGGTGCTGTGCCTACCGGATGTGGATCGGGCCATCGGTGGTGTAAAGCAGTTGCATCGCCAGGTGGAGCACCTGGTGGCGCTGGGCTGGGATGCGGCGATGCTCACGGAAGCGTCTGGATTCCGCCCCGGCTGGTTCCAGAGTTCCGCGCCATCCCGCTCTCTTGCGGAGAGCCACGCCCTTGGGGAGCTTGACCCCTCCTCCTGTGTGTTGCTGCTTCCCGAGACCTACCTCGGCGTGGATCTGCGCAGCTTCCGCGGTTTGGATCTCTCCGGGCTGGCCCGCGTGGTGTTTAACCAGAATGCGTACTACTCCTACGGCCAGTTTGGCGATCACACGGCTGCCCTTCTGCAGGCCTTCTACGACGATTCATCCGTGCTGCAGGTGCTTTCCGTGTCGGAAGACACCCATGCCTTCCTGACCCGCAACCTCGGCATCGCTGATCAGCGCCTCAGCCGGGTGATTAATGCCATCGAGCCCCTGTTCAGACCTGGTGCCACCAAGTATAACCGCATGCACTGGATGCCCCGTAAGAATCCAGACCATGTGCAGGCGGTGATGCAAGGGTTGAAGCGTTGTGGCCTAGAGCACAGTGAAGGCTGGCAGGGGGAACCACTGGTTCAGCTGAGCCATGCCCAGGTGGCGGATCGGTTGAACGGAGCAAGGCTCTTTCTGGCCTTTGGCCATCCTGAAGGTTTTGGTCTGCCCATTGCTGAAGCGATGGCTGCAGGGTGCTGGGTTGTGGGCTACAGCGGCGGTGGTGGATGCGAACTGTTCCGCTTGGGTGCAGCCGAGAGCGTGTGTTTCGGAGACTGGCATGGCTATGTGGCCGCCGTGCAACGGGCCTTCGAGGCCTTCCACAACCAGCCGCGGGAAACGGAGCTGCGCTTGCACCGGCAGGCATTGGCGGTACGCAGCCTGTACAGCGCCGAGCAGGAGCTGGCCTCGATCGCCGGGGCCTGGGATCGCATTGCGGTTGCCTTCATGGCCTGGCGTGAGAATCTGCTGGTCTGAGTCAGCTGGCGATGCGAATTCTTTTTGTCCATCAGAGTTTCCCGGGCCAGTACCGGCACATCCTGAGAGCGCTGGCGGCGCAAGGTGGCCATCAACTGGTGGGGATGGGGATCCAGCCGTTGGCTGAACCGCTACCGGAAGGCGTGAACTTCGTGCGCTATGCCCCTAGCCGGGGTAACACCACTGGTTTGCACGACTGGGTTGTGGAAGTCGAGAGCAAGGTGATTCGTGGTGAAGCCTGTGCCCATGCAGCACACCAGTTGCGTGAACAGGGGTTTGTTCCCGATTTGATTTGCGCTCATCCAGGCTGGGGTGAAGCTCTTTATCTGAAGGATATTTGGCCGGATTCACCACTACTGACTTACCAAGAGTTCTATTACAAAGCCCATGGCCTTGACTATGATTTTGACTTTGAACTGCAGGGAGTTCTGGATTGGCAGGCCTGTGCAAGATTGCGCATGAAAAATGCAAACTTGTTGCTGTCCCTTCAAGCCAGTGACTGGAATGTGACGCCAACTGAGTTTCAGCGCAGCACGTTTCCTCAATCATGGCAGCGTCGCATCAGCTGCATTCACGACGGCATTGATACCAATCTGGCGAAGCCTGATCCCCAAGTAGCCCCCTTGATTCTTTCTGATGGTAGGGTGCTCTCCAGAGGTGAGCCGATCGTCACCTTTGTCAACCGCCGGATCGAGCCCCATCGTGGCTGCCACTCGTTTCTGCGTGCCCTCCCCGAGCTGCAACAACTTAATCCGCAGGCACGTGTGGTGATCGTGGGGGAACAGCAGGGTGTCAGCTACGGACGCCCTGCTCCTGGAGGCAGCTGGAAAACCGTGTTTCTTGACGAGATTGCTGGTCGTTATGATCCCTCACGGGTGCATTTCACAGGCACGTTAAACTACGCAGACTTTTTGCACTTGCTGAAGCTGACCAGCTGTCATGTTTACCTCACGTATCCCTTTGTGCTGAGTTGGAGTCTCTTGGAGGCAATGAGCTCTGAGGCCCCTGTGATCGGCTCAGCTACGTCACCTGTACAAGAAGTTATCCATGATGGAATCAATGGCCTGTTGGTTGATTTCTTTTCCCCTCATCAACTCGCCGAGGCTATAGCCGATCTGTTGAATCGCCCTGATCGTGCTGCGGAGTTGGGACGTGCAGCTCGCGCAACGATTCTCTCTCATTATAGCTTGGCTACTTGTGTGCAAAGGCAGCTTTCGTTGATGCAACTTGTTTCTGCTCGATCAATAGGTTAAAGATCCATGCGTTGCTTTTTTGAGCGCAATCTTGATGTATAAGAATTGACGCTAGGATGCGACTGACTTTTTGCGTAGGGCTAAAAATGGTTTCTCGAACATAGTGAACACAGGTGTTGCAAGTAGGATCGTTATGAAGACAAAGACAGCCCGTCTGGCTCCGCAAGACAGCATATGCCTGCTTGTCAGCCAGTTACGAAGGGGAATGTGAATTAGATAGTCGCCATAGCTTATTTTTGCGCGGTGCTTGATCGATAATCTTGTAAAGCGTGATTGAAGTCATTTCCATGGGTCAATGGTTGCGTACAAGGCTGTTGCAAGGGTGCTGCTGAGACCAAGAAGGGTATGAAAATGAGGCCAAATATTGCCGCTGAGTGACCGTTTAAAGGGACCACGCTTTTAAGGTGGCATTAGCACCTGAACTGAACCAATAAAATCAACAGCAATAGCAGGATGAGTGTGAGCAAGTAAAGCTTTTTTGTTAAGGCTTTGATGCATTTGATGGGCTTCGGGATTTGCCTTACTCAAGGCCCAGACCAAAATACACCCATATGCCAGTGCGTCGATTCTCTACATTGAGCCATGCCAGATTAATTCCCATTCTCCGGAAATGATTGCCTGGATCGTGGCTCAAGTTCCTGCTATGATCAGAGTGAAGGGCATAATTAGAGGCTGGCTATTGCTAAACGAACAAAATTGCCCCTCAGAGCGTACGCGTAAATACTCAGCCAGAATGCAAGGTAGCTTAGTCCTTCAATGGTGAGTGACCAGCTGACTGGTATTGCGTTATTTGTCTGCAGCAATTGAAGAATTAGCATCACATTCGCTATGAGCCAGGTGTTGAATGGCTTGCTACTTTGTATCAGGCCTAATCCTATGAGTGCACATATCAATCGCCAATATGTAGGCATCGTACGCAGCCAGCGTTTCACGAGAAAATAAACAGCTAGTTTTGTTCTATTCCTTTGATTTAACTGATCAAGCAGCGCTAGCCATTGCCTGCCGATGAGGAAGCCACTCAGTGAAAACAAAAACTCGACTCCCCATGCGGCTGGCATGGGAAAGGCTGTATCAAAGACGGCTCGGCTTGCCGGTGAAAGGAATATTTTGCCGTGACCAATCAGTACGAGGAATACAGTAGATGTGCGTCGAAAATCACGGCCGGGTAGCCACAGACTACTCGGCTTGGCGTCGTGATCGGCGCTGCGCAATTACGTCATCAACTCTTGAAATGTGAGTGGAACCATGGGGTAAAAGGGTTAGGCGTCACCCTGATGGGCATAGAGGGCTGCATATCGGCCACCCTGTGATATGAGCTCAGAATGAGTTCCTTTCTCAGCGATCTTGCCTTGATGCATCAGTACGATCAGATCTGCGTGGCGAACGGTAGACAAACGGTGGGTGATAAAAAACACAGTTTTGCTACGCAGTTGTTGCTGGAGATTGCGACAGACGGTGGCCTCCGTGTCGTAATCCAAGGCGCTTGTAGCTTCGTCGAGAATCAGCAAATTTGGGTTCTGAAGTAGTGTGCGAGCAATGGCTATCCGTTGTTTCTGTCCACCACTCAGGCCGGCCCCGCGTTCGCCGAGCTGGGTGCGGTAGCCTTCCGGTAGATCCATAATGAAGTCATGCGCTGCTGCCGCACGAGCCACATGAATCACCGTTTCCGTGTCGGCTTCAGGTAGATTCATAGTGATGTTATCGCGGATCGTACCTTCGAATAACAAGCAGTCCTGAGGCACAATTCCGATTTGCTGGCGGATGCTCGACAGACTTACTTTGGCGATGTCATACCCATCAATCAGAATCCTACCCTGCTCAGGGTCGTAGAGGCGAGGTATTAATTTCATTAACGTGCTTTTGCCGCTACCGCTCTGGCCCACAATTCCGGTGAAGCTGCCTTCTGGAATTGCCAGATCAACCCCATCAATCTGGTAGGGGCCAGATGTGCCGAAGCGGAATTTGAGTGCTTCTACGCGAACCTCTCCTCGAATCGGTGGAAGGGCAATTTGCTCGGCATCATCATCATGGGCCTCGCTTGGCTGGTCAACAATGTCGGATAATCGTTCCATTGATAGTCCCACTTGCTGAAAACCCTGCCAGAGGCTAGAAAGCCTCAGGATTGGACCTGTGACATAACCTGCAATGATTCTGAATGCGATCAATTGCCCTAGGCTGAGTTGGCCGTCGACAACTTGGTAAACACCAACCCAGATAATTAGGAGTGAACTGAGTTGATTGAGAAAGTTACCGATTTCTGAGGCACTGCTCCCAAGCACGACGCTTTTAAATCCTTCTGAGATCTGGCCGGAGTAACGTTCCTGCCATCGCCACCGAGAATTCAGCTCGAAGTGTTGCGCTTTAACTGTCTGAATACCCGCTAGGGTCTCGATTAGGTGGCTTTGGGTGCGAGCGGCGTATTGGGCTTGGTGGCGAATCAATGAGCGGTAAACCGGTGCAATGAAAAGCACCATCGCCACGAACAAAGGAACCGTACCTAGGGCCACGGCGGTGAGCAGTGGGCTATACATCAACATGATCAGGATGTAGATGGCCGCAAACAGGAGATCAAGCGCGCTGGTGATCGCTGTGCCCGTGAGGAAACTGCGTAGATTCGACAGCTCGCCAAGCCTTTGCGAGAGCTCTCCCACCGGACGCTTCTCAAAGAAACGCAGCGGCAGCCTCAGGAGCTTGTCGATCACCTGGCTACCGAGCAGTAGATCCATCCGATCGGTGGTGTCGATCAGGAGCCAGGTGCGTACCGCTGTGAGCAACCCCTGAAATAGCGCGCTGGCCACCAGTGCGGCACCGAGCACTTGCAGAGCGGTGAGATTGCTCTGGTTAATAACTTTATCGATGATTTGTTGTAGAAGCAGCGGATTGGCCAGCTGGAAGAGCTGAATGAACAGCGAGGCCAGCAACACCTGAATCAGGGGCCACCGGTATCGCTGCAACACCGGGGTGAACCAACTCCAGCCGAAGGTGCGCTTCGGTGTATCCGCCAGGCGCTTGAGGGTCACCACTTCGGTGGTATCGCCCCACTGGCCACGTACCTCGGTCATCGGCAGCTTCTGCCATCCCCGTTCAGGGTCGGCCAGTCGAACTTGACCACGTGCCACTTCGGTGAGCAGGCAAAAGCGGCCTTGCCAGCTCACCAGCACCGGCAGTTCCAGCTTGTGCAGTTGTTCAAGTTGCACCTGCCCCACCTGGGTCTGCAATCCCATCACCTCGCAAAGCTGGCCCATGCCGTGGATCGGCACGTTGCCAGCCCGTTCGACCGCCCCCTCGAGCATTTTCTCGAGAACGTCTACTGGGCACGGCGTGTCATAGGCCCGGCTCACCATCCGTAGGGTCGCCAGGTTGCTTTGCACTGGCCCTTTGCCATGGATCGGTCTGAAATTTTCGAGTTCAGCGCTTGTGCTGGCTTCGCGAAGTCCCACCCGGCTGAGATCCAGGCTCGGCCCCGGGCGCCATGCCACTGATTCCGTGGGTGGTGTTGGCTTATTCTCTTGGCCCCCTGTCGAGCCAAGCGCCTCGGCTGCGGTTGTTGTGACCATTCCGCTTCCTGGATTGTGGGCGGTTGGCTGTTCGAGCCAATGAATCAAGCGGGTCGGAAGAGTATTGGCCGTTTGGAGTTTCTCCAGCTCTTGAGCGTCAATCGATTCACCTACGCGGGTTTCATGGCCGCTGATCACAGAGCTGAGCAGAGTCTGGACCTCCATTTCGGGGCTGCAGACCGAGCTGGTGCGACAACCCTGCAGCTGATGCAGGATCCAAGCTTGGGTATCAGAAGGAGGCTGAGGTAGACGCTGCACATACCGCCCAAGCACCAGGGCCGCCTCACAGGGACTTGACAGCAGCGAAATGCCTTCTCGCAGTCCAACATCTTCGAGTAGCAGCCTGGCCAGCATGTCTAGCGGCAGACTGAGCAGAAGGCAGGCTCTTCGGGCGATCCCCCCCTCACAGGCGCCCTGACGCAGGAGGCTGACCACTCCAACCAGCTCACCGGCCTCGGCCTTGCCGACGGTGTAAAGGTCCCCACTCACAGGGTCGTCAGCCAGGAGCCGGATCGCACCATCAAGCAGTAGGAAGCCATGGCTTTCTAGCGTCCTGGGACGAAGCAGGGTCTGGCCCTGACTGAGATGAACCTCTTGGGCTGCATCAGCCAGTGCCTCCAGGCTCGTCTGCTGAGCGCTAGCCAAGGCAGGGATCTGACGCAGGTGCTCAAGCGTGCTGCCCGCTGCTGTGCGGTTGACCGTCATCAGGGAAACCTCACCTTCTGGATCATCCTGCTGCATTCAGCTTCAAGCCACTCATCGAAGGTGTCACGAAGCAACAGTGTTCGAAGGTCGTCGTTGAATTCCGAGGGGATCACTTCCTCCAGCTGGGCAACCACGGTGTACGGCCCGAGTGGGAATGGTCGCAGCAGCTTACCTTCACCAGCCTGACGGAGTTGGCTGAGGAGCGGAGCTTCGATTTGGTTGGCAGCAACGGGGCCAACCATGCCCGTGGCTGTTGGATCTTTGGGATTCACCTGCCTGGCCAGACTTTCCCAGCTTTCCTCACGATCTTTGAGCCGGAAGTAAACTTCTTGCATAACATCGGCATTGGTTGCCTGGAGTCGGCGATAACGGATGCTGTCGTAACGCTCCTTGTGCTGCAGGTAGAGGCTGTTGGCTCGAGGACCCCAGCGCTCCTCCCGATAATGCACAAGTTTGTGGGGTCTACAGATCATAGACAGAATCATGTCTTCATCCAGCAGGCGCTCCTGTAAGAAAGCGATGTAGGACTCCTTACTCTCGAGCTGGTGCTGTTCCTTGAATTCCTGCAGTAGTTGTGCCTGGAGGTCTTCAGGGAGTTCAACAGAGCACAGAGCCTGATCAAAAACCCATTCCTTGAGTAGCGTCTGCAGCTGGCCGCACTTGCGCACCAAGGCCAGAAGATCGCGGCCCTCGATGGCGCGATCGTCCATCAAAATCAAGGCTTCACTCATGGCTGCCTCAGGCGCTTCAAGCTTTCACCACGGTTCGTGAACAGATCGCTGAGTAATTCGATCAGGCGCCGGTCACGCAATTTCAGGTTAGTGGTAACAGTCATGCCGCTCTGCAGAGGAATCACGGTCCCTTCCTTCGTGCGCAGTACGGAGCGTGACAGGCTGATGTCCACCGGGAAATGGTAACTGCGGATCAGATCAGAGGGCGGCAGGGCATCAGCTCCCACCTGGCTTATATGGCCCGTAATATCACCGTATTCTGTGTAGGGGAACGAATCGATCCGCACTTTTACGGGTAGGCCTGATTTGATAAAGCCGATATCTTGATTGCCCACATTGACCTGTGCGCTGAGGTTACCTCCCGGTACGATCTTCATCAGCGGTTCGGCATTCTGGGCTACATAGCGGTTGTTGTCAGGTTTGAGATCAAAAACCACACCGCTAATTGGGGCACGTACCACCTCATTCCGCAGTTGATCCTGCACTTGGGCGAGCTGGCCTCTGAGTTGTTGGCTACGTGACTGACTGTCTTTGATTAATTGTTGCCGCTCTAGCTTCAGCTGGATGAGCTGGTCACGTTGGATCTGCAGCTGATTGTTTTGCTGCAGAAGCTGAATTTCACTAATTGCCCCGCGCTGTCCCAGGGGCTTCATTCGTTTCAGGATATCCAAACTGAGTTGCACGTTGCGTGCTGCGGTGGTCTGGCGCTGGACGTTGCTCTTGAGCTGCCCTGCCAGTCTGGCCTGCTCAAGTGTCAGCTGCTGGTTGAGATTGGCCTCCTGGCTTCGGGCAGCCTTGACGTCGTAGATCAACAGTGCCTGTCCCAGGCGAACTCGCTCACCACTCTTCACCAGCAGCTCGGCCAGCTGGCCGGCCTGGGGGCTCTTGACTTCCACGCCCCCCTTCTGGGGTTGGAGGCGACCCTGCACCGTGATCACCTCGTCCAGTCGGTAGAACCAGGCCGTGGCAAAAGCAGTGGCGCCCA
>Ga0194130_10006109_pt1 | contig 14103 bp, 12 predicted proteins | sample TA2KigsurfametaG_FD_160084 | JGI IMG/M metagenome (GOLD analysis project Ga0194130, IMG submission 160084) | Freshwater microbial communities from Lake Tanganyika, Tanzania - TA2015050 Kigoma 12 surface | ecosystem: Environmental > Aquatic > Freshwater > Lake | place: Tanzania: Lake Tanganyika... | reverse complement strand
GCGTGTGGGCCATCAAGCGGTCGACGTCCTCCCGGGAGAGCTCGTGGGACCGCTCAGGTCCGGCTTCGTCCAGCTGCAGCGAGGCGTTGAAGTCGACGTCATAAACCCCCGCCAGAGCCGGATCCGCCTGGGCGAGCGGGACGGTGATGATCGAGTAGACACCGTTGTCGCGGGGCAACAACTCCAGTCCGATCTTGGGCTCCACTTCGAAGCCGAAATTGCCGAAGCGGCCCAGGCTCAACGCATAGCCTCGCTCACCGAGGGGACAGACCCCCATCGGGCTGGCGCAGCGCTCGAACCACAGTTGATGGACATCCAGATAACCCGCCACCACCCCGGCGGGGGCCCGCATCTCCATCAGGTCGGAGAAGGCGCTGGCATAGCGATACACCTGCTGGTCATGGCCGAACGCCTGGCGCAGCCCCGGGGAGAGCTCCACGGGATGACCACTCGCCGCCGGACGCGTCTCTGACTGGCGGTCGGGTTCAAACGGGCTGTCGATCGTTGGGCTGGACACCAGGGATGGCGTGGGCAACGGGGCTCCTTGGGGGAATTGGCGCTGGGGATGGGGAGGGACCCTAGGACATCCCTCCCACCCGAGACCATGGCTCAGCGGGAGCTGAGCTCAATCAGGCGCTGGATCAGCTCCTCCACCACCCGATCCGGGGTCGAGGCGCCGGAGGTGATGCCGACGCGGATGGGGCCGTCCGGGAGGAAGGGACTTTCGCAGGCGAGGTCGTGTCCGAGCGGCTTGTGGATGATTTGATTGCCGGGACCGATCCGCTCCGGGGTGTCGATGTGAAAGGAGCGGATGCCGCGGCTGACGGCGATCTCCTGCAGGTGGGTGGTGTTGGAGGAGTTGAACCCGCCGATGACGACGATCAGATCCAGGGGTTCATCCACCAGGGAGAACATGGCGTCTTGCCGCTCCTGGGTGGCGTCGCAGATCGTGTTGAAGGCGACAAAATGATTCTGGAGCTCGGCGGGGCCATAGCGCCGCAGCATCGTGCGCTCGAACAGGCGGCCGATTTCCTCCGTCTCCCGCTTGAGCATGGTGGTCTGATTGGCAACCCCCACGCGCTGCAGGTCGCGGTCGGGGTCGAAATCGGGGGAGCAGGCCTTGGCGAAACGGTTCATGAAGGCCTGGCGCTGTTCCGCGGAGGGGGACCGCCCGCCGGCGCTGGCCAGGATGTAATCGCACACGACCTGGGCCTCCGCCAGATCGAGAACCACGAGATAAGTGCCGGCAAAGGAGCTCGTGGCCAAGGTTTCCTCGTGCTTCACCTTTCCGTGAATGACGGAGGTGATGGCGTGCTTCTTATGTTTTTCCACGGTGGTCCACACCTTGGACACCCAAGGGCATGTGGTGTCAACGATGTGACATCCACGCTCATTGAGGAGCTGCATCTCCTGAACTGTGGCGCCAAAGGCAGGAAGAATGACCACATCTCCCGAAGACACGTCTGAAAAATCTTTCACACCTTCTTCCACCGGGATGAAGCAAACATTCATCTCGCGGAGATGATGATTGACGGAGGGATTGTGAATGATCTCGTTGGTGATCCAAATACGCTCATTCGGGTAGAAGCGTCGCGTTTCATAGGCCATGGCCACCGCTCTTTCCACCCCCCAACAGAAACCGAATGCCTCCGCCAGACGGACTGTCAGCCTGCCTTCTCGCAACACGTAACCGTTATCGCGGATGCGCGCCACCAAATCGCTCTGATAAGCGGTCTGCAGGTGACCCGCCACCACATCGCCCAGGCCAAATCCGCGGCGGTTGTAGCGCTCCGAGTGATGGAGGGCACGCTTGAAGGCGTGGGTGTCCATGGAGCTCCGCTCAAAACCTGAATGACTCTATGGGATGCCTCAGGGTTCTGACGGGCCCGGGGTGGGCGGCTCAGCCCGCGCGTCCAGCCGAGCCTCCGCCTCCGGCTGCCGAAGCAACACGGGCACCACCCCCTCCCAGCGCACCCCCTCCCGTCCGTAGCGGTACCGGCAGGGCAGCACCTCCACCCCCGCCGCGAGGGCTTCGCGGAACAGCTCGCCATAACGCGGATCGGCGCTATCGCCCGGCGCGAAGCGCCGCACATCGGCTCGGCTGAGGCAGGGCACCAGCACCGCCCTGGCCTCGGGCACCACCCCCGCCAGCTCGCGCAGATGCTTCTGCCCCCGCTCGCTCACCGTGTCGGGGAACACGCCCACATCCCCCTGGCACCAGGTGGTGTTCTTCACCTCCAAGTAGATGGGCCGCGGATCCTCGGCCTCCGGGGCCGGCCGCAGCAGGAGGTCGATGCGGCTGCGACGCCCCTCCCCGTAGGGCACCTCCGCCCGCATCTCCGCCACGGGTCCCAGCCACGGCTCCAGGAGGCCCCGCGCAATGGTCTCGCGCACCAGGCGGTTGGGCAGGGCCGTGTTCACCCCCACCCACACCGGCGCGCCGTCGCTCCCTGGCACCTCCGCCTGCTCCCAGGTCCACTCCAGCTTGCGACTGGGGGAGGGGGCATGGCGCAGGCGCACCCGTCCCCCCGGCCGCAGCACGCCCGTCATCGGTCCGGTGTTCGCGCAATGGACCGTCACCAGCTCCCCCCCCGGCAGCTCCACCTCCGCCAGGAAGCGCTTCCAGCGACGGCGCAGCACCCCCTCCACCAGGGGCTCCCAGGCAAGGACGGGCAGCGCCTCGGACCCGTCGCCAGGGGAGGGAAGCGCGGGGGAAAGAGCCATGGGGGGCGGGGGAAGGGGAGGCGCGAGGGCGGGCCGCCATACTGCCGTGCGACATGTGGGGCTCGGTGCCCGGCCGGATGGCTCCCTCTCTGAAACGAATCGCCCTGATCGTGGCGCTGGCCACGGCTCTGAGCAAAGTGGCGGGACTGCTGCGTCAGCAGGTGATCGCGGCGGCCTTCGGTGTCGGCGCCGCCTACGACGCCTACAACTACGCCTACGTGCTCCCCGGGTTTCTGCTGATCCTGCTGGGGGGCATCAATGGTCCGTTCCACAGCGCCATGGTAAGCGTGCTGGCCCGGCGGCCCCGCCAGGAGGGGGCCTATGTGCTGGCGGCCATCAACACCCTGGTGGGCGCGGCGCTGATCGGGATCACCCTGCTGCTGGTGGTGGCGGCCGATCCGCTCACCACCCTGGTGGGGCCGGGCCTGGATGCCGTGCGGCACGACATCGCCGTGCTGCAGCTGCGCTGGATGGCCCCCATGGCCCTGTTCGCCGGACTGATCGGCCTGGGGTTCGGCGCACTCAACGCCGCGGATGAGTTCTGGCTGCCCGCAGTGAGCCCCCTGCTGTCCAGCCTGTCCGTGATCGTGGGGATCGGTCTGCTCTGGTGGCGGCTCGGCGCCGCGATCACCCTGCCCTCGGAAGCGGTGCTGGGGGGGATCGTGCTGGCGGGCACCACCACCTTGGGGGCGGTGCTGCAGTGGCTGATCCAACTGCCCGCCCTGGCCCGTCAGGGTTTGAACCAGGTCCGTCTGGTGTGGGACTGGCGCCATCCCGGCGTGCGGGAGGTGTTGAAGGTGATGGGTCCGGCGACCCTCTCCTCCGGGATGCTGCAGATCAACGTGTTCGTGGATCTGTTCTTCGCCTCCGGCATCAGTGGCGCCGCCGCCGGCCTCGGCTACGCCGGCCTGCTGGTGCAAACCCCCCTGGGCCTGCTCTCCAACGCCCTCCTGGTGCCGCTCCTGCCGGTTTACGCGCGGCTCACGGCACCGGAGGACCGCCCCCAGCTGATCGCCCGCATCCGTCAGGGCCTGATGCTCTCCAATGCCAGCATGCTGCCGCTGGGGGCGCTGATGATCGGCCTGGCCGGCCCGATCGTGGCCCTGGTCTATGAACGCGGGGCCTTTGATCACCGCGCCGCAGTCCTGGTGGCCTCCCTGCTCGTCGCTTACGGCGTGGGCATGCCGGCCTATCTGGCGCGGGATGTGCTCGTGCGCGTGTTCTATGCCCTGGGAGACGCCAACACCCCCTTCCGCTGGTCTGTGGGGGGGATCGGCATGAATGCCCTCTTCGACTGGCTGCTCGTCGGGGCGCCCCTCCCCGGCCAGGGCCTGCTGTTGCCCAAGCTCTATTTCGGCGCGCCGGGTCTGGTGCTGGCCACCGCCCTGGTGAACATCCTCACCGGCGCCGGCCTGCTGCTGGTGCTCCACCGCCGTCTTCAAGGGCTGCCGCTGCGGGACTGGAGCCTGGACACCCTCAAGCTGCTGCTGGCCGCCGCGGCGGGCGGAGTCGCGGCCTGGGGCCTGGCCTTCCGGGTGCAATGGCCGACGGGCCTGTTCGGGTTGCTGCTGCAGAACGGGATCTGCGCCGCCCTGGCGTTGGGGATCTACGGGCTGCTCGGCTCCTGGTCGGGGGTGGAGGAGGTGCGAGAGGTGCTGGCGGGGCTGCGGCGCCGCAAGGCCTGACGAACGGCGGCCAGCCCGGAGGGCTGACGGCGGCTGTCGCCGCGAGGGCCTAGAGGATGCGCACGTCCCGCTCTTCCCGCACCTGCAGCGGCAGTTCCAGCCGGGAGCGGCCGATCATCTGGGGACCGTCGACCGAAAGGATGCGGGCCTCGATGCCGAAATCTTTGAAGGCCGACTCCAACTCGTTGATCAGTGCCTTCTCCACCTGCGCCTCCGCATCCACCACCTTCCCGATCAAGCGACTGCCGAGGCGGCCGATGCGCTTGCGCACCACCTCCTTGGCGTTGGTGACCTCGATGATCAGCACGACGGATCCCCAGGTTAGGTCACCCTATCGGTCGACGGGGAGCGCGCTTCAGCAGTAAGGCTCCAGCAGCTCCTCCAGGTCGCGCAGCTGACTGGCGGGGATCAGGCGGGCCAGGGGCAGGCGGGTGGCGCCGCCACCGATCGGGACCTGCAGCGCCTCCAGGGCCAGTCGAGCACAGACCCCCGCGCCCTGGTCCAGGCGCCCGGCGCACTCCTGGGCCAGCGGAGCCGCCAGGCCGGCGTCCCCCAGATAGAGGTGCCAGTTGGCGACCTGCATGTAGAGCCGGTCGGCGAGCGCGGCGGTGAGCTCTTCGAGATCCCTGGCGGCAAGGGTCATGGCGTGGTCGGCGGATCGGGCTTGGGCCGAAGGCGGAGCACCACGCTGCCATGGACCAGGAGGATGGCGGCCCACCCCAGCGTGAGCCACTGGAGATGGGTCCAGGGATGGCGCAACCCCTGCACAAACCACAGTCCGCTGTTGATGGAGGCGAAGAGGGCGGCGTGCAGCGTCAGGTTGACCACCCGGTCAAAGTGGCGGTAGGTGGGGTCGTTGGGATCCGCGGGTCCGTACCAGCGAATGGGCATGGGAGGAGGAAGAACGGAGGGACGGAGTGGACGGCGAGAGGGAGGGACGGGGCGAGGCGAAGGGCAAAACGCCGGGAAGGCGCGGGGGGGTGTTGACGGATGGGCACCCTCTCTGGTGAAAATGAAGAGGCAGGCGCTTGTAGCTCAGCGGATTAGAGCATCTGACTACGGATCAGAGGGTCGGGAGTTCGAATCTCTCCAGGCGCGTCAGCGGAGCCGCTCCCAAGGAGCGGCTCTTTTTTCTCAAGGGGCAGGATACGGACGGAGGGTCGCCCCTTTGCCTACGATCCAGCCACGTGCCGTGTCTTCATGTCCACCCCTACCACCGCGTCCGCCGATGCCACCGCCGAGGCGTTGCTGGACCCGTCCCTGGCCCATGAGGATCCCGCGATCGCCGCGCTCATCGGACGAGAGCTGCGGCGCCAGCAGACCCATCTCGAGCTGATCGCCAGCGAGAACTTCGCCTCCCGCGCCGTGATGGCCGCCCAGGGCTCGGTGCTCACCAACAAATATGCCGAAGGCCTCCCCCACAAGCGCTACTACGGCGGTTGTGAATTTGTTGACAGCATCGAGGAGCTGGCGATCGAGCGCGCCAAGCAGCTCTACGGGGCCGCCTGGGCCAACGTGCAGCCCCACAGCGGCGCCCAGGCCAACTTCGCCGTGTTCCTGGCCCTGCTGCAGCCCGGCGACACGATCCTGGGCATGGACCTCTCTCACGGCGGCCACCTCACCCACGGCTCACCGGTCAACGTGTCCGGCAAGTGGTTCAAGGCTGTGCACTACGGCGTCGAGGCGGACACGCAGCGGCTGGACCTGGCGCGGGTGCGGGAGCTGGCCCTGGAGCACCGTCCCAAACTGATCATCTGTGGCTACTCCGCCTATCCCCGCCAGATCGACTTCGCCGGTTTTCGGGCCATCGCCGATGAGGTCGGCGCCTGGCTCTTGGCGGACATGGCGCACATCGCCGGCCTCGTGGCGGCCGGGGAGCATCCCAATCCCGTCCCCCATTGCCATGTGGTCACAACCACCACCCACAAGACCCTGCGGGGCCCTCGGGGAGGCCTGATCCTCTGCAACGACGCGGAGTTTGGCAAGCAGTTCGACAAGGCGGTCTTCCCCGGGACCCAGGGCGGCCCCCTGGAGCATGTGGTGGCCGCCAAGGCGGTGGCCTTCGGCGAGGCGCTGCAGCCCGGCTTCAAGACCTACATCCGCCAGGTGGTGACCAACGCCAAGGCTCTGGCGGCCCGGCTTCAGGAGCGCGGCATCGCCGTGGTGAGCGGTGGCACCGACAACCACATCGTGCTGCTCGACCTGCGCTCGATCGGCCTCACCGGCAAGGTGGCCGATGCCCTGCTGAGCGAAGTGAACATCACCGCGAACAAGAACACCGTTCCCTTTGATCCGGAATCCCCCTTCGTCACCAGTGGCCTGCGCCTTGGCACGGCGGCCCTGACCACGCGCGGGTTCGACGAGGCGGCGTTTCTGGAGGTGGCCGAGGTGATCGCCAATCGCCTCCTTCGTCCGGAGGACAGCGCGGTGGAACTGCAGTGTCGGGAGCGGGTGCGGACCCTCTGCGAGCGTTTTCCCCTCTATGGCGGCCAGCGTGAGCTCCAGAAGGTGTAGACCGATCCTCGTTCTCTGGCGCGGGATTCCCCGGAGCCCCTCCAGCCCCCTCCCGGTGCGGTCGTGACCCTCGCTTCCAACCCGATCGCTGCGGCGGTTCTCACCTTCGCGATCGCCACCCTGGGGACCGCTCTGGTCGTCCCCGTCATCCGTCGCCAGGGCCTGCGCTGGGGGCTGGTGGATCAGCCCGATTCCCGCAAACAGCACACCCAACCCATGGTGCGCCTGGGAGGCGTCGGCATCGTGGTGGGCTTCAGCCTAGGTCTGATGGTCACCTGGGTGAGCGGCGGCTTCGCCCAACTGCCGCCCGACAAGGATCAGCTGATCTGGACCTCCCTGGCTGGGGCGCTCTGCTACTTCATCATCGGCCTGGCTGATGACCTCTTCGCTCAGCCGCCCCTCCCCCGCCTGGTGGGCCAGGTGGTGGTGGCCATGGCCGTGTGGAGCCAGGGGGTGCGCATCAGCGACATCGACCTCCCCTTCACCCTCCCGGGATCCGGGGGCGAGCTCGACCATCTGCTGCGCCTTCCGCCTCTGGTGAGCCTGGTGGCCACAGTCATCTGGCTCGCCGGCATCACCAACGCCATCAATTGGTTGGACGGTCTGGATGGCTTGGCGGCTGGCGTGAGCGGCATCGCCGCTGTGGCCCTGCTCTCGGTGAGCTTCAGCCTGCAGCAGCCGGCCGCTGGCCTGCTGGCGGCCGCCCTGGCCGGCGCCTGCCTCGGTTTTCTTCGCCACAACTTCAATCCCGCCCGCATCTTCATGGGCGATGGCGGCTCCTACTTTCTGGGCTTTGCCCTGGCCTCGATCAGCATCGTCGGACCGGCCAAGGGACTCACCAGCGTGAGCCTGCTCCTGCCCCTGCTGATCCTTTCCCTGCCCCTGGCCGACATGTCGGCGGTGATCATGGGCCGCCTGCGCGAGGGACGCTCCCCCTTCTACCCCGATCGACGCCACCTGCACCACCGGCTGCTGCGCTCCGGCCTGAGCCATCGCCGCACGGTGTTGATGATCTACGCCTTCACCCAATGGCTGGCCGTTCTGGCCCTGGTGGTGGCCAACGCGGAGATGCGCTTCCTCTGGCTGGGTCTGGCGACGGCCGTGCTTGTGGCGGCCGTGGTGTTCACCCGCCGCAGCCTGCAACAGGAACGCCAAGACCCCAACCCCGCCGGAGGGCCAAATGAGCGCTGAGATTCTGTGCGTCGGCACCGAGCTCCTGCTCGGGGACATCCTCAACAGCAACGCCCGCTGGCTCGCCCTGGAGCTGGCCGCCCTGGGCGTGCCGCACCACCGTCAGGAGGTGGTGGGCGACAACCGGGAGCGGCTGATGGCGGCGGTGCGGGAGGCCTCCAACCGCTGCCGGGTGCTGATCACCACCGGCGGGCTGGGCCCCACCGCCGATGACCTGACCACGGAAGCCATCGCTGCGGCCTTCGGCGCCCCCCTGGTGGAACATCCCGAGGTGTGGGCCGACATCCAGGCCAAGCTGGGGGCTCGGGGTCGCCCAGTGGCGCCCAGCAACCGACGGCAGGCCCTTCTTCCGAAGGGAGCGGCCGTTCTCCCCAACCCCACGGGCACGGCCCCGGGGATGATCTGGAGTCCACAGCCGGGATTCACGATCCTCACCTTCCCGGGGGTGCCGATGGAGCTGCGGGCGATGTGGCAAGCCACAGCCATTCCCTGGCTGCGCCAGGCCGGCCTCGCCGAGGGGGTGTTTCTCAGCCGCCGCCTGCATGTGTGGGGCATCGGCGAATCCCTCCTGGCGGAGCGGGTGGCCGACCTGCTCGACCTCGCCAATCCCACCGTGGCGCCCTATGCCGGCGGCGGCCAGGTCACCCTGCGGCTGACGGCGCGGGCGGGTGACGCCGCGGCCGCAGACGCCCTCCTGGATCCCGTGGAGCGAGACATCCGGAGCCGGATCGGCAGCGCTTGCTTCGGAAGGGATGGCGACAGCCTCGCCTCCGTGGTGGTGCGCGCCCTGGCGGAGCGGGGGCAGACCCTGGCTGTGGCCGAGTCCTGCACCGGCGGGGGATTGGGTGCGGCCCTGGCGGCGGTGCCCGGGGCCTCGGACTGCTGGCTGGGGGGAGTGATGGCCTACGCCAACGCGGTCAAGCGAGCGCTTCTCGACGTGCCTGAGGAGCTGCTGGCGCGCTGGGGAGCGGTGAGCGATCCGGTGGCCGTGGCGATGGCGGAGGGGGTGCGCACGCGGCTGGGCAGCGACTGGGCCGTGGCCACCACCGGGATCGCCGGCCCTGGCGGGGCCACGGCGGAGAAGCCCGTGGGCTTGGTGCATGTGGCCGTGGTGGGCCCCGAACCGTTCCCCTGCTGGAGCGAGGGGGTGCGGTTTGGCGCCAGCCGAGGGCGGGAAGCCATCCAGGCCCTGAGCGTGGGCGAGGCGCTCAATCGCCTGCGGCTGAGCCTGCTCCAGAGCCCGGCCTGACCTCGACATCCCGACACCCCCGGCGGCCCCCGCCCCGAGCCGGAGCAACGCGGCCGGGCCGCGGCGTCAAGGCGTGTCAGACGAGGGACTTCCGTCCATCGATCACGAATGCTGAGGGATGGAGTTTTCCACGGATCACGCAAGTTATCCCCAGAAATACAGGGGGTTTTCCACAGATTGCGCGCGGAACGGAGTCCATTCCACGGGGCGGGGGCGTCGCCTGAGGGGCGAACCTGTGGGATGCGGCTTTCCCCTTGACGGGGGGCACATCGAGCGATCCAGCCCTCGGAAGAGCCTCACTCGGAGGCCCAAAACCCTTGCCAGACATAGAGTCCCGGGCACAGACCGAAAAGACTGGCCTTGCAACGCTCCCTTTGACGCGCGGTGGCCTCGTGTGGCGTGATGGTGAAGCCGTCGCGAGGAGCCACATGCCGTCGATCCCCAGCCATGCCCCCCGCAGCGTGAGCATCGAAAACCAGATGCCGGAGGACCTCTTTGACGCCATGCGGGAATTCATCCGCGTTCACCCCCAGTGGGATCAATACCGGTTGATGCAGGCGGCGCTGGCGGGGTTTCTGTTTCAGCACGGCGCCAAGGACCGCGCCGTGGCGCGCCACTACCTGGACGGACTGTTCCAACGCGACACCCCGAGCGGCACGCCCGCGCCACGCCTGGATGCGGCGAGCGAAGGCCGCTCCTCCTCCCACTAGGGTGAGGGAGCGACCCTTCGGGAACCCCCGTGAGCGCCGGCACTCTCTACGACAAGGTTTGGGACCTGCACCGGGTGGCCGATCTGCCCGGCGGGTCCACCCAGCTGTTCATCGGCCTGCACCTGATTCATGAGGTGACCAGCCCCCAGGCCTTCTCCGCCCTTCAGGACCTCGGCCTGACGGTGCGCCACCCGGAGCGCACGGTCGCCACGGTGGATCACATCGTGCCGACCACCACCCAGGCCCGGCCCCTGGCCGACCCCCTGGCCGAGGAGATGCTCGCCACGCTGGAGGGCAACTGCGCGGCCCATGGCATCACGCTCCACGGTCTGGGCAGCGGTCGCCAGGGCATCGTGCATGTCATCGCCCCGGAACTGGGACTCACCCAACCGGGGATGACCGTGGCCTGCGGCGATTCCCACACCTCCACCCACGGGGCCTTCGGCGCCATCGCCTTCGGCATCGGCACCAGCCAGGTGCGGGATGTGCTGGCCAGCCAGAGCCTGGCCATGAGCAAGCTCAACGTGCGGCGGATCCGGGTGGAGGGCACCCTCCAGCGCGGGGTGTACGCCAAGGATTTGATCCTGCACATCATCCGCACCCTCGGTGTGAAGGGGGGCGTGGGGCACGCTTACGAATTCGCGGGTCCCGCGATCGCGGCGCTCTCCATGGAGGAGCGCATGACTCTGTGCAACATGGCGATCGAAGGTGGGGCCCGGGTGGGCTACTGCAATCCGGACGAGACCACCTTCGCCTATCTGCGGGGACGTCCCGAGGCCCCCGATGGCGACGCCTGGGAGCGGGCCGTCGCCTGGTGGCGGTCGCTGGCCAGTGGCCCGGAGGCGCGCTTTGACGACGAGGTGGGGTTTGACGCCGCCAGCATCCCCCCGACCGTCACCTGGGGCATCACTCCCGGTCAGGGGATCGGCATTGATGAACCCGTGCCAACTCTGGAGCAGCTCGCGCCCGAGGAGCGCGCCCTCGCCGAGGAGGCCTATCGCTACATGGATCTCCGTCCCGGCCAACCCATCACCGGCCTGCCCGTCGATGTCTGTTTCATCGGCAGCTGCACGAACGGGCGCCTGAGCGACCTGCGGGCCGCCGCAGCCGTGGCCCGGGGACGGCGGGTGGCGACAGGCCTGAAGGCCTTCGTGGTGCCGGGTTCCGAGCAGGTGGCGGCGGAGGCGGAGGCGGAAGGTCTGGACGCGGTGTTTCGCGCCGCCGGATTTGAGTGGCGCCAGCCGGGATGCTCCATGTGCCTGGCGATGAATCCCGACCGCCTGGAGGGCCGTCAGATCAGCGCCAGCTCCTCCAACCGCAATTTCAAGGGGCGACAGGGATCCGCCACCGGCCGCACCCTGCTGATGAGTCCGGCCATGGTGGCCGCCGCCGCCGTCAGCGGCCAGGTGGCCGATGTGCGCCCCCTGCTGGCCGTCCCGGCCGCCCTTCACTAACCGCCGCTGTCTCCGCCGCCCACGCGCCCTGGCCCATGTCCACGCTCTCGACGCCTGACCCCCTGCCCTTCCCCAGCGGTCCCGTTCGCCGCCATCGCGGGCGGGGCGTGGCGGTGGTGGGCTCCGACATCGACACCGATCGCATCATTCCGGCCCGTTTCCTGAAGTGCGTCACCTTCGAGGGGCTGGCCGCCGGAGCCTTCGCCGATGATCGGGCGGAGCGGGGGGCGGACCATCCCGACGGGCCCCATCCCCTGGATCGCCCCGGCCATCAGGGCGCCTCCGTGTTGATCGTGAACCGCAACTTCGGCTGCGGATCCAGCCGCGAGCACGCCCCACAAGCCTTGATGCGCTGGGGCATCCGCGCGGTGATCGGCGAGAGTTTCGCCGAGATCTTCTTCGGCAACTGCCTCGCCCTCGGCCTGCCCTGCCTCACCGCCAGCCCGGAGGTGGTGACCGCCATTCAGGAGGCTGTGGCCGCCGATCCCGGCACGATCCTGGAACTGGATCTGGAGGCCCTGGAGGTGACGCTGGACAGCGAGGCGGCCGGAGAGAACCGCTGGTCGGTGCATCTGGATCCAGGTCCCCGAAGCAGGCTGGTGAGCGGCCAATGGGACGGCACCGCCCAACTGCTCAGCCATGAGGAGCAGTTGCGAGCCACGGCTGACCGCTTGCCCTATCTGCGCGGCTTCCCGGCGCGGACCGCCGCTCCGGCAGAGGCCTGAGCGCCAACGGCGGGTCAGGGGGACTCCCACCGGAACCACGCGGCAAGCCCGAACCGCGCGGCAAGCCATCCGGAATCAGGCCAACATCCGAGCAAACATCAGAACGGTCGTTGTTCGATGGCCTGGCTGGGCGTGAGCGGAACGAAAGGCACCCCCGGACCGTTGAAATTCAGATCATTGAGTCGCACGCGCAAGCCCCCGAGGCCGTCATATGGGCTATAGAAAACACCCACCTCATAGGACCGCCGCTGCCAACGCAGTTCCAGGTAGGACCCGGTGACCTCGCCATAGTTTTCAGAGCCTGGATCCACATTCAATCCCACACCACCGTTGAAGACCAAGGGACCAGCGATCTGCTGGGTGAGACCGATGCCCAAGGTGCCAAGATCGGCGGCGCGATCGAAGCCGAAGGGGCTCAAGCCCTGGCGCAGCGTGCCACTGCCCGTGATGGTGAGCCTGGTGTAGTCGAGGAAGGGTTTCACAAAGTGGCCCAGGGTGAGGGTGGGTCCACCGGAGATGCTGGCGGTGTTTTGGTTGGTGCCATCGCCGTAATAGGCCAGCACGCCTTGCACATTGGCAAACAAGCTGAGACCGGGCACCACCGGTTGCGCCGTGTTGGCCAAACCTTCCAAGGGTGTGGAGGGCGCGGCCTTGCCGGTCCACAACGGGTAGGTGAAGTTGAGGGAGGCGATGGCGTTGCCCCGCCAGAACGTGGAGAGATTGGTGGTGTCGAAGTCGTCGCTCTGAAAGTTGCCCACTCCCAGGCGCCAGAGATAGTTGCTGCTCAGGCGCCCCCAGTTCGGCAGCGTTTCCTTCTTCTCCAGGAACCCACCGAAGGCGGAATAGACATCCTGTTCCCCGAGAGTGCCGTTCCAGGTGCGGAAGCGATAGGCGCCAAACAGCCGCAGATCGGTGGTTCCCACCAAGGGCAGGCGCACATCGCGCGACAGCTCCGCCAGGCTGCGCGTGCCGTTGGGCAGGTTGTCGGGATTGAAGGTGGAGATGTCGACGCGGGCATTGGTGTCAAAGCCGAGCACGTTGGTCTGCAACTTGGCCAGCAAGCCGAAATCGTCCCCTGTCTTGGCGGGTTGTTTTTGCGCATCAGCCCCTGCCGATTGCCAGGGGAAGGGATAGCTGTCGCTCTCGCCATCGATGGCGCGTTCCACCAACACCTGGGGCTGAATGGTCAACTGCCCCCGCTCGCCGATGCGCACTCGGGTGTTGTAACCCACAAACACGCCATCGCGATCCTCGCGATCGATGCCGATCACCCAGGGGTTGTCCACCTCCTCCTTTTTCTGGAGCCGCGTCTGCCGTCGCGCCGGAATGCGCAGCCGATCGTCCAGCACCACGGCGTTGCGCTCCGCCTGGATCACCGTGTCGCCATTGGGCTGGAGGGTGGCCACCACACCCTCGGAATCCATCCAGGATTGGGCGGGGGTGAAGGGGTCATTGCTGAACGCCACCCGCTCGCCGGAGAACGTGGTCGGTGTCAGCGTGATCCGGCTGGCCTGGAGGCGCCAACGGCTGATGGTGCCCTTGATCAGCGAGCGATTGTCCTTGCTGGTGAGGGAATTGAGCTGGTCGGGGCGCACCTGGCCGTAGTCGGATTCCGCGTCCGTGCCGCCGAACTCGCTCGGAAAGCCATAGCGGCGCTCCGCCGTCAGGCTTTGCTGAAAGCGCACGTCGCGCACCCGTTGATCCACTCGGGCGATGGCCGTCTTCCGCAGTCGCTCAGCGTCCCGCGCCCGGCTCCACACGGTTCCTTGCCGGATGGGAAACGGGTCGCTGGCGCTGGCGGCGGGGGCCGCAGGGGCGGCGGGGGTGCTGGCGGGGGGGGCGGGGAGGGAA
>Ga0194130_10006107_pt1 | contig 14107 bp, 7 predicted proteins | sample TA2KigsurfametaG_FD_160084 | JGI IMG/M metagenome (GOLD analysis project Ga0194130, IMG submission 160084) | Freshwater microbial communities from Lake Tanganyika, Tanzania - TA2015050 Kigoma 12 surface | ecosystem: Environmental > Aquatic > Freshwater > Lake | place: Tanzania: Lake Tanganyika... | reverse complement strand
TCGCTCCCACCGGTGAGTCCACTGATGAGCTGTGGGAAACTGATCGAAGCGATTCCAATGACCAGGACTAGGAGGAGAAGGAAATTGCAAATTCCGTAAGTCCATTCCGTTTCGTAGTGCAACCAAGGAGTCAGTGACTTGGTACGTCGAAGTTGTGCAACGAGGAAGTCGATTGCGAAGAGGCAGACGCAAGCGAAAATGACATGGAGCATCGTAATTTCGAAAGTGCCCGTTCCATCCCACCAACCATATTCGTACCCGACATGATGCAGGGCCCCCTGACCCCAGAGTATTAGTCCGGCAACCAAACCATCGCGTGCATACGTTCTCTCCCGGGCAATCCATACCATGAGGAATGCCAATGGCATGCACCATCCCCAATGGGTTACTAGTCGCAAGTGCTCTTGGCTATTGACCATCCAAAAAATAGCATGTGCAACCAAAGTGACGAGGATGGAAGATTCGCCGAGGAATAGGACGCAGGGGGCCGTTTTGAAGGAACTCTGGTCATGGCTGATTCCAAAGATTTTCACGCGGGATGCGACCGCATAAAGCGCAGCCCAAACACAGGCTAAGAGTGAAGACCCGATCGCCGAGCTTCGGATGGGACGGGATTCGATCAGCCATTGCGGCATCCAACCTGTGGACTCACATAGTTTGATGGTTGCAATGAGGCCTAGCACTTGGCCAATCGGAATGAAGTACTGGCTGGTTTGGATCCGCAAGAATCCGGCCAAGAGGATTCCCCAGCTGTACACGAAGACAAAAATGGAAAGCCACTTCGAGCCGAATTCCGAATTGCCCCATACGGATTGCATGGACATCAGGGACAGGATCGCACCGACCATGACCGTGCTATACCCAGATGCCGAGATGAACTTGCCGAATCCCCGATTGAGCAATCGATAGAACCACGATTTGGAATTCTCGATGGTGATAAACGTCTCGGTAGATGCGTCCGATATGATGGCTTGGTGCATCGCTAGTCGATTCGCCAGGAACCCACCTGCGACTGCTTGTGCGACCCCAAAAACACCAAATGCGACCAGTGACGATAACACGGAAACGTCGGCAGACATTCCAAGGGAACAGAACAGGGCTGCTGCGAGCGCCGGCACGATGCCCCAGAAATGAATCAAATGGAACGAGCGTTTCCTCGAGGAGTACCATGTCAACCAAGCGGAGAATACGAACAAAGTAGTCGTGGTTATTGCAAATTGCAGAGTGCGTCCATGATCGGTCGCAGGGATCCACAGCAGCTCCAGAGTCGACCAGTCGACTTGGCTCCACGTAGTTATGTACAACGTTGCTGAGACAAGACCGATCCCGAGCGTTAAGAAGAGGCAAAGGATGGTATTGCAGGTGTCAAAGGCCAATCCCGATTCTCCTTGGAACCAACGTGAAACACGTTGAATTCGCTTTCCTGCATTCAAAAACCTTTCGAACATGAAAAGCAGGACCGTGATCAGGAGAGCATGTAAGACCGCAGTCGTGAAATGGTCGAGATGGCTCCACCATCCACGGGTATATCCGAGGTAATGAAAAGCACCGTTACTCCATAGCATCACTGAACCGAGACATCCCTCTCGGAACCACGTTTTTTCCCCAGCAATCCAGATGATCGCTAGGGTTAGGGGCAATGTCCATCCCCACTTAGTTACCTCGAGCATGTGGTTGTCGGCGAACCACATCGCGAGACTCGACAGGATCGCAAGTCCGCCTGAACTTTCTCCGAGCGATCGAAAAACTTGAGACTCTCGGAGATTGATAAGCTCCATGAATCGTGTGAAGAAGCCTGTAAGTCGGCAACGGTTTCCAACCGCAAATATCATGGACCAGATGATTGCGATGAAGGCCAATCCCAGTGCTGTGCGTTGGTGTGCAGGTAATGCTAAAAGTATTTCTGGTAGCGATTCCGCGTGCGAGCTAAGTTGAATGGCTGCATAGACCGTAAGGCCTTGTGCGATAGGAAGCAAATATGGCATCGAACGGATCTTCAGCAATCCGACAAACGTTAATGCAACTCCGTAAGTCAGGACCAGCAACGGAGCCCATGTTCCGCCGTAGGGAGTTCGTCCAACCGGGATAAAGGTTGCTAGGAACGATAAAATCGCCGCACTTAAGACAGCACCAACACCTGAAGTAATCATGAAGTTGGCGATCTCGGAATCATTGAGCCGACAACTCCAACGATCGAACCATGACTGTGGTCCGAGAGATAAATAGGGTTTTCGGTGGTGTTCCCACGAACTCAAAATGGGCTGCACCAACGCTGCGACGGAGGCGAAAGCAGTACCGATCGCGCCCAGCGTGACGACTCGTTCGAAGGAAATCCAATCCTCCCAAGAAAGCTCATGGATACCAAACCCGAAGCGTTCGATCGAAAACATAATTGCGAGGATGCCCAGCAAACCCGCGATTGCAATACTGAGAGGGCTACGGGCAATCCAACCAAAACTCCCGAGCCATAACGCCATTCCTGCGAAAAGAAAAATGATTGCAGTACGTTGGTCAACGATGTGCGAAAGCGAGTAGAAGGTCATCAAGATCGCAGCGATCCCGATCACCCACGAGCCGACCACCAAGGGGCTCGCATTGCTCAATCCAGGTTTGGTGTAACGTACTCGCTCGGAGTCCGTGGACGTGAGAGACGCGGGAGCTAGCCCGAACAGGTTGCCAGGAAGTCTGAGTTTTCCATTGATGAATCCCCATGACGATAAAGCTGTTCCGGAGATGCCCAGGAGTGCCCAAAATAGACTTGGGAACTCAGGCTTGGCAGGCGGACGTAGGTACCACCAAAAAACGATCACGGAGAAAGATGCGAAGAACATATGTACCAGCATGGCCAGTTGCCTCCGGTAGTAACCCTCCGTTCGTAACCGGCGGTATGCGGAGCTGACTGATAGATCCCAAACGAACACTGTTAGCGCTGCGACGGCAGGCAGAAGGAACTCAATTCGATACCACCCTGTTTCCGAATTGCAATGGATGAAGAGCGGTACTAAGGACAGACTTGATACGATGGTTGTGCTCGCGACAGGAAACCATGAGGAGTTGAAAAGTGATTTCGCGGCCGTCACGGCTAGCGTTCCGTAGATCAAGACGCCGATCGTGAGTACCGTATAGAACTGAAAGCCCAGTTCCAATTGGCTTTCCTTTTTCGACAGAAGGATTCCTGTCATCACCGACATCGGAATCAGCATCATGGCGATATTGAGGATGCCTCGAGATGTGTCGCGTAGCTTCCACTTCTTCAACGTGTACTGCCCCACGCCATGCACGGCGAGGGTTGCTACCATAAAGACGACGGAAGGGAAGAAGCGATTGGTTTCGCTCAGCTTGCTCCAAAGACTGATCACAAGTCCTGCGGAGCAGATAACCACGAGCGCTGCTCCAGCCAACTCCATCCAGCGGATATTGGACTTCTCCATAAACGACCAAATCATCTCAGCCGTGAAGGCCTTGGTCGATTTCTTGATCTTCGGCAGACCAAGTTTACTCGACTTGGACTGATCCAGTGGATCATCCGGCGCGTCCAGAGGATGTATCTCTCCCATGGAGGGGGCTTGCGTCGCAATGATCGACGCTTTGGGAGTGTTTAGCGCTACCAAAGGATCACGCGTTTTCGGCAACGAACTCGTAGCAAGTATTCCAGCGATCGCCGGTACCGAAGGGGGAATGGCCTCTGAAGGCTCGAGGGGGGCTTGCGTATCGCTGCTGGGATTCGAGTCAGGAGTATTGAACGATGGAAGAACTGGTGTGAAACCTGGAATTTTGTCTTCTTCCAACGGGGACCTGACAGGCTTCGCTGGAGCGATAGCATTCAGCGTCGATGCATTCTCGTTTTTGTTGACGACCGTGCGCTGTATAGCGACCACGGGGCCTGGAGTTGGAAGGGTTGTCGCGGTTCGTATTTTGTTGTCGGCAACGGTTTGTTTTTTGTTCGCTGCCGATACCGTGAGTATGCAATTCCTCAGGGAAGCAAGTTGCGTTTCGTCGAGTAATCGTAAGCTCTGAGCGTGCTGAAGCAATCGATTGATCGCCAATAAATCCTTTTCCAAAGTGGGTTTAGATTCAGATTGAAGGGCTTTCGATAAGCAACCGGTGCAGTATCCGTTTGGATCTAGCGGAACATTGCATGAAGGGCAGAACGGCCCAAATATCTTGCGAAAAACGAAGGAGATCCACACCCAAACTTGGTGAGCAAGGAAGCAGAAGAACAAGCAGGTAATACCTACAACGACAACGTAAAAAATGATTGTTGTCATGCTCTGAAGCCTTTATGTCGTTTATGGCATATTTTCTGATGGGTATCAGACATTTCGGTGTGAGAATACGTTCCGGATTCGCGAAATCATGCTAGTCAGCGTTAGTCCAAGTACCGCTAAAGAGGTTACGTAAATCAATTGGAAGTCTCGTCGAGCCATCGACGGGTCGTTCACGGTGTAGGCTAGGACGAGGAAACCAATCGTGCACGCTGTCGTCATCATCGCTACATAAATCGTGCGGTAAAACAGAGCGCTAGCTGCGACCATCAAAGGGTATGCGATCACCAGCAAGCCCCTCGGGGCTTCTGCATTCGCGATAATTGCTGTGACAAAAAGGACATCGATGACTCCCCAAGTGACTGCGGGGAGCCATGACTCGATACGCCGAAGTACCCATCGTTGCAGAGGTAGGCAAAGTACCATCCATGAAGAAAGCAACATCAATTGAATAGAAAGGTTTGAATTCGATTCGTCGACATAATGCGAAACGATCACGATCGGTATCACGATAGCGATTGCAACGATATGGGCCACAAGCCCGGGTTCTTGACGCCACCATCGCAAGCACCTCATGGAAAGGGACTTCGTCGGTGTCTGGATAGCTCGGCCATCGATCCATCGTTCGAGATCGTCACCAAATTCAGAGATGCTTTGGTAACGCTGCTTTGGGTCTTTTTCCATCGCTCGGGCACAAATTGCATCGAGCTCGCGATCGACCTCGTGGTTCCAACGCGAGGGAGGCGTCGGCTCCCGATCTCGCGCTTGAAGCAGGACTTCAAACGTTGTGCCGGAAAATGGGGCACGACCGCTGAGGAGAAAATACAAAACGCCCCCGAGGGAGTAGATATCTGAAGCCAGCGGGTTCACGATTCGCGTGTTTTGGATTTGCTCTGGAGCTATGTATGCCGGTGTTCCCAACGCGTTTCCGCTGTCGGTCAGATCGGATGGTACACGGGTCATTTTGGCGAGCCCGAAATCGATCAGAATCGGATTTCCACGTTCATCTAGCAATATATTGCTCGGCTTGATGTCTCGGTGTGCGATTCCTTGTGCGTGAGCGTAAGCGATCGCTTGCGTCATCTTTCGAATAATGGAGGCCGCTGCTCTAGGCGGAACACGTGATGCTCCGTGGTAGGAAGCCAGGGATTTTCCTTGGACGAAGGCCATCGTGTAGTAGATCAAGTTTTTTTCCTGGCCGACTTCGTAAATCGGAATGATGCCAGGATGAACGAGCTTTGCAGCCGCTTCCGCTTCGCGTCGGAATCGGGCGATTTCGTCGACGTCCGCCAATTCGCCGGAACGAATGATCTTCAGGGCGACGAGCCGATCAAGTTCCCTGTGGCGGGCTTGATAGACGATTCCCATCCCGCCTCGGTCGACTTCTGAGAGGATTTCATAGTTCCCGATGTGGTTTGGTACAGGGAGCTTGGATGATGCTTTGCACTGACTCAATTGCTGGTGCATGTCCCACGATTCTGTGATTTGTGTTGCCCATCGTGGATACTTCTTAAGAATGGTTTCGAGCGATGCGTTTGGGTTTCTGGCTGGGTCGATAGCGAGCACCTCAGCGAGGACTCGGTTGAGTTCTTGTTCTGAATCGGAGTCTGGAAATATGGGCGTGGAGTTCATGGAATATTGAGTGTGAATGACGTCGCACGTGCATTCCTTCGCAGCAGCCCTCTCGCAAACGAAGGGTGGATTGCGGAGGTGCAACAGAATTTGCAGCAGCCGGATTACTGGACGTCACGCGGTGGTAAAATCGGCGCTGAAATATAAGTTTTTCCTAAAAAAAGCATTGTTAGAAGCTTTGATCGCGAAGACTTAGTCAAATTTCTCGCGAAGCACCTTCATTCCACGGTACAGCAGTCCTGCAACCGCGTCGGGCGACTTGTTCATTTTTTGGCTAATTTCCTCCAACGAGAAATCGTGCCAGTATCGCATGACTAACGCTTGCTGCTGTTCGTGGGTCAGGTGGCTCATCAATTTCTCGATCTGCTGCCGATCTTCGCTTTGCCGTAAAAGATGCGATGGGCTGCTGAAATTCCCAGCTATTTCGAACCCGAACTCGGATGGATCTGAACCGCCGCTCCCCATCCCCTGTTCCCTGGAAACATCGCGTCGGTCACGATGGAAATGCCGTCCAATGCCGGCCATTACATTCTTCAGGATGGCTCGTAACCAACTCGCCTTTGCTGCATCGGTGGTACCGCGAAACTGCGACTGCGACTCGATCGCTTGCAGCATGGTCTGCTGGACTAAGTCGGAAGGATCTATCTTTTGGCGAAGTCCCGAATAGAGCTGTTCCTCAGCGAGCGCTCGCAAAAAAGGGCGAAATCGCTGCAAGTCATCTTGGGATTCCATGGTGTACGCCTTTCCCAAACAAACAGCGAATTGAGAAAATAAATCCTTGGCGATTTTATGGATGCCATCGCCATGTGTTACCCTTCCACTGTCGGTCCAGTTTACTGCTGTGGGAGGCTAAGTCCAGAAGTGCTCTAGGAAAGCTGCCGCCATTCGGTGGTTACCGATCGGAATTTGGTTGCGTTGCATTGAGTGAGACGCGAACCAACCTTCGATCGTTTCTGGCAAAGATACTCTTTTCTGCAAAGGCGGGATGCGACCAGCAGACACCGCCCCGTTGGCCTAATTGGTCGCGAGTCGGTTCGAGGAGTTGGCTTCGCGACAAGATCTGGAGCCCTTCTCGAGAGAGTTTGGTGATCATTAGTTCGCCGCGTTCATTGAACATCCATACGCGATCCGCCTCGCGAACCATATGGATGGTTGCCCATCGCGCCCGAGGTACAGCAGTGTTATTTTCCCAAATGCGCTCTCCCGTTGTAGCATCCAGGCATCGAAATTCGCCATAGCTGTCGGTACCGAAAACAAGATTGTCTTGCACGATACAGGTGCCGATCATCGCGTGAAGGGACTGGGTGTGCTGTTCGTCTGGACCGACAGCTCTCCAAAGGACCTCGGAAGTTGCTTTGGACTTCGGCGTCCGCACCATGAGTGAACCATCGTAAAAAGAGGAGACGAAAACCGTCTCACCACTGACCACAGGATCTCCTACACCGATAGGCATGCGTGAAGGTGGGAATGGATGACCCCAATGAACATAGCCTGTTTTTGGATCGAGTCCGGACAGACTGTCACCCGTCCAGCACACGAGTATGTCCTTGTCCTCTTGTCGGATGAGCACTGGTGATGAATAGGCACCTCGGTTCTTCAGCGCCCGCCACACCTCATTACCGGTTTTCTGATCAAAGGCCACGATGCAAGCCCCCCCGCCACCACAAACTTGCTGGATAACGGTGTCTTCGCAAATCAACGGAGATGCTGCAATGCCCCAGATTGGCATTTGGATTTCGTACTCGGACTGAAGATCCTTTTGCCAATGGACCTTGCCGGTGGCTGCATCCAAGCAATGGAAGTGCCCCATGGCTCCTACGCAATAACATTTCCCTTCATGTACTGTCACGCTTGCTCGAGGCCCTGCAGTGTAGCTGATTCGATACTCGGCAGGATATTCAAAAACCCACAGGGATTGGCCCGTGGCCGAATCGAAACAGTGGATACGCTCCGTAGCATTGCGATCCCTCGGCTGTCGATCCATCACGTAGACGCGTCCGTTAGCCACGGTTGGGCCAGAATATCCAGGACCGATCTCCACGGACCACGTGTAAGGCAATTGTCCCTTCGGAAGTTCTCGAACCAGGCCTGTTTCGGACCATGTACCATCCCGCCTCGGCCCTCGCCATTGCGGCCAATCGTCCCCAAGCAATTGACTCGCCAGGGATATTACACCCACGACCGCGATCGAGCTCGTGAGAAATACTCGACAACCAAAGGTAAAAGCCATGCCCCTACTCCTTCAACGTGTTCTATCCGTCCTTAATTAAAAACTAGAGGAGATTGTAGCAAGGTTTCGAAGCGTGATCGTGTTTCTCTCGATCGACGAGAAGCTCTGGTGCGAAGTGCCACACGGTCCTTTGGCAGAGATGATTACTAACGGTATCAACGAAAAAGGCACCCTCGCCTTGGAAGATGCCCTTATGCTCGATTCGACTTAGGTTGGACCATGAACGGATGGTGTTCATGGCCCAACCATGGGCTTACCGTTATTCGCTACGAGATCGTGTAGGCGGTTTCAGCGTGATCGCTCAAGTCGAGCCCCATCTTTTCTGAATCCTCTGTGCACCGCAACCCGATCGCTAGATCGATCACTTTGAGAAGGATGAACGTGACGACTCCCGAGTAAATAATCGTCGTTACAACAGCCTTCAACTGAAGCATGAATTGTGCCATACTACCGCCTTGACGGTCGACGCCGAACTCGCCTGTCGCCAGGAATCCGGTGGCGAGTGCACCAAAAATACCCGCCATTCCGTGTACGCCAAAAACGTCGAGCGAATCATCGTACTTGAGGGCAGGCTTGACGTAGGCGACGAAGATGTAGCTGATGATCGTTGCACCCGCACCGATGATGAGTGCGCCTTTGACGTCGACAAAACCAGCTGCTGGCGTGATACCGACCAGACCAGCGACCACCCCGGTGATCATGCCAAGAGCGGTCGGCTTTCCATTCCTTACCATTTCGATGATCGACCAGAGCAAGCCAGCCGTTGCAGCAGCGACTTGGGTCGTCACGAACGCCTGGACTGCCTGAGGGGTCGCACCAAACGCGCTACCACCGTTGAATCCGAACCAACCAAACCACAGCAGGCCGGCGCCGAGCACCGCGAACGGCAGATTGTGCGGAGGGGTGATTTGATGGGGGTATCCGCGTCGTGGACCAATCATCAAACACGCGACCAGAGCGGCAATACCTGCGTTGATGTGAACAACGGTCCCCCCTGCAAAGTCGAGCGCTCCTTCAGGAACGGCATCCTTGGCGCTGAAACTACCCAAGTTGAACGGGAAGTTGGACGGGCCAAACCAAACCCAGTGGGCGACTGGGCAGTAGACCAGCAAACTCCAAAGAGCGATGAACAGCGTGAAGGAAACGAACTTCATCCGTTCAGCGAAGGCCCCAATGATCAAACCTGGGGTGATGATCGCAAACATCATTTGAAAAACCATGAAGGTCTGCTGGCTAATTCCAAGCGGTACGTTGGGTACCGGCTGGAACGCTTGCGTCGTCGTTATCCCTTCGAGAAGGAAGTGCTGCATCGGATTTCCGCAGAAACCATACAAAACGTCGTCACCGTAAAACATGCTGTACCCGACGGTGACCCAAAGAACGGTGATAACACCCATGCACACGAAACATTGCATCAGAATGCTGAGCACGTTTTTTCGACCGACTAAACCACCATAGAAAAAGGCCAAGCCTGGAGTCATCAAGAGAACAAACGCCGCACTAGCCAATACCCAAGCTTGATCGCCCGAGTTCAGGGTGCTAACCGCGGGAGGAGGTGTCTCCGGTGCAGGGGTCGCTGCAATCGCCGCGGCATCCGCGGTTTCTGCGACGGGTGCCGCCGCGTCCTGCCCCACCACGATCGGGCAGAAACTCGTCAATAACAGTAAAGAACCAATCAACAATCGAATCATTTCGTCCACCGCCTTTTTGTCTCTCTCCAAGGCCGCAAAGGTGCGATCAGTGCTGAGAGAATACGCAACTGACCGCTTGCAGGCGAGTGATAGCAAAAAACAGGCCGTAATCCCCGATGGTTCCCAATTGCGCACGTTCAGGCAACGATTTTGCTGGGAAAAATATTCCTAAAGTCTGTTCTTTTTTTGGAACGACTCGGTAGGCGGAAAATCATGCATAGCTCCTTTGCATAAAGCAAAAAACCGCCTAAGAAACGTGCAAATCGTTCATTGGGTCTGTTCCTGCGTCGTTAAGTAGGGCTTAATGCGAGACAAAGTAACTTTGCCTCATAAAACTGTGGGATTTGCAGTTTGAAAGGTGAATTATCGTTCCTTACGTGCCCAAGACTGTGCGGTGGTTTGCGCAACCGCTGGTAAACTTAGCCTTCGGAGGCGTGAGAGTGTGTGTCGATACCCAGGTACGCCCGAACTTCGAAAGCAACTCAGATTTCAAGCACCATCAAACCTCCGACTTTGTCCATGAGCAACAATGAAGTGAATAATTCGGTACCTTCGAGTGCCCTCGAGCCATTGGATGTGATCGCGGTGGGTGCGCACCCAGATGATGTCGAGATTGCTTGCGGCGGTACGCTAGCGGCTTTGGTGAAGCAAGGCTATCGGGTTGGAATCATTGACCTGACCGACGGGGAGCCGACGCCGAACTCGCCCGGGCCTGAAGTGAGGCTGGCTGAAGCGGACGCAGCGGCGAAAGTCCTCGGTGTGCATCTCCGAAAAGTGCTCGGCTTCACCAATCGACGGTTGATGGACGGTTTTGACGAAAGGGTTGCATTGGCGAAGGAATTTCGACGGTATCGGCCAAAGATCGTGATCGGTTTTGGGAGCAAAACTCCGATGGCTTCGCCCGATCATTACCAAGCGATGCAGATTACCGACGCGGCTGTCTTTTATTCGCGACTTTCAAAATGGGACGATTACTTTGATTTGCTCCCTGTTCACACCATTGAACGCCAACTCTACTTCCGTTTGTCCTTCGAGCCAGCCCCTTCGTCGGGGCTCGAACACTCGATCACCGTGGATATTACGGAAACACTGGAAAAGAAGCTCGAGAGCATCGCTTGCTACAAAACACAATTTCCCCCGGCAAAGAATTATATCTTTGAGCGGGTTCGTGGATTAGCGATCGCCGCTGGAGCGGCTGCCCACTGCTTTGCAGGCGAAACCTTTGTTTCGACGCGTGCGTTGCGAACTAGCGATTTGGTCAAAAGTGTGATGGGCTGATAGCGGTGGATCGCGAGAGTGTGTTCGCGGAAACGAGTTGCCTTGTACGTCGTAACTAATTGAGCATAGCCTACCTAACGATGGTGGAATCATGGCTTCCGATCGCAACCCTGCCCAATTGATCCGATCGCTGAAAGAGTTACCGGAATCAGCTCGCGGCGCGGTTGTATCCATTGGTAACTTTGACGGGGTTCACCGAGGGCACCGCGTGCTCCTGGGACGCATGACGGCACTGGCTCAGCAATTGAATCGGCCTAGCTTGGTCTTCACGTTCGATCCGCCCCCCCTACGCTTACTCCGGCCTGAAATCTGTCCACCATCGTTGACGTGGATGGACCGAAGAGCGGAGCTTCTCGGTGAGTTAGGGATAGACTATCTGTTGGCATACCCGACCAATCGAGAATTGCTCGCCTTGACGGCAACCGAATTCTTCAACGAACTTTTAATAGACCAACTCCGAGTCTCCGGGATCGTTGAAGGCCCGAATTTTCGATTCGGTAAGCAACGAGGAGGCGACGTTGCACTCTTAGAGTCCCTTTGTAATTCTCATGGGATTGCGTTGGCGGTTGTGGAGCCCGAGATGGAGGGAGAGGAGTGGGTATCTAGTTCCATGATCCGAGATTGGGTAACGCAAGGGAGCGTCGACCAAGCCAATCGGGCCTTGGTGTCTCCGTATCGAATCATTGGCTGCGTGTCTCATGGTGAAGCACGCGGAAGAACGTTAGGTTTTCCGACGGCGAATCTCGTCGATGTTCCTGTTCTACTTCCAGCCCACGGTGTCTACGCGGGGCGGATTGTGTCGGTAGGTTCGCAGGACCCGAATGCGACGGGGCTCCCTGCGGCGGTGAATATTGGACCCAATCCAACGTTTGGTGAAAATACGACCAAAGTCGAGGTCCACATCATCGACTTTTCAGGAGACCTTTATGGATGTGAACTGGAACTAGAACTCCTCATTCGGATCCGTGATGTCAAAAAGTTTTCCGGAAAAGATGCCTTGCTGGAACAGCTCGAAAGAGACGTACGCATCGCGCGGCACGCCTGTTCTCCTCAATAGTGCTTTTCTGTAGCTGGGATCCCTCGCTGATTGATTGGGGACAGCGCGGTTTCATGCATCATTGAAGCGGCTTGATGAATGATCGAACCGCATCGAACTCATTCGCGGTAATCAATCGTTCCTAACGTTGCAGTCGGAACAATCCTAAAGCTCCTCTCGGGTAAAGGACCAAAGTTGGATCGGAGTGTCAACCTCGCCAAAGTGGCTATGTGCTACGGTCGATACCAGTCCCACCATGGTTGTCTTTCGTAAACGCTACTTTCTGCTCATCGCAATCATCGCGGCTGTAGGATACGGCTCGCAGTACTACACCATTGGTGGATGGCATCACTTGCGGCTTGAGCCGCATACGACTACCGCCGATGGGAAGGCTAGCCCGGGGGGCGACATTCACAGCCCGCAATCATGGGGAGTTACTTCTGGCGGCGGTGGTACATTTCCCGTAAATGCAAGCCATTCTTTAAAATCGCATGGAAGCAACCAAGTTGCAGCGAACTCGAGCCTTCGTACGACAACGATGCCACATGGGCCATCGGATCTCGGGCGTACTTCCAAATGGGTAAGTGCCCAAGTGATTTCCAACGGGGGAATTCCTTCTAAATCGATAAGCCCCACCGTTCGAATTGCCTCCTTCAACCTCCAATCCTTTGGCGAGTCAAAGGCCAATAAAATCGCTGTTATGGAGATCGTCGCCAGGTTGATTCGGAACTTTGACGTAGTGGCAGTCCAAGACATCAGCGCGCGGCAGAGGGATATACTTCCCCGATTGATCGATCGGATCAATCAATCAGACCGACGGTATGACTACTGTATAGGGCCTCGTGTTGGCCCACCTCATCAATCGATGCACTTTGCATTCATCTTTGATACCGATCGGATCGAGACGGATCGCTATCAGCTTTACACCGTTGATGATCCATCGGATCGATTGGATTACGAACCATTGGTTGGCTGGTTTCGATCACGTCAAGCCAGCGAATCGGAAGCGTTCACGTTTTCACTGGTGAATATTCTGGTCAGTCCCACGGGGGGAACCCGCGAAGTGCAATTGCTACCTGATTTGATCAAGAGCATTCGTCAGGATGGTCGCGGCGAAGACGATATTATACTCGCTGGGGATTTTGGTTGCGGTGATTCTCAAATGGTTGCCCTTCGGAATACGGGGATGCTCTTTGCGCTCGAAGGTGTTGCGACAACGATTTCTGGCGACGAGATGCTGGACAACGTTGTTTTTCCAGCGAGGGCAACGGATGAGTTTACGGGGCGTTCAGGAACCGTCGATTTTCTTAGGCAGTATAATTTAACTCCAGATCAAGCGTCCCAAGTGAGTAATCATATGCCCGTGTGGTGCGAGTTCTTTGCTCACGAAGGTGGACAACCAGGATACCGAGCTGAGTAGCAAAGCCCTTCTCGACCGGGAGCTTAGCAGTCCACCACGTTGACCGCTAAACCTCCAAGAGATGTCTCCTTGTATTTCGCTTGCATGTCAACACCTGTCTGACGCATGGTCTCAATGACACGATCGAGCGAGACGAAGTGACGCCCGTCACCGTAGAGCACTGCAAGCCGAGCGGCGTTGATCGCTTTGGTGGCCCCCATCGTGTTGCGTTCAATGCAGGGGACTTGTACCAGCCCTGCAATGGGATCGCAGGTCAGCCCGAGGTTATGCTCCATGCCGATTTCGGCTGCATTTTCGATCTGATCGATGCTTCCGTGCATGCATGCAGCTAAGCCTGCTGCCGCCATGCTGCATGCGACACCTACTTCACCTTGGCAACCCATTTCTGCTGCGGACAAAGATGCGTTACGCTTGTAGAGGAGTCCGATCGCTCCTGCTGTCTTTAAGAAACGATGAATCCCCTCGCGATCCGCATCCGGTACAAAGTGGACGTAATACGAGAGCACCGCCGGAATAATCCCGGCGGCTCCATTGGTTGGAGCGGTGACAACACGC
>Ga0194130_10006106_pt1 | contig 14108 bp, 10 predicted proteins | sample TA2KigsurfametaG_FD_160084 | JGI IMG/M metagenome (GOLD analysis project Ga0194130, IMG submission 160084) | Freshwater microbial communities from Lake Tanganyika, Tanzania - TA2015050 Kigoma 12 surface | ecosystem: Environmental > Aquatic > Freshwater > Lake | place: Tanzania: Lake Tanganyika... | reverse complement strand
CCTTCACCGTCGTGTCGGTGATGCCGAGGTCGCGCGCGATCTGCTTGTTCGACGCCCCGCGCGCGAGGCAGGCGAGGATCTGCTGCTCGCGCTCGGTCAGGCGCGCCGAGCGCAGCGGGCTCTCCGGCGCCTCGGCCTGCGGCTCGCCGCCGGGCTGGAGCGCGAGTGCGCGGCCGGACGCCCCATCGGCGGCCGGCGCGAGGCTCGGGTCGAGCGCGCTGGCGGAAACGTAGGTGCCGCCGTCGCGCACGATGCGGACGATCTGCGCCAGGACCGTTAGCGGCTGGCACTTGACGATGTAGCCTCGCGCGCCGCGCCTCACGGCCTCGACCTGGTAGCGCGACTGCGACGAGCTGGAGACGACCAGGAACGGGATCGCCGGGAAGTCGCGGACCAGGGCCGCCAGCCCATCGAAGTTGGCGAAGCCCGGCATGATGAGGTCGAGCAGCACGACCTCGGTGTCCGGGTTGGCCCGGATCTGGGCGTCGACCCCGTCATAGTCCTCGGCCTCCAGCACCTGCGTGCCGGCCCCGAGCAGGACCCCGAGCCCGTCGGAGACCGCCGTGCGGAACATCGCGTGGTCGTCGGCAATGAGCAGTTTCATGCGTGTGTCCTCCCCGAGGCAATTCTCTACTCTTGCGGGAGAAAGTCAGCCCGCGCGGCGGAGTAGCCTGCCTGGCGGATGTGCGTAACCGCGCCTTGGCGAGGAACCGGCCCTGGCCTGGAAATTGTCAAGCGACCGCAACGGCCTGGACGGACAAAGTGCCGCGCGACAGGAACTGCGGCATCTTCCAGCGCCTGGCGCCGGAAGGGACAAGTTGCGCATCACCCGCCGGAACCTGTATCGAGAATCGCCTTCCGGCCGGGATGCCGAGGCGCGCGATGGGCAGGCAAGGATGGGCAGGGCGATCCTGGTGACCGGCGGTGCCGGCTATGTCGGCAGCCACTGCGTGGCCGCGCTGCTCGAGGCCGGCCACCGCGTGGTCGTCTTCGACAACCTGCGCCAGGGCCATCGCGAGGCCGTGCTCCCGCAGGCGGAACTCGTGGTCGGCAACCTCGCCGACCGCGACGCGATCGCTGCCGCCTTCGCCGGCCGACGCTACGATGCGATCATGCATTTCGCCGGCAACATCCAGGTCGGCGAGTCGATGCGCCGCCCCTTCCTCTATCTCGGCGACAACGTGCAGTGCGCGGTCAACCTGCTCGAGGCAGCCGCCGCCCATGGCGTCTCGCGCTTCGTCTTCTCCTCGACCTGCGCGATCTTCGGCGCCACGGGACGCGCCTCGATCGACGAGGACGCGCCGGTCGCGCCGGGCAGCCCCTATGGCGAGTCGAAATACCTCGTCGAGCGCATCCTCGCCTGGGCCGAGCGCGTCCACGGCATCCGCCATGCGATCCTGCGCTACTTCAACGCCTGCGGCGCGCATCCCCACCTGCCGCTCTTCGAGGACCACGACCCGGAGACGCATCTCATCCCGATCGCGCTCGACTGCGCGCTGGGACGCCGCGAGGAGATGCAGGTCTTCGGTAACGACTACGACACGCCCGACGGCACCTGCCTGCGCGACTACGTCCATGTCTGCGACCTCGCGGCGGCGCATCTGCGCGTCCTGGACCGGCTGGACGCGGGCAGCCGCGCCTACAATGTCGGCAGCGGCAACGGGCACTCGGTGCGCGAGGTCCTCGACGCCGTGCGCCGCGTGACCGGGGTCGACTTCCCCGTGCGCATGCTGCCGCGACGGCCGGGGGACCTGCCGCGGCTCGTGGCCGACCCGTCGCGCATCCGCGCCGAGCTCGGCTGGACGCCCCGCTACGCATCGATCGACGAGATCGTCTCCACGGCCTGGCGCTGGCGCCGCGCCCATCCCGGCGGCTACGCCGAGCTGGCGCGCGCGCGAGGCTGATCCGCGCGCGTCAGGCTGCGCTTGCGCCGCCCCCGTCGCGCAGGCTGCGACGCAGCACCTTGCCCATCGAGTTGCGCGGCAGCGCCGCCACGAACCGGATCTCCTTCGGCGCCTTGTAGCGCGACAGCGACGCGCGGCAGGCCTCGACGAGGTCAGCCTCGCCCGCGTTCATGCCCTCGCGCAGCGCGACGAAGGCCGTCACCGCCTCGCCCCAGTAGGGATGCGGCAGGCCGACGACGGCGCATTCGCGCACGGCCGGGTGCGCGAGCAGCACCTCCTCGACCTCGCGCGGATAGACGTTCTCGCCGCCGGTGATGATCATGTCGTTCTTGCGGTCGACGAGGTAGAGGAACCCCTCGTCGTCCATGCGCGCGAGGTCGCCGGTCACGAACCAGTCGCCGCGCATCGCCTTCGCGGTCGCCTCGGGCATGTTGAGGTAGCCGGAGAACATGTAGGGCGACGTGCAGGCCAGCTCCCCCACCTCGCCGCGGGGCAGTTCCGCGCCATCCTCGCCCAGGATCATGACCTGCGTGGCGGGAAGCGGCTGGCCGACGCACTGGATCTTGCGCAGCTGGTCGGCGGGGCGCAGCGCGGTGACGATCGACGTCTCCGTGCAGCCATAGCGCTCGTAGAGCCTGCCCTCGCCGAAGAAGTCGATCACGCGCTCCTTCGTCGACTGCGCGAGCGGCGCGGTGCCCGAGACGACCGCCTTGAGCGACGACACGTCGTAGCGCCGCGCGGCATCGCCCATCGCGAAGAGCGCCGCGAAATGCGTCGGCACCATGTAGGTGTTGGTCGCGCGGATCGACTGGATCGTGTCCATCATCCGCTCGATGTCGAAGCGCGGCAGCAGCTCGACGAAGCCGCCGAAATGCAGCGGCGTCAGCGTCATCAGGAAGCCCGCGCCATGGAAGAGCGGCGTCAGCGTGATGGCGCGGTCGTCGGGACCGTAGCAGCCATGGTCGGCGCCGATCGCATAGGCGGAGAGAACGCGCCCGCGATGCGAGAGCATCACGCCCTTGCCGCGGCCGGTCGAGCCGGACGTATAGGGGATGGAGAAGACGTCGCTCTCCTGCGTAGGCACCGGGCAGGTCGCGTCCGAGGCCCGCGCGAGCGCGTCCTCGTAGGCGTCCGACAGCACGACGACATGCGCGACGCAGTCCGGCAGCGCGGCGCGCGCCTTCGCCTCGAGCGAGGGATCGACGAAGATCGCGCGCGCGCCCGTGTCCTCGCACGCGAAGCGTATCTCGGCCTCGGACGCGGCCGGGCCGATCGTCGCGCAGGCGACGCCCGCGAGCGACGCGCCGCAGACGATCTCGATGTACTCGACGCGGTTGGGAAGCAGGACGACGACGCGCTCGCCATGCGCGAGGCCCAGCCCCGCATGGACGAGGTTGGCGACGCGCCTGATCCTCTCGGCAAGGCGCGCATAGGTGAGACCGCGCCCGCTCTCGCGTATCGCGAGGCGGTCGGGCGTGCGTCGTGCCGCGGACAGGATCCCGTCGGAGATCGTGATCCCGCGCGAATTCCCCGGCCGCCGCGTCCGCAGGTCCCCGGCGCTCATGGCGCGAGGAAGCGCGCGATGGCGGCCGCGCGCTCGTCGGCAGAGCCCGGGCGCTCGACGACCGCATGGCTCATCGCCGACGCGGTGCCATCGAGGCAGGGCGCGTGGATGTCGTCCGGCGCGGACAGCAGCAGCGTCGGCCGGTCCGGCAGCTCCGCCATGCGCTCGCGCAGCGGGTAGGACATCACGGCCTCCCAGGTCGGCGCGTAGCCACGCGGATGCTTGAGCATCTCGCGCGCCCTCAGCGTCAGCGAGGCCGGGTCGATGCGCGGCGCGGTCCTGCGTGCGTTCTCGCGCCGCCGGTCGTGCCAGGGCTGCCAGAGCTCCTGGTCGCGCAGGTGGTGCCAGGCTCGCAGCAGGTGCGTGCCGTCCATCTCCGGCGCGGCCGAAGGAGCGGGCACGGACAGGAGCGCGGCGCGCGCGACGGGGTCGAGCGCGGGCGGACCGTCGAAGGCGACGCGCCGGAAGCGTGCTGGCGCGCGGCGCAGGAGCTCGACGGCGAGCGCCGCCGAGTCCCCGCAGGCAAGCAGGTCGAAGACCGACGCGTCATGCGCACCGAGCGCGCCGAGCAGCGCCGAGCAATATCCGTCCCAGCGCTGCGCGGCGTCGCCGGTGGCCGGGCGGGACTGGCCATGGCCGGGCAGGTCGAAGCCGAGCACGCGCCTGTCGCGCGCCAGCTCCGACATCAGTCCCTCGACCAGCGCCGTCGAGCCCGGCAGCGGATGCAGGCAGAGCAACGGCGGCTCGCCGATGCGCGCGGTGCCGCCGCTTCGCATGAACAGCGGCCCCTGCGGTCCATTCGCGTAGTCGGTGACGAGCCGACCGGCGATCGGCGCGCAGGCGGGCGCCGGAGGCGGCACGTCGCCGAGATGGCGCGAGAGCAGGTCGCGCTCGCGCACCGTCGCCGCGACCGGGTCGCGCGGCGTCTCCTCCAGCCACGCGCCGGTTCCGTCATAGGCGGGCTTGGTGCGATGGAGGCTGTCGCCCGGCCGCACCGCGAAGCAGACCGGCACCTTGAGGTCGGCGAGCACGCCGAGCCCTCGGCCACGGAACGCAGCCGCATAGCCGACGCGGTACTCGTCGCCCGCGTCGAGCAGGTCGATGACGCCCTGGTGGAGGAAGTCCGCATCGGGCACGTCGGTGTCCGCGCGATGCGCGAGGTCGTGGTCGTGCCACGGCCAGAAGACATGCTGCTCGCGATAGCGGTACCAGAGCCAGAGCAGGTGGCTGCCGTCCCATTTCGGCACGAGCGGCTCGAGGTAGCGCTTGAGCCGGTCCTGCGCCTGCGCGCCCGAATAGGCGGGATAGCCGTCGGCGAGCGCCATGGCGCAGCGATCGGGATGGCGCGCGGCGAACTCGACGGCGATCGCCGCGCCGGTGTGGTTGCCGTAGGCGGCGGCGCGCCCGATGCCGAGCGCGGTCAGCGTCTCGGCCATCGCGTCGGCGAAGTCCCGGATCTCCGGCTGGGCGATGTCGAGGCGGTCCGACAGGCCGAAGCCCGGCGTGTCGAAGGCGAGCGCGGTGAAGCGCGTCGCGAAGACCTCCTGCTGCATGCGCATGCGCGCCGCCGAGCAGGGCGAGGGATGGAAGAGGCAGACCGCGGGGCCCGACCCGGCGCGCGTGTAGTGCACGCGGCGCTTGCCGACGGTGACGAAATGGCTGGTGACGCGCGTGCTCATGCCGGTCCTCTCCCCTCCCCTGCCGCCCCGAGGCCGAGCACGCCGGGATTCATCCGGCCGCCCGGGTCGAGCGCGAGCTTGATGCGATGCGCCAGCGCGGCGGCGGCGGGATCGAGAGCCTCCGCGTAGCGATAGAAGCGCCCGAGCTGCGCGTGGACCGCGCCATGCGCGTCGAGCGCGTCGCGCATGGCCTCGCGCAGGCGCCGCGCGAGCGCGCGTCCCGACGGGTTCGCGGCGAAGGCGCCGAAGCGCGCGCGGTTACGCCCGGACATGTGAGCGAGATGGATCGGGTCGAGCGCGTCGGGCCAGTAGAACATCGGCTCGATCGTGACATGCGGCCCGGTCGAGGCGACGAGCCAGTTCACCGCCATCCCCGCGTCGTCGAGCGCCGCGCGCTCGGCCTCCGCCATCGCCTCGAGCGCGGCAAGGGCCGCGGCGGCGCGCGACAGCGGCAGGATGCCGTGCACCGGCACCCAGCGCTCGCCCTGCGGCCCGACCATGCCGCGGATCGAGAAGGGCCGCGCGCGCAGGGTGCGCGGGACCACGGCATCGACCTCGCGGCCCGCGGCGCAGTAGCCACGCACGGCCTCGATGCGCTCGGCCGCGGCGCGCTCGCTCTCCGCCTCGGCCGTGACATGCAGCGACCATGGCGCGTCGTCGCCGCCGCCAAGGCCAGCCTTCGCGAGGCGCGCCGCGTCGCGCAGCGCCTGGACCGGCGACGTGGCGGCGGCGACCACGGCGCCCAGCGTGCGCGCGGCCTCGCCCGCGTCGAGGCTGCGCGCGCCCTCCGACCTCAGCCGGTCGAGCGCGAAGGCGCGCGTCGCGGCGCCCGCGCGCATCGTCGCGACCATCGCCTCCGCGATGTCGCTGCCGCGCGCGAAGGCGAAGGACGCGAAGGCGGCGGGCCGCTCCGGCACGAGGCGCAGCGCGAGCTCGGTCTTGATGCCGAAGGCGCCGCAATCGCCGAGGAACAGGCCGGTCAGGTCCGGCCCGTGATGGCGCCAGGACCCCTCGCCGCCCGGCTGCGCGAGCGCGCCGGCGCGCGCGAGGCTGCCATCCGCCAGCACCGCCTCGACGCCGATGAAGCCCTCCATCGAGCCGGGAAGGTTCTGCGACGCCGCGCCGCCGATGGTGGAGTGGCTGCCGCTGATGGGCGCCGCGACCGCCGCGCGCAGGCCGTGGCGCGACGCGGCCTCGGCCAGCGCCTCCCAGGTCGCGCCCGCGCCGACGCGCGCGCGCAGGTCGCCGGCATCGATCGAGACATGGTCGAGCCGCCGCGTGTCGAGCACCGCGACGCGCGGTGCATGCGGCACGGCGCCGCCGGTATAGGAAAGCCCGGCGCCACGCGGCACGACCGAGAAGCCAGCGGCGGCGAGAAGCCGCACGGCCTCGGCTGCCTCGGCCGCGGAGCCGGGGCGCAGCAGGAGGTCCGGCGGCACCGCGCCCGGCCACTCGAAGACGTCGGATCCGGCGAGCGCCAGTTCGGCCGGATCGCGCGATACATGCGCCTCGCCCAGCGCGGCCGCGAGCGCGTCGCGCAGTTCCGCGCTCATCCCGGCAGCTTGAACAGCCGCAGCGCGTTGTCCCGCAGGATCTTGCGCAGCGGCACGGGCCGGAAGGCCAGCGCCTCGACCTCCTGCATCGCGCGCTCCGGCTCGATGACGGAGAAGTCGGTGCCGAAGAGGAACTTGTCCTGCCCGAAGGTGTTGGCGAAGTGCACGACGCTGGCGGGCCAGTGCTTGGGCGCGTAGGCGTCCCCCGCCATGAACACGTTCGGGTGCTTGAAGGCGACGGCGACCATCTCCTCGTGCCACGGCCAGCCGAGATGGATCCCGATGATGTTCAGCTCGGGGAAGTCGAGCGCGACGCGGTCGAGCGCGATTGGCCGGCCGACGGAGGGCAGCCGCCGGTCCTTCGAGTAGAGGAGGCAGTGCCCGACCTGCAGCATGATCGGGATGCCGAGTTCGGCGCAGCGTGCGTAGTAGGGATAGAAGATCGCGGCGTCGGGCGCGGCCTCGAACCAGTGCGGGTAGAGATGCGCGCCGACGAAGCCGTATTCGTGCACGGCGCGGTCGAGTTCCTTCAGGCCCGCGATGCCGCGCGTCGGGTCGATCCCGGCCAGGCCGGAGAAGCGCCCGGGATGGGCGGCGCAGATGTCGCGCACCCATTCGTAGGGAATCTCGGTCGAGCCGCGGATCCTGCGGTCGCCGCAGCGCGCGGCGACGAGCAGCGTGCGCTCGATCCCGGCGCGGTCCTTCTTGTCGAGATAGGCCTCGATCGTGACGCCGCGACGCTGGCCCGGGTCGTAGCCGACCTTGTCGCGGAACCCGTCATCGACCGGGATGCGGCCCTCGGCGTAGGCCTCGGGCGTGTGGACATTGGCGACGATGTCGATCGCCCCGAAGCCGAGGCGGGTGCGCGAAGCGTCGAAGTCGTGGTGCGCCACGTCCTGTGCCTCCGGGGCGAGTCGATGCGAGCAGCGATCAAGGCGGAACGCGCCGGGCATGGCAAGGCCCAAACCCCCTTCCCCGCCGCGCGGATCTGGACGACCCTTCGCGCCGGAGAACAGCGAGGGCAGGCACGTGCCGATCCAGATCCCGTCCGAGGACGACCATCGCGACCTGCGCGACGCCGTGCGGTCGCTCTGCGCGCGCTTCGACGGCGCCTACTGGCGGCGCGTCGACGAGGCGCGCGGCTATCCCGAGGAATTCGTCGCCGCGCTGACCGGCGCCGGCTGGCTCGCGGCGCTCGTGCCCGAGGAACATGGCGGCGCGGGGCTCGGCTTGACCGAGGCCTCCATCGTCATGGAGGAGATCAACCGCTCGGGCGGCAACTCGGGTGCGGTCCACGGCCAGATGTACAACATGTCGACGCTGCTGCGCGCCGGCTCGCCGGAGCAGAAGGCACGCTACCTGCCGCGCATCGCGTCGGGCGAGCTGCGCCTGCAGTCGATGGCCGTCACCGAGCCGACCACGGGCACCGACACGACGAAGCTGCGCACGACCGCGACGCGCCGCGGCGACCGCTGGGTCCTGAACGGCCAGAAGGTCTGGACCTCGCGCCTGCAGCATTCAGACCTGATGATCGTGCTGGCGCGCACGACGCCGATCGAGCGGGTGCGCAGGAAGTCGGAGGGGCTCTCGGTCTTCCTCGTCGACGTGCGCGAGGCGCTGGCCGGCGGCATGTCCGTGCGCCCGATCCGCAACATGGTGAACCACGAGACCAACGAGGTCTTCTTCGACGGCGTCGAGATCCCCGGCGACGCGCTGGTGGGGGAGCAGGATCGTGGCTTCCGCATCATCCTTGAGGGACTGAACGCGGAGCGCGTGCTGATCGCCGCGGAATGCGTCGGCGACGCGTACTGGTTCGTCGACCGCGCGCGCGCCTATGCCGGCGAGCGCGTCGTCTTCGACCGGCCGATCGGCCGGAACCAGGGCATCCAGTTCCCGATCGCGCGCGCCTACGTCAACGCGCGCGCCGCAGACGCGATGCGCTACCAGGCGGCTGCGCTGCACGACGCGGGCCGCCCCTACGGCGCCGAGGCAAACATGGCGAAGATGCTCTGCGCCGACGCATCTTGGGAAGCGGCGAATGCCTGCCTGCAGACGCATGGCGGATTCGGCTTCGCCGCCGAGTACGACATCGAGCGCAAGTTCAGGGAGACCCGGCTCTACCAGGTCGCCCCGATCTCGACGAACCTCATCCTCGCCTACGTGGGCGAGCACGTGCTCGGCATGCCGCGCTCCTACTGAGCGCGGCCGCGCCGCTCAGGTCTCCAGCGCCTTGGCCGGGTCCTCGAACGCCTCGCCCAGCGCCGCGGCCACCGCCGCGTGCGTGATCCTGCCGCCATGGACGTTGAGGCCGTTGCGCAGGTGCGGGTCCTCGGCCAGCGCGCGCATCGCGCCCTTGTCCGCAAGCGCCAGCACGTAGGGCAGCGTCGCGTTGTTGAGCGCGACGGCCGAGGTGCGCGGCACGCCGCCCGGCATGTTCGTCACGCAATAGTGGATGACGTCGTCGACGACGTAGGTCGGCTCGTCATGCGTGGTCGGGCGCGAGGTCTCGAAGCAGCCGCCCTGGTCGATGGCGACGTCGACGACAACGGAGCCCGGCTTCATCCGCCGGATGAGGTCGGCGCCGACCAGCCTCGGCGCCGCGGCGCCGGGGATCAGCACCCCGCCGATGACGAGGTCGGCCGCGGCGACGTGCTGCTCGACCGCGTCGCGGGTCGAGAACACGGTGTTGAGCGGCCGGTCGAACTGGGTCCAGAGGCGGCGCAGCACGTCGACGCTGCGGTCGAGCACCCAGACATCCGCGCCCATGCCGAGCGCGATGTGGACGGCGTGCGTGCCCACCACGCCGCCGCCCAGCACGACGACCTTCGCGGGATCGACGCCGGGCACGCCGCCGAGCAGCATGCCGAGGCCGCCATGCGCCTTCTCCAGGAAATAGGCGCCGACCTGGATCGACATCCGTCCCGCGACCTCGGACATCGGCGCGAGCAGCGGCAGCCCTCCGGATGGCGAGGTCACCGTCTCGTAGGCGACGCAGGTCGCGCCGCTGCGCATGAGGTCGTGCGCCTGCGCCGGGTCGGGCGCGAGGTGCAGGTAGGTGAACAGCACCTGCCCGCGGCGCAGCATCGCGCGCTCGGCCGCCAGCGGCTCCTTGACCTTGACGACCATGTCGGCAGCGCCGAACACTGCGGCGGCATCGGCCGTGATCCGCGCGCCCGCCGCCTCGTAGTGCGCGTCGGTCATGCCGATGCCGGCGCCGGCGCCGCGCTCGACGACGACCTGGTGGCCATGCGCGACGACCTCGCGGACATTGGTGGGCGTGAGCCCGACCCTGTACTCGCGGACCTTGATCTCCTTGGGCACGCCGATGAGCATTGGACCTCCCGTGGGGCTGCGTCGCCCGGATCCTATCCCTCCAGCAGGTGGTGTTCATATGACCGAAGCGTTGCGAGGCGCCATCTACCCCGACCTCGAGGGCAGGGCCGTTCTGGTCACCGGCGGCGGGTCGGGCATCGGCGCCGCCATCGTGCGCGCCTTCGCCCGGCAGAAGGCGCGGGTGGGCTTCGTCGACGTGAAGCGGCTGGAATCCGAGGCCCTCGCCGGGGAGCTTCGCGCAGTCGGCGCGAAGGTCGCCTTCGCCGAGGCCGACATCACCGACATCGCCGCCTTGCGCGCCGCAATCGCGGCGCTGCGCGCGGAACTCGGCGCCTTCGCCGTGCTGGTAAACAACGCGGCGCATGACGAGCGCCACCGCACCGAGGACGTGACCCCGGAATACTGGGACCAGCGCATCGCGGTGAACCTCAAGCACCAGTTCTTCGCCGCCCAGGCGGTGCTGCCCGACATGAAGTCGGCTGGCGCGGGCGCGATCGTGAATTTCGGCTCCACCTCCTGGATGGCGGGCCAGGGCGGCATGGCGGCCTACACGGCGGCGAAGTCGGCGGTCCTCGGCCTCACGCGGTCGCTCGCCCGCGACTACGGGCCGCATGGGATCCGCGTTAACGCGATCGCCCCGGGCTGGATCATGACCGAGCGCCAGATGGCGCTCTGGCTGACCCCGGAGGGCGAGGCGGAGCTGATGCGCAGGCAATGCCTGAAGCGCAAGCTGGTCCCGGACGAGGTCGCGCGCTTCACCGTCTTCCTGGCATCCGAGGAGGCCTCGGCCTGCACGGCGCAGCACTACGTGGTCGACGGCGGCTGGACCTGACGGCCAGTCCGGTCTGGCGGGTCGTCGCCGGCGGATCTATTCTACCCCTATCGCGCGCCGGGGCTATTCCCGGGCGCGCCTCATCCAGGCCCCGAGGGGAAGCGCCATGACCGTCAAGCCGAACTCGCTCGAAGAACTCTGGATGCCGTTCACGGCGAACAAGCACTTCAAGCAGGAGCCGCGGCTCTTCACCGAGGCGAAGGGCGTCTACCTCACGAACCATCGCGGCGAGACGCTGATCGACGGCTGCTCGGGCCTCTACTGCATCCCCGCGGGCCATGGCCGGCGCGAGATCGCGGACGCGGTGCACAAGCAGATCCTCAAGCTCGACTACTCGCCGCCCTTCCAGTTCGGCCACCCGCTGCAGTTCGAGGTCTCGCGCCGCATCGCCGCGATGACGCCAGGCGACCTCGACTACGTGTTCTTCGCCAACTCGGGCTCCGAGGCCGTCGACAGCGCGATGAAGATGGCGCTGCAGTACCATCGCGCGAAGGGCCAGCCGCAGCGCGTGCGCTTCGTCTGCCGCGAGAAGGCCTACCACGGCGTCAATTTCGGCGGCACGTCGCTGTCCGGCATGGTCCGCAACCGCGAGACCTTCGGGCCGCTGCTCGCCGGCATCAGCCACATGCGCCACACGCGCCCGCCCGAGCACAAGTTCGTCATGGGCCAGGCGGAGACCGGCGCCGACCTCGCCGACGACCTGCAGCGCCATGTCGAGCTCTATGGCGGCGACACGATCGCGGCGGTCTTCATCGAGCCGATCGCCGGCTCGATCGGCATCCTGCCGCCGCCCAAGGGCTACCTGCAGCGCATCCGCCAGATCTGCGACCAGCACGGCATCCTGATGATCTACGACGAGGTCATCACCGGCTTCGGGCGCCTCGGCGAGAACTTCGCCTGCCAGGCCTTCGGGGTGAACCCGGACATCATGACCCTCGCCAAGGCCATCACCAACGGCGTGGTGCCGATGGGCGCGGTCGTCGCTAACGAGAAGGTCTACAAGGCCGTGACCGAGGCCGGCCCCGCGAAGGGCATCGAGTTCTTCCACGGCTATACCTGGTCCGGGAACCCGGTCGCTTGCGCGGCCTCGCTCGCGGCGCTCGACATCTACGAGAAGGAAGGCCTGTTCGAGCGCGCGAAGAAGCTCTCGACCTACTTCCTCGAGCAGATCGCGAGCTTCCGCGAGTTCGGCATCGTCACCGACACGCGCGGAATCGGCCTGCTCGGCGCGATCGACTTCGAGCCTGTCGACGGCAAGCCCGGCCTGCGCGGATACGAGATGCTGCAGGACCTCTTCAACAACGGCCTGCTCGCGCGCATCACCTACGACACGCTCATCCTCGCGCCTCAATTCATCTCCGAGGAGAAGCACGTCGACGAGATGTGCGACAAGGCGCGCGCCGCGGTGCGCCGGTCGATGAACCGGCCGCAGCTGCGCGCAGTCGGCTGACGCAGGGACCGGGGGCCGGCGCGGCGCGCCGGCCCCTCCCCCGCCAATCCCGCTATGGGCTATCCCAAGTCCGTCCGGATCTGCGACGTCGGCACGCGCGACGGCTTCCAGATCGAGCACGACTTCATCCTGACGCGCGACAAGATCGCGACCATCGACGCCATCGTCGCCGCGGGCGTTCGCAAGCTCGAGGTGACGTCCTTCGTCAGCCCGCGCGCCGTGCCGCAGATGGCCGACGCGGCCGAGGTGCTCGCCCGCATCGACAAGGGCCCGGGCGCGGAGTTCGTCGCCCTCGTGCCGAACCTGCGCGGCGCCGAGAATGCCGCCAAGGCCGGCGCGCGCAGCATCCTCCTCTTCGTCTCCGCCTCCGAGACGCACAACTCGACCAACGTGAACCGCCCCATCGCGGCATCGCTGGACGGCTTCCGAGAGATAATGGCGCTGGCGGCGCGCCACTCCATGGCCGTGCATGGCGCGATCTCGACCTCCTTCGGCTGCCCGTTCGAGGGCGACGTGCCCGCGCGCCAGGTCGCCTCGATCGCGCGGCAGATGCGCGAGATGGGCATCCGCCACGTCGCGCTCGGCGACACGACGGGCATGGCGACGCCCCCGCTCGTGCGCGCCGCCGTCGAGGCCGTGCGCGCCGCCTGCCCCGACCTCGCGATCGCGCTGCATTTCCACAACACGCGCGCGCTCGGCCTGGTCAACGTCATGGCGGGGCTCGAGCTCGGCATCACCGAGTACGAGGGCAGCATCGGCGGCCTTGGCGGCTGCCCCTTCGCGCCGGGCGCGACGGGCAATGTCTGCACCGAGGACATGGTGAACCTGATGCACGAGCTCGGCATCGAGACCGGCATCGACCTCGATGCGCTCTGCGCCGTGGCTCGCCGCGTCGAGGCGATGCTGGGCCGCCAGCTCCCCGGGCAAGTCATGAAGGCGGGCCCGCGCAGCCGGCTCTCCGGCCTCGACCGAGCCGTGCGCGCCGTCGGCTGAATTCGCCCGGACGGCAGGCAGCCTGCCGCGCAAGAAGGCGAAATTCCGACCCAGATGCCCGCCGGGGCGCCACCAACCTCGTTGAGGCTGGTCATCGGCTGCGTTAGCGTCTGAATGCAACCGCGGCCTTCGGCGCGGCAACGTCGGCGGCCATAACGCCTCGCACCAGGGAAGGTGACCATGTCGACCAGGAAGACCCGTACGTCCGCCGAGGAGACCGCGCTGGCCGCGCGGCGCTTCGGCCGCCGCCTCATGCTCAAGGGCAGCCTCTACGGCACGGCGCTGGCGCTCAGCCCCGCGATCGTCAGCGACGCGCTCTCGAGCTCCGGAACACTCAGCCTTCTGAACTGGGACGACGAGCTCCCGGATCCCGTGATCCCCGACTTCGAGAAGAAGACCGGCATCAAGGTCACGATGACCCCGTTCTCGCAAAACGAGGAGCAGATCAACAAGCTGCAGGCCACGCGCGGCGCGGGCTTCGACCTCTGCCAGCCGACGCATGACCGCGCGCAGCAGTTCGAGGAGATCGACGTCCTCCAGCCGTTCGACGAGAAGCAGCTCGCCCTCGACGGCCTGCTGCCGTCGATGATCAAGACCTCGCAGACGAGCTGGACCTGGAAGGGCCGCCTCTACCACGTGCCGCATTGCTGGGGCACCGAGGCGATCAGCTGGCGCAACGACCTGACCAGGCTGTCCTACGCGAACCTCTCCTACGGCACGCTGTGGAACGACGAGTATCGCGGCAAGGTGCAGGGTCGCCCGCACTCGCTCCTGCTCGGCATCGGCCTCTGGATGGACGC
>Ga0194130_10006102_pt1 | contig 14118 bp, 8 predicted proteins | sample TA2KigsurfametaG_FD_160084 | JGI IMG/M metagenome (GOLD analysis project Ga0194130, IMG submission 160084) | Freshwater microbial communities from Lake Tanganyika, Tanzania - TA2015050 Kigoma 12 surface | ecosystem: Environmental > Aquatic > Freshwater > Lake | place: Tanzania: Lake Tanganyika... | reverse complement strand
CAACCCTTCGGCAGGGTCTTCCGAAACAAGCGGGTCTGGCTGTCGGGCCACACGGGCTTCAAGGGGGGCTGGCTGGCGGTCTGGTTGATTGAGATGGGGGCGCGGGTGACCGGCTTTGCGCTTCCTCCCGCCACCCCGTTTTTCTCGCAACTCAAATTAAAGAGTCGTCTCCGACATGAAATCGGGGACCTCCGGAATGCGGGGAAAGTCCGAAAATCCATCCTCCGTTGCCGACCGGATTTTGTTTTTCATCTGGCTGCCCAGCCCCTGGTTCGGGAGTCCTATCGCCGACCGCTGGAAACCTATGAAGTGAATACTCTGGGCACCGCCCACGTGCTCGAGGCACTTCGCGAACTACGCCATTCCTGTGCGGCGGTCCTTGTCACCACAGATAAGGTGTATTGGAACGAGGAAGGCCGTCATGCCTTTCGGGAGAATGACCCACTGGGGGGACAGGATCCTTACAGCGCCAGCAAGGCGGCAGCGGAAATTCTGATCAGCTCCTACCGTGATTCATTCTTTCACAACCATCCGGTGCGGATTGCCTCGGCCCGTTCGGGCAACGTGATTGGAGGAGGGGATTACGCCGATGACCGGATCGTCCCGGATGCTTTTCGGTCTTTGCGAAAAAACCGTCCCATCCCGGTTCGGAATCCCCGCTCCGTTCGGCCTTGGCAGCATGTTTTAGAGCCGACTTATGGTTATCTCCTGTTAGCTGCGGCATTGGCTAAAGGTCAGAAGTTGAGGGGTGGAATAGTTGAACGGTTGAAAGGTGGCAAGGGTTCGTCTTCCAGCAGTACCGCTTTTAATTTTGGGCCTTCCGCTCGGGTTGAAAAAACCGTGGGCAGCCTGGTCGCTGAGATTTTAAAGAACTGGAAAGGGAGTTGGCGGCTTTTGCGGGAAAAACGCCCCCCGCACGAAGCCGGGCGGCTTCAGCTTAACAACGGCAAGGCAAGGCAGAAGCTTGGCTGGAAGCCCCGGCTCACTTTTCCCCAAACCGTGCGCCTGACCATGGAGTGGTATCAGGATTCACTGCGTGCGGGGTTTGACGCCTACCAAGCTTGTCGGAACCAAATCCAAGAGTTCCAAAAACGGGTCCAAGCATGAGCCAGGATCACGATCCTAGAAAACTGCGTGAGGAAATTCTCCGCCTCACCCGTGAATATTCCCGGATCACCCATCCGCCGCATCGTCCGGCTCGAGAGGCAGCGCGGAGCCGGACTTCAAACGATTCGATTCCCTATGCCGGCCGGGTCTTCTGTGAAGACGAGGTGGAGGCCGCCGTTGCCTCCACGCTGGACTTCTGGCTCACCCTGGGGCCTGAGGGGGAGGCGATGGAGCAGGAACTGTCCTCCTTTTTGGGGGTCAAACACACCCTGCTGGTGAATTCCGGTTCTTCCGCCAACCTTTTAGCCCTGACGGCCCTGACCAGTCCGAAAATTCCGGAAAAGAGAAGGCTGCGACCGGGGGACGAGGTCATCACCTGTGCGGCGGGTTTTCCCACCACGGTGGCGCCGATCCTGCAGAACGGGCTGGTTCCGGTTTTTATCGATAACGACCCATCGACCGGAAATGCCCGGGGGGAACAGCTGGAGCAGGCCTACTCACCCGGAAAAACCAAGGCGGTGATGATGGCCCACACCCTGGGAAACCCTTTTGATCTCGGAGCCGTTCTGCGTTTCTGCCGGAAGCACGATCTGTGGCTGATCGAGGATAATTGCGACGCTTTGGGGGCTACGTATTCAATGCCGGTGGCTTTGGCCAAAGAGCTGGGGCTGGATCATCTACTCAAGCTGGCGGAGGAGAATCGTTCCTCATTGCCGGTTGCTGGTTCTTCGTCTGAAACAACCAACAACCAACAACCAACAACCCTCCACAAATTACCGGCCATCCTCGATGGGCAACTGGTGGCCTACACGGGCACTTTCGGCGATCTGAGCACCCAATCCTTTTACCCACCCCACCACATCACCATGGGGGAGGGGGGCGCAGTAAACATCGTTTCTCATCCGCCCCTGAAAAAATTGGTGGAGAGCTTTCGGGACTGGGGGAGGGACTGCTGGTGTGCCTCGGGCAAGGACAACACCTGCGGCAAGCGTTTTGGATGGAAGCTGGGAGAACTGCCGGAAGGGTACGACCATAAGTACATCTACAGCCACCTCGGTTACAATCTGAAGCCCCTGGATCTGCAAGCGGCCATTGGCAGGGTTCAACTTCGCCGGTTACCGGCTTTCGTACAGGCCAGAAAAGACAATTGGAGCCAATTGCGCTCCAGGTTGGATCCTTTATCTGATTGCCTTGAATTCTCTCTGCCGACGCATGCGAGGGAATGGTTGAAGGGTGGAAAGGTTGAAGGGGTGAAGGGAGGAGAAGTTGGGGTGTTGAAGGGAGCCCCCTCAACCGCTCAACTTCTCAGCGGTTCAACCTTCTCCTGGGATTCCAGCGGCTGCTTCAGTTCGCCCAGCTGGTTTGGATTCATGGTACGTCCCCGCAAGGGCAAAGCCGGGGACGCACGGAGCTTGGCCCGGCATCTGGATGGGGCCGGCATAGGGAACCGGATGCTATTTGGCGGCAACCTCACCAAGCAGCCGGTGTTTAGTCAACTGGCCAAGGACCGACCCGGGGCCTTTCGGGTGGCGGGATCCCTGCAGGGGGCGGATGAGCTGATGGAGAGCGCCCTTTTTGTGGGGGTTTATCCCGGGCTTGGAGAGGCGGATCTCGATCGGATCGCCGCAGAGATCAAGAAGTGGGCCCAGAAAAAAGGATGAATCCGCTGCCGCCGTTGCCCCGGGAGGATCTGGAGGATGTTTTCGGGCAGGTGGGAAACGCTTGGGAAAAACTGCGAGGCCGAAATGTCTTTATCAGCGGTGCATCTGGCTTTTTCGGCAGCTGGCTTTTTGAAAGCCTACTTTTTTCGGCGGACCGGCGGCAGTTGGGTGCCAAGGTATGGGCCTTGACCCGGGATGCAGATCGGTTTCGGTTAAGGCTTCCCCATCTGGCCGGACATCCTGCGGTGGAGCTGGTTGGGGGAGGTGTGGAACAGTTTGTTTTTCCCAAGGAGAAAATGGCGTACGTGATTCACTCCTTGGTTCCCGACCCCGGCATGCCGTTGCCGGAACTGGAGAAGTGGTTTGAGATGGGCACCCGCCGGCTTTTGGAGTTGGCGGCTCGAGACCGGAGCGAGGGCTTTCTGCTTTGCAGCACCGGGGCGGTGTATCAGCCGCAAAACCGCCCTTTAAGCGAGGAGGACCCCTTGATTTCCCTGGATTCGCCCCTGACATACGGCCGGATTCGGCGGCAAGTGGAGGACCAGTGTCTGGCGGTCTGTGGAAAAGAGGGTATTCCCCTCAAAATCGCTCGCGGCTTTGCGTTCGCTGGGCCGCGTCTGCCGGAAAATGCCGGCTTTGCCCTGGCCGATTTTCTGCGCGATGCCAAGGAAGGTCGGTCCATTCGGGTGAAAGGAACAGGAGAGCCAACACGATCCTATCTCTATGCTGCGGATATGGCGGTTTGGCTTTGGAAAATATTTCTTAATCCATTGGGGGACGGGATTTTTAACGTGGGCTCGCCGGAGGGAGTAAGGATCATTGAAGTTGCGAAAATGATCACCACCTTAACCCATACAGAGTTCCAAATTCTCGGCCAACCTGAGTCTAGTGTACCCCAAAACACGCATTACGTTCCAATTACTAAAAAAGCCTTTTCTCAACTAGAAGTAACGTTATCCCGCTCACTTCTGGAATTATTGCACGCTTCAATCCATTCATCCCAAGAGGTTATTCAATGACCAGGCTTGCTGATTTTGTGGCTGAGTTCCTGGCCCGACATCAGTTGGACCATGTTTTTATGGTTACAGGTGGGGCCGCCATGCACCTTAATGACGCCATTGGGCGAAATTCCAAAATTAAATATGTCTGTTGCCATCATGAACAGGCCTGTGCCATGGCGGCGGAAGGATATTTTCGGTCCTCTGGACAATTAGCGGTGGTGCAGGTCACGGCCGGCCCGGGGGGCATCAATGCCTTAAATGGGGTATTCGGGGCATGGACCGACTCCATCCCGATGCTGATCATTTCCGGTCAATCCAAACGTGAAACTTTGGTTTCCTCCACCCGACTACCCTTAAGACAGTTAGGGGACCAGGAGGTGGATATTGTCCGAATGGTTAAGGGGATCACAAAATATGTCTTCCAAATTTTGGATCCTGCCTCCATCCGATATCATCTGGAAAAAGCCCTTTATCTTGCCACTCACGGCAGACCCGGCCCGGTCTGGCTCGATATTCCGATTGACGTGCAGGGTGCCCAGATCGATCCGGAAACATTGCAGGGATTCGATCTTTCAGAAATGGAGGAAAGCCCGGTTTTTTCGGACGCAACGCGGGAGCAAGTCCGCTTCATCCTCGACCGGATGAAGAAGGCCAAGAGGCCGGTGATCTACGCCGGCTCCGGGGTACGCTTGTCAGGCCAAGAAGCTTTATTTCTTAAGCTGGCAGGTCGCCTAGGGCTGCCGGTAGTGGCAGCGTGGAACTCCAACGATTTACTTCCAAATGACCATCCGACCTATGTGGGTCGTCCCGGCACGCTGGGAGACCGAGCTGGCAATTTTGCCGTTCAAAACAGCGATTTTCTTCTGATCCTTGGCTGCCGACTGAACATCCGGCTGATTTCCTATAATTGGAAAAGCTTCGCTCCGCACGCCTACAAGGTGATGGTGGATGTGGACGAGGCAGAAATGCAAAAGCCCACCTTGTCGATCGATCTTCCCATTCATGCCGATCTCAAAGACTTTCTTCCCGCCATGGACAAGCAGACCCGAGACTGGATACCCCGTCACGCAGCTTGGTTGGCTTGGTGCCGCGAGAGGGTGAAGCGTTATCCGGTGGTTTTGCCCGAATATTGGAAACTTAAAGAAAAAGTAAATCCCTACTGCTTCATGGAGCGCCTTTCTGAGAGTCTGTGTGACGGCGAGGTGGTGGTCTGCGGCGATGGCACTGCCTGCGTGACGGCTTTCCAGGCCATCCAGATCCGTCCGGGCATGAGACTCTTCCACAACTCAGGATGTGCCTCGATGGGGTATGATGTTCCGGCTGCGATCGGTGCTGCGGTTGCCCAGCCCAAAAACAAAAGAGTTATCTGCCTGGCCGGAGATGGAAGCCTGATGATGAATCTACAAGAGCTCCAAACGGTTTCTGGTCTCAAGCTGCCGATCAAAATCTTTATCCTGAACAACACCGGTTATCACTCCATCCGGCAGACCCAGCGGAACTTTTTCCCGGACAACATCGTGGGCTGCGGGGAGGAGTCCGGCCTGAGCTTTCCGGATTTTGAAAAGGTAGGAGCGGCCTTCAATTTGCCCTTTCGACGGATCGGGAACCATGGGCAACTGGGCGATGCGATTTGCTGGACCCTGACTACCCCTGGACCGGTGTTGTGCGAAGTGATGCTGGATCTAGTTCAAGGCTTTGCTCCCAAGCTGTCCTCGCGCAAGCTGGAGGATGGGCGAATGGAAACTGCGCCACTGGAGGACATGGCGCCATTCCTCTCGCGTGCAGAGTTAAAAACGAATATCATTTCTACAATAGTTGAAAAGTAAGTCCGACTCAAGTGTGCGCACGGTGCTGTTGACCGGAGGTTCCCGGGGGATTGGCGCGGCTATTGCAAAGGAATTGATTTCTCGGGGTTGCCGGGTCATCCAACCCACGCGATCCGAACTAGACCTGGCAAGGCCACCTTCGATTGAAAATTACCTTGCCTCCCAGAAGGAGTTGGCGGTGGATATTCTAATCAACAACGCCGGGGTTAATGTGCTGGCTCCGGTCTGCAAAATTGAAGGTCCGGTCTGGCACGAAATGCTTCAAATTAACTTAAATTCGGCGCTTCGTCTGATTCAAGCCTTTGCGCCTGGCATGCAGCGGCGTGGCTGGGGAAGAATTCTTGGTATTTCCAGTATCCTTGGTCTGGTGGCTAGACCCCGGCGTTCAGCATACTCCATGACTAAGGCTGCTCTTAACGCTCTGACCCGGAGCGTTGCCGTGGAATTGGGACCATCCGGAGTCCTCGTAAATTCCCTTAGTCCCGGCTATGTTGACACCGATTTGACGAGAAAAAATAATTTACCGCAGGAGATTTCCGAAATTTCCGCCTCAATTCCCTTGCGTCGTCTGGCTCAAGTGGACGAACTTGCACGAGTTGCTGCTTTCCTGGTGTCTGAGGAAAACACCTACTTGACAGGGCAGAACATTGTTGTCGACGGCGGTTTTGTTTGTCAGTAGCTGCAAAAACATGTTTGTCGTTCGGAGCCATTTTCATAAATACAATGTAAACAACTGTGCATCTCTTTCCGAAGCGCTGAAGCAAATCGAGCTAACCCGGTCCCATGTTCTCATCGACGGGGTGTTTGCGAAATATTATGCCTCGGAATTGAATGGGGTAATCGATCCCTCTCGTGCGGTTTTTCTTGAGGCATGCGAAGAAGCCAAATCCATGGAGCGGCTACCGCCCGTGATTCTGGATCTCATCCACCGGGGGCTTCTCCGTTCCGGAAATCTTGTCGTTATAGGTGGGGGAGTGCTTCAGGACATAGGGTGTTTTATCGCCTCAGTTTTGGCTCGCGGCGTAAGGTGGGAATACATTCCGACAACTTTGCTGGCCCAGGCGGATAGCTGCATTGGAAGCAAAAGCTCGATCAATCTTGGCCCATTTAAAAACCAAATCGGCACCTTTCATGCCCCCCACAGGGTGTTTCTCGTTTCGTCGGTTTTACAAAGTTTGGCACGAGACGAGATCAGGTCTGGTTTTGGGGAAATATTTAAGCTTCAAATCTTAAAAGGGGAGGCCGACTTTCAGGAGTTGTGCCAGGATCTGCACGGCTTAAATCCGCCATTTCCATCCTCCCTGCTGGAGAAATGGTGCCTGCGTTCCTTAAGCGTAAAGAAAACGTACATCGAGGCCGATGAATATGACTGCGGGGTCCGCAATCTCCTTAATTACGGCCATACTTTTGGGCACGCTTTTGAAACTTCAACCCACTACGCCATTCCGCATGGGATCGCGGTTCTTCTGGGGGTGGTCGCGGCTACCTTCGTATCGGTTCGGCGCGGACTTGTTTCCCAAGAACATTATTTGGATTTAAAAAACCAATTGGCCCCTTGGTATTATCCCTTTCAAGAAAATCTTAAAAGGGTGCGCTCCGAGACGGTATTAGAGGCAATGAAGCGCGACAAGAAAAGTACCTCGAACGGGGTTTCATGTATCCTAACGAGAGGTTTTGGGAAAATGGAAAAGGTTAAATTGGATTTTCAGATCGAACTCCTTCCCGCGATCATTAAATTTTTGCATGAGGAGATATAAATCGAATTTGTGCGATAGGAAACATACCCATAGGATTGCTTTAAGTTTATGAGCCCCAATATATTTGAGAACCTGTTTGTTTTGGAAATGACCAATAATCACCAGGGCAGCCTGGATAGAGGCTTGGAAATCGTTCGGGAGCACAGCCGAGTGGTTCGTTTTAATAATGTCCGCGCTGCCATCAAACTCCAATTCCGTGATCTGGACGGCTTTGTTCACAAAGATTTCCGCGATCGTGCAGATATCCGGTATGTCAAACGCATTCAGGATACTCGGCTAAGCAAGGAGGAATACGCAAAGCTAGTTCAAGCGATTACGAAAAGTGGCTGTATACCGATGGCTACACCTTTCGACGAAAAATCCGTTGAGTGGTGCGTAGAGTTCAAGTTTCCTATTATAAAAATCGCCAGCGCTGACTCAAATGACTGGATGCTTCTAGAGCGTATCGCGAAAACAAAAAAACCATGTCTTATTTCCTTTGGAGGCACCCCCTTAAAGGATATGGATGATGCCGTAACCTTCTTTGAAAATCGTGATATTCCCTTGGCCATCAATCATTGTATTGCTGCTTACCCGCACGAAGACTCCGAATCCGAACTAGCTCAAATTGATTTTCTAAAAAAGCGCTACCCAGGCCATACCATTGGCTATTCTTCCCACGAGCATGGGGATTGGGCCATGTCCATCGCCATCGCCTATGCCAAAGGGGCCAGAACATTCGAGCGCCATATTGATATCGAATCAGACGGATTCACTCCGGCTCCGTACAGCTCTCTTCCAGAGCAGATCGACACCTGGTTCCGTACCTTTCATAAAACGGTGGAATTTTGCGGCACATCAGAAGCAGCTCGGAAAATTCCCTTAAAAAAAGAAACAGACTATTTGGACACATATATTCGCGGAGTTTACGCGGCCCGTGACCTCAAGCCTGGGGAGCTGATTACCGATGAAGACGTCTATATGGCGATTCCCTTGCAAAAAGGGCAAATTTCAACCCGCGAACTTATGTTGGGGAAATATGGCCATCGAATCGCGCAGAGATGCCAAAAAGATCGGCCCCTGACCTTGGATCATATCGACTCGCCTTACGCGAAGGACTCTGTCCTCCGCGAGCAAATCTCCAAACGCGGGCTTTGACTCAATGATCAGTATTGTATCTGGGTGCCGTAACGAGCGGGATAATCTTAACGATCTGATGGATCGAATAGAAGCGAGCCTTTGTAAAACTACGGAAACTGATTACGAAATTATTTTTATCGATAACGCCTCAACGGATGGAACCCAGGACGTGCTTCGTCAAATCGCCAAAAGTAATCACCGGGTTAGGGTTATCCTTAATTCTAGAAACTTCGGCCATATCCGCTCGCCTTATTACGCTATTCTTCAGGGTAAGGGGGATGCGGTTATCTATCTTGCCTCAGATTTGCAGGAACCTCCTGAAGTTATTCCCGAGCTTTTGTCTAAATGGAAAGAGGGAGCGGAAGTGGTGGCGGCGGTGAAAAGTGAAAGTGCCGAATCGCCCTTATTCTTTCTGGTGCGCCGTTTTTACTATTGGCTGCTGCAGGAGCTCGCGGATGTCCAGACCATTCCCAACTTCACTGGATTCGGCCTTTATTCCCGTCGTGTCGTTGATTACTGCCGGCAACTGCATGATCCCTATCCTTACTTTCGGGGGCTAATTTCTGAGATCGGGCTACCAGTTTCCTTTGTCAAATACCGCCAACCCAAGCGGGTAAGGGGATTCTCGAAGAACAATCTCTACACCCTGTATGACATGGCCATGCTGGGAATCACCAACCATTCCAAGGTGCCTCTGCGTTTGGCGACCCTTTCTGGGTTCTTGCTTTCGATTTCCAGCTTCTTGGTGGGAATGGGATACCTGGTTTATAAGCTGCTATTTTGGGAAAGGTTTTCCTTAGGAATTGCGCCCGCTCTGATTGGGCTATTTTTCTTCTGCTCGGTCATTCTTTTTTTTATCGGGATCCTGGGGGAGTATATCGGCGCTATTCATACTCAGGTTTTACGGCGCCCATTGGTCGTAGAAAAAGAGCGCATTAATTTTTAACCTTGTGTAGCGTAACGGCTTATGCACGGCAAAGCCGTATCATCGAAATCCTTCTTGGGTCGGTTTTTCCCTGAGGGGGAGGTGCGCAGCTGGTTTCTGGCCGGTGCGACATTTTTAATCATGGCCGGCGCCTTCTGGATTTCCAAGGGTCCCACGGCCGAGCAGGCGGCCGGGGATCCAGGGGTGATTACGGACTATTTTAAAGGGCACTGGACGGGCTGGACGCCCCAATTTCTTCTCGGGCGAAGTGAATCCATCTTGAACGTAGGATTTTTAGCCATCCAAGCTCTGGGTGTTTTTCGATGGCTGGCCGGGCCGTTCCTTACTGATTTAGGAGGAGTAAAAGTCGCCGGGCTATTTTTCGCGGCATTCTCCGGCATCAGCATGTACTTTCTTGTTCGGGCTCTTACCCGCAATCGAAAAACCGCCGCCTTGGCCGGGTTTCTGTATTTCACCATGCCGGCCATCATCGTGCGGGCGGTCATGTATGAGCATATCGCCGTTTCCATGGCCTTCGTCTTCGTACCGCTCCTTTTGCGGGGACTGTGGATCCTGACTCAAGTCCAGTCTCCCCGGGAGATTGTTCTACTGGGATTGGCCGCGGCGGGGCTGTCCCTGAGCTACACCAAGATGGCGGTCACGATTCTGCCCATGCTGCTGATCTGGATCTTTTTCTGCTTGAGACGGGCCAAGATCTCCAAGCTGGCTACTCTTTTCTCCTACCTCGGAGCCGCGGGAATCGCCGCCTTGGCAGGCTTAAGCATTCTACTCCCGGCCTTTTACGAGTCCCGCATCGCAGCCCTGTTTGCCTTCGACCCCCTGGAAGGATGGCAAAATCACTATTCTTTCAAAACCGCCTTGGCCTGGGTCGACCTCTCCAAATTCTTCCTTGCCGCCGCCGGTCCCGATTTTGAAGGGGATGCCCAGTACTTTTTTATCGGGGCGGTGCCCCTGATCGGCGTTTCTCTGGGGTTGGGACTGGAAAGGTTCTCCGACTGGCGGCGGTCGGGCGAGGGCAGGTGGTTCTTGGCTCTGCTGACCTGTTGGATTTTCACCCTCTGGATTGCCGCAGGACCCCGCGGGATCTTCGGGGGGCAGATGTATCTACTTTCCTCCTGCCAAGGGATGAAAGATTACGGGCTGCCCCTGATCTGGTTTGTTTTTCTCTGGATGCTTTGGATCGTGTGGAGGATTTTGCGGGAGGTTTCGCGGGACGGGAGGATTCTTCCCGCCTTAGGAATCCTGCTGTTTCTCTTTCTCCCGATCTTTCCCTTGCTGGCCAAGTTGCCCTTTTTTGGTGATGTGCGGGCCCCGGAATCGTTCTGGAGCACGGCAGGCTACGCTTGCCTGGTGGCGGCCACGGCTCTTGTGGCAGTTCCGTTGCTCACCCAACCAGCATCGGCCGGCAAGAGGTGGCGTCCTTTCCTCTTTTCCGGGATGCTAGTGGTCTACCTGATTCATTTTATGCCGGTCTACCAAGCGTTCGGCCGAGGCGGGCTGGATGCCAATCTCGTCGTTGATTACGAACGAGCCGCGGAGTTTCTCAAAACCGCTCCCCGCGCCGGCCGAGTTCATCCCATGAGCAGCCGGTACTACTACCTGACGATCCCGGAAAAGACGGGGAGGGGTCTTTCCACCGAGGCGCTGCTCCGGCACTTCCAGCTCAAGTGGGTTCGGCATTTTGAGGTCGCCTCGCAAGCTTCGATGGACCTGTTCCAAAAGTATCTGAACCTCGCTGGCGTGGCTTACCTGCTGATCGATAAATCCGACCCGTCCATTCCGCCCCAGGTGGTGGAGGGATACCGGCAGGTATTTCCCACCGTCTTCGAAAGCAACAACCTCACCATTCTGGAAAATCGAGGAAGCATGTTTCCCGCTTTCTTTGCCAAAGATTTCGTTGCGTATCCGGGCTCCAGCTACCTGCAGTCGCCTGCCATCCTCCAGCTTTCCGGACTCAACTTTTTAGCGGTTGAAGCGACTCCCCCCGACCCCAACACCCTGGGTCTGGCCGGGATCGCCAAAGGAGAGGGGGAGGTGGAGTTAACCCCGGCCTATCGGGATCGGACTGGGACTCCCTTCCTACCGGTTTCCGCCCAGGCCCCCCGGAGCAGCGATTTTGGCCGAATCAGTTTTAATCTTCCCCCGGGCCATGGGGGTGGATGGTTGGCCGTAACCGAGGCGTGGCATCCGGACTGGAAAGTGGTGAGCAATAGTGCAATCAGACCGGCCACCCGGGTGGCCGGGGCTCTGTTGGGGGCACGGATTGAGCCAGGTGAGACCTCGGTGGAATTCCGCTTTCAACAACCTGGCTGGTACATGGGTACGCTCGGGGTTGGGATCCTTACCTGGGTCTCGATGCTTGGCCTTTTGGTTTTGACGCCGATGCGGTGGGTTCCCTTGGGTTTTCAGACTTGGTGGCGGGGGGATGATTTGGATTTGCACGAAGAAGAACTAATAGTTTCTGTAAAAGATTCAGGAAAGAGGGCCGAGGCCAAGCCAACTGCGGGGGGTAAAATCCAAAAGTTTTTGGTGATTTTACCCACCTACATCGAGGGAGAGACTATTCAGCATGTGCTGGAGGAAGTGCAAACCAAGGCACCGGGCGCAGAAATTCTGGTGGTGGATGACAACTCGCCGGACGGTACGGCAGCCAAAGTCAAGCAGACGCCGAATTTTGGAAAGAAAGTACATTTGTTGGAGCGACCAGGGAAAGCCGGGCTGGGTTCGGCCTATAAGGAGGGCTTCCAGTGGGCGTTGAAACGGGGATACGACGCGGTGGTGGAGATGGATGCCGATCTTTCCCATGATCCGGCCGATGTGCCGAAATTGCTGCAGGCTTTGGCGGACGGGGCCGACATCGCGGTGGGCTCGCGATACATGAACGGGGTGAGGGTGTTGAACTGGCCGCAGTCCCGGCTCTGGGTGAGTAGCTTTGGCGGGTGGTACGCCCGGATGTTAACCGGCCTCCCGATGACCGATCCGACCAGCGGCTTCAAAGCCATCCGGCGGCGGGTCTTGGAGGGCTTGGACTGGGATAAATTCACCGCCCAAGGCTATGGGTTTCAGATCGAGATTCACTTTCTGGCATGGCAGGGAGGCTTCCGGATCCAGGAAGTGCCGATTGTTTTCACGGAACGAAGGGAAGGGCAGTCCAAGATGTCCATGCAGATTGCCCAAGAGGCGGCCCTGCGGGTACTGCAACTAACCCTGCGGAGAGTTTTCCCATGAGCGAGATCACCCCGGAAAAGCGGCCGTGGCACTGGCCTTTTGAGAAGCCCGACTGGATCGCCGCCTTGGCCGCCTGGCTGGTTTCCCAAATCGGCTACGCGTGGTCCGTGCAACCGAACGTCGGTCTCTTGGACTCCGGTGAGTTCCTCACGGCGGCAGTCCATATGGGAGTGCCGCATCCGACCGGCTATCCGCTTTGGACCATCGGATCCTGGCTCTTTCAACTCCTGCCACTGGGCAACAACGCCTGGGAAGTGAATCTATTTTCGGGGGTTTGCTCGGCCCTTGGAATCGGGCTGGTTGCGCTTCTGCTGTGTAGCTCGATGCGTTGGGCGGGGATTTCCGACCGTTTGGCCCAGATTTTGGCGTGGGGCTGGTCGATGGCGCTGACCTTCAGTGTTTCGCTTTGGTCCCAAGCGGTCATCGCCGAGGTGTACGCCCTCCACGTCCTGACGGTGATGTTTTACCTGCTAGCCATCTACCGCTGGCTGCGCGACCCGGCCTGGACCAATGGACTGGCTTGGTGCGCTTTCTTTTTCGCCCTTGGAATGAGCAACCACCACCTGATGATCTCGCTATCCGTCCTGCCGGTTCTGGTGATGATTCTGCGCCGACGGGACTTTCTGGCGGAAGGGTTGCTCTACTTGGCCGGTTCCGCGGCCTTGGTCTACTGGGGATTTGGATATCTTTCACAAGAGCCGCCCACCTGGCACTCGTCGGTCCGCTTCGTCTGGTGCGTGGGGGTGGCTTTCGTGCTTTGGATGGTGATCCGCAGGCGGCTGGCTCATTGGCGAACCGGGTTGCTCGTGCTGGTGGGCGTGGCGGCCGGGCTTTCTCCCTACGCCTACATGCCTCTTTCCTCCATGACTAATCCCCCGATGAACTGGGGCTTCACCAGCACGAAAGAAGGATTCTACTACTCGGTCAACCGTAGCCAGTACTCAGGGAAACTGTCCGACCAGCTTCTGAAAACCGTAGGCCGGGTGATGGGGGCAACCCCGCCGGAACTTTTACAAGAGCCGCCTACCCCTCCGGGATCCCCGGAGCCTGATTCCTTCCGCGAGACCCTCGGCAAGTTTTCGCAGTTGTATTGGCGCAAGCTGATCCAGAACTTCACGCCTCTCGGAATATTGGCCCTGGTGGCAGCGGTTGCCTTCCTTGGAGGAATGTCCCCGCCAGTTCGAAGCTGGATCCAGGTCACGGCACTCGGTTTTCTGCTCGCAGGCTTTCTCCAGCCAGCCTTTGACAAGGCCGGCGCGGACGAGGCGGCTTGGCTTCTTCAGATGCCGTATTTGGGTTACTCCCATGCCTTCTTCGTGCTGCTGGCCGGCATGGGAACGGGGCTAGCTTTCCAGAAGTTTGGGCGAAAACCCGGTTTGACCCTCGGACTGGCCGCCGCCCTAGCGGTGGGGATCGGCGCGTTTTCGTTCCGGCAAAACCTTTCCTTTTGCAGCCAACGGAACCACTGGTTCG
>Ga0194130_10006091_pt1 | contig 14144 bp, 12 predicted proteins | sample TA2KigsurfametaG_FD_160084 | JGI IMG/M metagenome (GOLD analysis project Ga0194130, IMG submission 160084) | Freshwater microbial communities from Lake Tanganyika, Tanzania - TA2015050 Kigoma 12 surface | ecosystem: Environmental > Aquatic > Freshwater > Lake | place: Tanzania: Lake Tanganyika... | reverse complement strand
CGGCTGGTACGGCACGGCGATGCTCTGCTACGTGACCCCCAAGGAGCACCTCGGCCTTCCCAACCCTGAGGATGTGCGCAACGGCCTGATCGCCTACAAAATCGCTGCCCATGCCGCCGACATCGCCCGCCACCGCCCCGGTGCCCGCGACCGCGATGACGAACTCAGCCGCGCCCGCTACGCCTTCGACTGGAACAAGCAGTTCGAGCTATCGCTGGATCCCGAGCGGGCCAAGGAGTATCACGATGAAACGCTGCCGGCGGACATCTACAAGCGGGCGGAGTTTTGCTCGATGTGCGGACCCAAGCACTGTCCAATGCAAACCAAGATAACAAATGATGATTTAAGCGAGCTTGAAAAGATACTAAATAAGTAAAAAGAAAAGGCAAGCAGAAGATATTTACTTGAAACGGCGAGGATACTTCGATACAGAGAGCGCATGACTAAATATAAGATCGAGAGGAGGCTCTCGTTCCCAAATGAAACGCATATTTTGTGTGCTCCATGGGTATGGAAAGGTTTGGCCAGTGGTCATGCCGCCCCGATTTGTATAGTCGTCATCAGTTCCGGTGTGAGACGAATTAGCGTCTTTATACATGTCAAAACAAACAAGATTGGGAAGGCGTTTAGAAAGCTGCGCGAAACCCATAAGAGCGCATGGTGTGAAAATATTAACATTGGCTATTTCAAACAAGGCAAGCCTTAAAGGAATATTAAATGACGCCTCTGGCAGGTGTATAGAAGATGAAAAAACGTCGTTTAAAGAAGAGTTTTGCCCATAATCCTCCTGGTCATGAACAAAACACGTATGAAACCCTTCATTTTCGAAGAAACCTACTAAGGGCTTAATTAGTGACAGATTAGTGTTTCTGGAGGGTTCAAAAGAACTAAACCGCGGCGAAAAAAGAACGAGTTTTGACGAACAATTGAGCAAAGATCTTGCATGATGAATAGCCTCAGGAGGAGCCTGAAAACAAGCGGGGTGCAGCTTTGATGATGAAGACAAATAAAGGTGACGTATAGAAGAGCCAAAATAATATATGGGTGAGTGCATAGATGATAAATTATAATCAGGAGGGTATAAATAGTTGGCGGGGGGAAGAGTAGACGGTCTAGTCAAAAGCACGGAAAAGGAACGGACAAAAGGACTGCACGCAATGATTGGTAGCAGGAGATTATGGATGCGCCAAGATTTTTGCGAATCAGAATAACATTTATCACGCGGCGAGATGTCACGAAAATTAGAGGCTATTATTAACAAGTCAAAAGAAGTATCTCCGGATTTATGGGCAAAAAAGAGCCTTGCTGAGGCAAGAAAATGGATAAAATCAAAAGTAATTGGACAATAGGAGAGGTCGTAAATTGCTAGCTTTGTCATGGTGAATGAGGAAAATATGAATTTGCAATAATCATGATAATTTAAAGGTACAAATCAAGACTGCTGCGTGAAAAGTGCATAATATCGGGATTGTGCTCCAATAAGCTGTTGGTGGGTACCAAATTCGACAATACGTCCAGAGTGCATGTATATGATTAAGTCTGCATTAATGATTGACTGTAGCCTATGGGTAACAAATAATACAGTGCGGCCGTTTGACCATTTTTGTAAGTTTTGGCAGAGTAATTTCTCTGTATTATAGTCAAGCGCACTAGTTGCTTCGTCCATGATTAGTAGGCGTGGGTTTGAAAGTACTGAACGTGCAATAGCAATACGCTGACGTTGACCACCACTAAGATTAGCGCCACGCTCAGCTATGATAGTTGAATAACCATCACTTAAAGACATTATAAAATCATGGGCACAAGCAAGAGTAGCAGCTTGAATAAGCTCTGAAGGTGTTATTGAGGGATCTTCTAGAGAAATATTGTCTGCTATAGTACCTTCGAAAAGGAGAGAGTCCTGAGGGACAATGCCAATTTGTTGACGTATGCTTGTAAGGTCTACCTTAGAGATATCGAATCCGTCAATGGATATCTTTCCACTATCAATGGGGTACAAACGAGACAACAACTTGGTGAAAGTACTCTTGCCTGACCCACTTTCACCTACAATAGCCACGAAGGCGCCAGCAGGAATGTCAATATTAATGTCAGTTAAGACATTAGTATTAGATTTCGGGAATTTGAAGTCAACTGATTGATAGACTATATGTCCTTGAATGGGTGGGAGAGGTATCTGAGCAGAAGTCTCTTGAAAATCAATTTCAGATTGTTGATCAACGATATCAGCTACGCGCTCCATTGAAAGCTGGACATTTTGAAAACCTTGATATAGACCTGAAAGCTGTGTAAGAGGTCCCGTTACATTGGAAGAGATAATACGGAAGGCTATCAATTGTCCTAATGTCAATTTAGCATCGAGCACTAAATACATACCCACCCAAAGGATAAGAAGACTGGAAAATTGGTTAAGGAAAGAACCAACTTGTGAGGTGGTTACAGATAGCAGTACACTTTTAAATCCCTGGTCAATGAATTGCTTATATCTCTCCTGCCATTTCCAGCGTGACGATAACTCAAAATTCTGTGCTTTTACTGTTTGAATACCAGAAAGAATTTCAATAAGATGACTTTGAGTAGATGCCTGAGCCACTGCTCGCTTGCGCAAGAATGATTTGTAGATCGGAGAGGCAAAATAGATTATTGCTATGTAAATAGGAACAGTAGATAAAGCGATAACAGATAGGAGGGGTGAATATAAGAACATAACAAGTATATACAATGAAGCAAATATTATATTGAGGGTAGTAATAAGAGTTGTGCCCGTAAGGAAGGAGCGAATAGTATTAAGTTCTCCGAGACGCTGACTAAGTTCTCCGACTGTTCTTGACTCAAAGTATCTGAGTGGAAGGGATAGTAGTTTATTAATAACAGTGGATCCAAGAAAGAGATCCATTCTGTCGGTTGTGTCAACAAGAATTATACTCTGCAGGATTGTGAAGGTGGATTGAAGAAAAGCTAGAATGAGCATCGTTGTCCCAAGGAGGTTAAGGCTAGTGGTGTTGCCTTGGGACAAAACCTTATCGATGATTTGTTGAATAAGAAGAGGAATTGCAAGACCAACGATTTGGGTTAAGAGGGCAGTAAAGAAAACAAGGAGTAAGGAAAACTTGTACTTCTGTAAAAGAGGGAAAAACCAAGACCAACCAAAAGTGCGGGTCGGAGTGAAAGAATTACGTGTTGGAAGAAGAACAGTGAGATCGGTTAATGGGGTAACATAATCAATAAATGCACAAGAATCGAAATTAGAGATTCCATTAATTGGGTCGACGAGAGAGATGGACTGGCTATTTGCAGATATAATGATATGAGGTATGGACTCGTGGATAAATACGGAAGGAACCGTAAGTTTGGAGATATTGTCGAGATCTACCTTTGAAATTACGGTAGAAAAGCCAAGGTGCTCAAAGATAAAGGCAGCTAAGGGTAAACTGAGAGAATTCTTGCGATCAAGAATATTTGAAACAACCTTCTTAACTGTATCGCTTCTATATGGAACATTAGAGTAGATACAAAGCATTTCTACTGTTGCTACTAGCATATCGCAAGGTATCTTGCAGGAGGTACGAAGAGGAAAGTCAGCTACTTTAGGTGCGTTTGATGATTCAATAAGTCCAAGTTCATCCAATCCGGAAGACAGAGTCTTCGCTAAAGGCAAAGAGATAAGCTCTGAGCGAATAGTTTGAAAATTGATAATGGATGATATTACAGAACTTTGTATCCCTACAATACGGACAGGCATACGAGAGATTGATATTAAAGAAGGAATAGCTTCTATGTCTACTAGACTGCCAATAGTTTTGCTTGTAGTGGGCGTACTAAGTAGAAAGATGAATTTAGAGGAAATATCACAAGGGAGATCTTGATTACTTTCGGAGAATAAGGAAATGACTGTTGTATTTCTACAGGCAGGTAGTAGATTACTTTTAGTCACATGAATATCATTATTCCTAGCAAAGACACTTAGTAAAAGAAAAGCTTCCTGGTTCGACGAGAGAGTGTAGAAATGTGAGGAAAAAGGGTGTGAATTGAGGAGAAAATTGCAGAAACCTTCAGAGGATAGGGCTAATACAAGGACGTCATCAAAAGCAGTAACCCAATCTGAGGGGGTTGAACGAGTAATAGAAAGCCAGCCAAGAATCTGACCAACAGATCTCTTCTCTACGGTGCAAGGTCCATTGTCGACTGGGTCATGACAAAGGATGCGAACAGTACCAGATAATATGATAAATATATGGCGAGGTATTTCATCTGGGAAAAGAAGGACATCTCCAGGGCCAAATCGGAATATATCAGCTGTGCTTACCCATTCGTTGAATGAGGACTGGGAAAGCTGTGAGAAAGGGAAAGTCTTATAAACTGAAGATACTGAGGAATCGATTAAAGCTCTCTTGCTGTTGTCCAAAAACGAAAGGCGACTAGGCTTCCAATTTAGCAGAGATGGCTTGTGTAACTGCAAGAAGCCAACGATCTAGCTCATGGTTTGCAATAAGCGACTTAGTGTTCTCAGTAAGTTTGCAATCTGTATATTCAATAAGTGAAAGGATTGCATACTTATCACCAAAAGGTCGTGGTGAATTGATCTTTGCTGGAATAAGATTGGGAACCACATTGCTCAGATTAAAAGGCAAAGAAGAAAGTGAAGAAGGGCCGATTTTTACTGCCTTGATAGGTATACCTCGAAAACAAGAATTTAGCGTAAGCTCAGCAAAAGAGTGTTCGTCATTTCTTAATGAAAGAAATATCTCATTAGCGAGTGGTAAAGTATGTACAATCAAACACCATAGAGTAGCTTGATCAAAGTGATGTTTTAAGTCAAGATAGAGACTATTAAAATAATTGGTGCAAAGGCTGAACGCCCAATTGCTGCAGAATAGTGAAACATCAACGGATGATATGTCATATTTTTGAAGGCTGCTAATATCAAAAGGGTTATCTTTACTCCAATCAATATCTGAATGATAAATAGATTGCGCAAGAGTGTCAATATTCGGACTTTTAAAATATATGTAAAGTTGAGTAAGGAGTCGAAGAGGTTGAGTGTCGTGGGAAAAACAAAAGTATTGTTTTAGGCTGTTAAAGGTAGTAGAACTGATAAAACGTAGGATGTCACGAGAGGTTGTATGTGGGTCGGGAAATGGGGCGATGGTATTGAAGTGGGATTCCATGGTGTATAATACTGGGAGAGTTAATGAACACATGAAGGGATCAATTGGCGATGCAATGCTTGATCAGAACAAAAGATTGCATGAGGAAAATAAGAACTTTGGGAGCAGGAGTGATGCGGGTGGGACAGCAAGAAATCTGGCTAGTGCCTTAGAAAAAATGTTTAAAGCGGGTATTTGTACATCGATGCTGGATTATGGTACAGGAAAAGGTGCACTCGTTAATGAGTTGAGGTTAAAGTTAGGTAATAGAGTAAAAGTGGATGGTTATGACCCTGCAGTTGAAGGATTTGATATGCATCCAAAGAAAGAGTATGATATTGTGACTTGCTTTGATGTATTGGAACATATTGACGAAAGGGAGGTTGATAAAATAATCGAAGAAATATTTTATTTGGCGAAGAATTTTTGCTATATAGTAATTGACCTACAGCCAGCGGTTAAAACACTGGCTGATGGAAGAAATGCGCACATACTTTTGGCTCCAAAAGATTGGTGGATACAGAGATTTGCACAAAAATTTGAATCATTGTTAGCATTCCCTATTTATCACAAGGCAGGTATAGCTCAGAAGGTATGTATATTCGCATCAAATAGAAGAAATATGATAATGCCAATGCTTAGTTTTTCCGTGAAGTTGGGCATATTTGAGATGGAACTTGAAGGAGGTCTGTTACAAAAGAAAGTCGAATACGAGAAGCGAAAGTAATGAGATTTCTATTTGTACATCAAGGGTTCCCAGGTCAGTTTTTAAACATAGTGGAGGCGCTAATACGAAGGAAAGATGAGATAGTAGTTATTTGCAGGAATAATAAGGACATAAAAGGGCTTAAAATACTAGAATATCAATTAGATTGCGGCAATGGCGAAGGAACATTTAGGCTAGCAAAAGAATATGAATCAAAGGTAATAAGAGGTTATGCAGTTTCTGAAGTTGCACAGAGATTGAAATATGGTGAATACGGAAAACCATTCTCCCCGGATCTGATTGTGGGTCATCCAGGATGGGGGGAAATGATTTTCTTAAAGGCGGTATGGCCTGATGTGCCACAACTACACTATGTTGAGTACTTTTACGGTGTACCAGGCACTGATAACGATATTGATGATATGTATGCTGCCGAATATACTGTAGAACAGGGGAGCAGATGTGTAGTAAAAAATGCATGTCTGCTGGAGAGTCTATCAACAATGAAGGGTGGGATTACTCCTACTATGTTTCAAGAAAGTATTTTACCTATTTGGGCCAGAAATAAAACAGAGATAATCCACGATGGCATAGACACTGAATATTTTAAACCAGATAAAGATGCGTCGTTAACGCTAAAGCATGCTAGCGGCATGAGCTCGGTAATAAGACATGGTGATCCAGTGATTACCTTCATAAATAGGACATTTGAACCATATAGGGGGGTGCATATTTTTATAAAAGCATTAATAAAAATATTAGAAGTGAACAAAAATGTTAGAGTTCTGATGGTCGGGAAAGACACCCCAAATGTAAGCTATGGCGCAAAGAGGGAAGATGGGATAGGCTGGTTACAAGCATTAATGATAGAATATGGGGAAAAATTGGATACATCAAGGATATACAATGTAGGTGTAGTAGATAGGAATACACTGCGTCAGATATATCAGGTGAGTATGATCCATGTATATTTGACCTATCCATTTGTCTTGAGTTGGAGCCTATTAGAGGCCATGAGCTGCGGCGGAATGGTAGTAGGAAGTGATACTGCTCCTGTGAGAGAGGTTATTAAAGATAAATGGAATGGTCTGCTTGTTCCCTTTAGTGATGACAGTATACTAGCAAGGAAAATATTAGATACAATCAACAACAATAGCGAGTACCATTACCTAAGAGACAATGCAAGGAGAACAGTTATTGAACATTATGAGAAAAAAAACTGCGTTGACAGGGCCTTAAAATACATAGACAGGATCGCGAGGAAGGAGTAACAGATACGGAATGATTACAGAGGTGAGGGTCGAGCGTCTGACCAAATATATCTCATCATCGGATTTGATTTGAGATTACTCCAAAGTGCGGGAAGACAGTAGTATTGAATATCGTCATAAGTTACAAAAGGTAGTTGATTAAGATACCTTACAACCCCTATGTGATGTTTAAGAGATTTAGAATTGCTAGTCAAGCTATGAGATCCTTTGTTGTACATAACGTGGCACTCATCTATACAAAGAAATTCAACCCCAGCTTTGCACATTCTGATGTAGAGATCATAATCTTCGGCCATATGTAATGAAGCTCGATAAAAAGCACCGGCAGAATTATATGCCTCCCTGGTAAATGCAGTACCTGGGTTGGTGATAAAATTAAACCTAAAAAGAAGATCCTTATTAAAGGGTTGAAGTACGGGCTTATAATGACCACTAGGGTTATTGTCACTGAACAGATGTACTCTGGTGTAAAGGGAAGTAGGCCTATTATGCTTTAACAAATCAAAGCATCTTGCAGCTCTAAACGGGTAACTTATGTCGTCAGAGTCCAATGTAATGAAAATATCAGAAGAAGCGACTTGTAGGGCTAAATTACGAGCGGCACCAATGCCACTGTTTGAATTGGTCAACTTGACATATACGAGTCTGTTGTCGTCGAGATTTGAAATATAACCTTGAATGTCATCGTCACTATGATCATCAACGATAATAGCCTCCCAATCTGAGATAGTTTGAGCAAGACAACTGGAGATTGCTCGAGCTAATAGCGAAATACGATTTTTTACAGGAATTACAAAAGATACAAGGGGCATCGCTTTATGCTAACATCCATTGATAGCGTGTGTTGCTTAGGTAAGCAGAAAGGGTGTCATAATTAGATATAAATGAACGATTAACTTGGAAAGGAGTTCGAGTAAATATCAGCTTAACTTCTTCTGTGTCGAGATTGAGCCACTTAGTAAGCTTACTGTAAGCTAAAAAAGGATCTGGAAGTATATCCTCTTCATAGGTGAGAATTAAAACATTGGGTGCAGTACGGAGGACAAGATATGAGAAATCAAGGTAAGTATTCTCTATACAAACAAGCCAATCTAGTAAATTCAGATGATTTATGCCAACAAGAATATTATTTAAGGGCATGTAGAACAATTCAGCGGTAGGCGGAAACTGATTGTTTTTGTAGTGATAAGACTGCTTGAATGCAGCATATGAATGTGAAATCATACGGTGAAGAGTATTAAGCCTTAAGAGTAATACATGACGATGACAACCATAAGAGAGAAGTTCAGTATAAATATGCTTCGCATCGCTATTGTAGATAGAAGGATGCTGCGACGAGAGAAACTTAACGTCGAAGCATTGATATTGTTTTATTGAAGATTCAGTATGCTGATTGAACACAGTGAAAAGCGATGGGACGGCCTGACCCTTTTCTAGTCTTGCTGGCATATAAGGGTTGAAAATCTCGTTAGACCATGAAATTTGGCTGTGCTGTTCAATCAAAGAACCAAAAACATTACTACCAGACCTCCCAATATGCCAAATTGCGACAGTTTCAGTGCCAGCCATTTCAAATGCTAAAGATGATATAAGATTATTAATTATGAAATAAGAGGGTCATGGTATATTAGCGCAAGACAAAGACCGTGGTTAATTCTAGCAGGAAACCTGAAATGCTTCAAAAGCATCAGATATTATCGTTTGCCTTGGTTAAGGGGGAGAGTAAGGCGAGGAAATGGCTTAGCACACACCGATCAATTGCTCTGAGGCCTAGTCCAATATGGGCAAAAACTATATTAGCCACCTTGGCAGGTCTTGCTGGTGCGGGGTTATTGATTAGCATATTTTACAAAGTAGATGAATACCTGACTGTCGATGGTGAACTAGAGCCGACTGCAGGATCAATTGATATGCGAAGCCCTATTCAGGGAAAAATACAATATGTATCGGTCAAGAATGGCGATGTAGTTAATAAAGGTGATGAGCTGATCAGGTTTGACAGGGATATGTTAGACGCAGAATATAGCGCTAACAAAGCCAATATGAAAGCTGAATTTAACAGTCTTAATTCGAAATTGAAGATTCTCAAGAGTCAGCAAAACAACACTAGTAATAAGATATCTGTACTTGAAAAGAAGATATATACAAAAGAAAGACTTATAAACTCATACAGGACTCTTGCCGCTAGTGGTGGTCTGCAGCGTAATGCCTTGTTGGAGGCGGAAGATGAATTATACGCGCTCAGAGCACAATTACTAGATGCTAAAGAGATGATAAATCAGAATTTGATGCAGCAGAATCTTCAACGGTCAGAGTATAACAAGGCTAGTAGTAATTTAATTAGTAAGATAAAGCAGGTAGAATCTTTGAGAAAAAACTACACATTGAGGGCACCAATAGGCGGAGAAATATTTGGGTTATATATTAGGAATAGTAATTACATAAGTCAAGGTGAAACACTTCTAAGAATAGTGTCTAAATCAGATTTTAAGGCAAAGTTATATGTACCTAATAAAGATATCGGATTTTTGAAATTAGGTCAGCGAGTTAATATCCGTGTTGATTCATTCCCATACACAAGATATGGTGAATTGAAAGGTTTAGTTGAGGTGATTGGGGCTGACTTAGTAGGTCCCTCTCAAGCACGTCCTTACAATTCATTCCCGGTAACTGTTACGATCCCTCATAGCATGAATTTAGATTATAAACTAATGGCAAAAATGCGGAGTGGCATGGCATTAAGTGCTAACCTTAAACTTCGTGAGAAAAGAGTAATAACAATTGCATTCGATTTCCTATCATTGCAAAAGGATGGGATCGAGTCAATAAGATAGATCATGAAGATGTACATTACTCTATATGCAGTTTATGCTACTTTTAGGAATAGGGCTAAGTTGATCCACAATATGATGAAGCAAAGGAAGATATTTATAATAGGCTTCAATAAGTGTGGTACAACTTCAATTCATGGTTTTCTACGCAAAAATGGTATTAAGTCGGTACACTGGAGAGGAAATAAACTTGCAATGCAAGTTTATGCTAACCTTAGCCACGGCAGACATATACTTCACAAAATAGAATTTTGGAATGCTTACTCTGACATAGTCTGTATACCAGGTATTCCGTGGGGTATAAGAGAGAGTGATAATTACCCAGTAATAGAGGGATGCAGGTATTTCCGTGAACTTCATCAAGCTTATCCTGATGCACTATTTATTCTTAATATTCGTGATAAGAACAATTGGATTAAGTCAAGATTGAATCATGATCAGGGACTTTTCGCAGAAATATACTTAAAATTTTTGAGGAAGGAGTATGGTATTGATTCCAAGAATGAATTGGTCAGGTTTTGGGGCGCACAATGGGATGATCATATCAGCAGTGTGAGAGAGTACTTCAATAATAGGAAAGGGTCATCCTTCCTTGAATACAATATTGAAGAGGGAGACCCAGAGGTTCTAGTACAGTTCGTAGGTAGGTTCTTTTGGTTACCCTTCAAGGATTTTCCGCATTTGCACAAAACACAATTTTAGTTGTGAGGAATCGTATACTAATAGAGTTGAAGAGAGGCAAAACTGAATAGAAATTGTCTCTAGTTCTGATAGAAACGGTGGGATCTGCAGACAAATGTATTGAGTCGTGCGAATAGATATGAGGCTTAGAATAAGCCTTACAAATAATAAGTTTTTTATTGGACTTAAAGCGATTTCTTATATTTAGTAGACATATATTCTATACCGGCAAAATCCGCAGTAGCCTCATGCTAAGATGTAAGTGTTATTATGAATTTACTTAACTGTTAGTTCTTAGGAGATTGGATTAGATAAATAGTTTAAGTAGGGGTATCTGTATGGTAAATATACGGTTGTAACTAACTTTTATATTGTTATTAAGATATGATGAGTGAAAGAGCCAATTATGGGAGCAAGATTAAATATAAAATATAAGGATTAGAAATTTTGGGTACTTTTTCAAGACTGGTATGACGAATTGACAAGTTGCTGAGATAAGAATTAGAAACGACTTATATTATACATAGAGTGTATCAGTAATGAATATGCTGGAATCACATAGATTGCGATGTCAAGTTTAGGGTTTATAATAGACAAATGAACGTATCTTTGATAAGGTAGTTAGTGTAATGATATGCTATAAAAGTGGTGAATTGCCTTCTTCAGTCCATTTATTGAATGAAGACTGATAGTCTGGCATCTGAACACATCCCTCAGGAACGGGAATACCTAATTGATTGTAAATGCCGGGCTTATTACAGGTATAATATACAGTGGTTAGACCTGTGTGGTGAAGATTGAGCCCAGAATTAAGAAGGTAGTATAATATGATTCGATCACCAATTAAATGACCATAGGGTGGCATTGTGACCCAGTGGTGAAGTAAAGGAAAGGAATTGCGAAAAAAACACATACAGCTAGTGTCAATAAAAGTGTATGGATTGGTAATTGGACATACTCCAACGACTTGAGAATAAGGATTAACGATAAAACGAGAGGTCGAGACAAAATCTGCCTTCGTGTTGATGTGACAAGAAACAAGTGATGAAATATGATCGTTTCTATACCAGTTATCAGCATCTAGAAAAGCGATGACATCAAAACCGAGACCAATGGCATGAATAGCACCTATAAGACGAGGTGTAGATCCAATGTCATGATGTGAGCAGGGTAGGATAACATGGTGGCAATCAAGGTCATTTATAATATTAGAAGGACTACCATCAGCGACAAATATGTGAGTTGAAGGATAAATCTGAGAGCGGACACTGGTGTAACAGCGAAGTAGCTGAGTCACTGATTCAGATGAATAAGGTGTAACAACAGCTACCTTGATTGAAGATAGATGATGTGTCATTTGGTTAATAGCTCTTTTACCCTTGTATCAACAACAATAGTTCCTAAATTGAGTTGAGAAGAGAGCTCGAGGCTTGTGAGCGTAAGAGATTTGTAGTATTCAGGTAGTGATCCTTTTATATAGTAGTGATTATATATATGTCTCCATGTGGAACCTGTTAGAGGTGAGAGATGCTTGTTATTATTAAGTGCTTCTACACCCTGCTTTATCTTGTTGGTAAATTGGTGTAAGGAGCGTACAGGATAGTGAACAATATCAAGCTCAGAGGGGGTAAGAGAGCTTAAGATGGACTCTTTGGAAACAAGGTCATGATTGCCGTCTGTAACCGATATATTATTTAGTGACCTGTGGCATACTTTGTCGGGAAGCTTATCACCAAAGAAGTTCTTTGAATTAGATTCTCTATATATCTGCTTACGGAAAAATGGACCTGGAGAATAATCATCGATCAATGGTGGTATAAAGTTATTACGCTTAACATACAATAAGTTGGTAGAGAGAGGTATGGATTGAAAAAAGCTTGGGAGGTTATTACAACTAGTGCACCAAAACTCGTCAGCATCACAGTGTAAGATCCAGTCAGCCTTGTATTTGGAACAAGCCAAATGAGCCATGTGTGTCACCCATTTTGATTGATCATGAGTATATTCGGGTTGGAATATATAATGCAGCAATCCTAAGCTTTCATAATAGCGAAGAATATCAGTAGTACCGTCTGTTGATCCGTTATCAGTAGCAATAATAAAGCTTACCCCATTTTTAAGGTGATAATCGATATTGTGTTTAATGATATCTTCTTCATTACGGCAAAGAAGTGTTAGTATTATAAACATTTTTGTTCGGCGGGACTTGATTGCGCTAAACTGTGCATGGATGAGGATAACATGGCAGGGCTAAAGCTTTTATTAGCATTTGATGACCATTTCACAAACTATGCAGCAATTGCAATTTTATCTTTTGTGATTCATCGCGCGGTTGACGAGGTAATAATTGCTACAGATGAAAAGGTGGATAATAAATTCTTTTATGAGTTATGTATTCAGTTCTCTGTTAAAGTAAGGCATATAAGGCTAGATCTTTCTAAAACTACAGCAATAGGAAGTCGCGAAGTAGCGTACTTTTATTGTATCGATGCGATTGAACAGGTTTGCACAATATTTAATGATTGTAATGTGCGGATATTATATGTTGATGCTGATACTATGTGTGTAAGAAATTTGGATGAACTTACAACACTTAACGCTAACGGTAAAGGCATATGGGTATGCAGTCACGGTAGGCCTATGTACGATAGGGCACTCGTACTGGGCCTCAAGGACGAATACAGCTATTTCAACGCAGGTGTAATATTGTTTGATCCAAAACAATTAAGAGGACGACTTACATATAGTTATATAGAAGAGGAGTACATCGCTAATATAGCTTTGACCAGATTTAGGGAGCAATGCATATTAAATAAAGTATTGCGTAACGCAGTAGACTTCTTGCCCAACCAATATAATTACCTCTCATGGATGAGATTGAGGAACAAAGATTCAGCTTGGCATAATGAAAAGTGTAATCTAATGGCATATTGCTTAAGTGACGTGCGCGAAAAACTTGGTATCGTCCATTTTTCGGCTGGCAGTTACCCAGACAGAGTTTCAGAAGGCCGTCTAGAATTAATAGATAGATACTGGTTATATCTGAAGTCTGCCATCGAAAACAGGCGAACTTTTAATTGCCTAAAACAATTCCGTGAGTTTAGCATGAGACAAAGTAGCTAGTTGTGTTTTCTCGCCAGGACAATTAGCAGCCCGGAGCAGGGCAAGCTGCTGAAAAGGGGTGCGGCCCACCATGGCCATGCGGCACCTGCGGCGGTTACAGATCAGGCTTCCTGAGAAAGGCAAGCCCGGTTCAAAAACCGCAAAACCGCGTCAGCTTCGTAACCGCTGAGTAGTCCTCACACTACAATACAGTGATAGTGCAGTGCGCTCTATTGGGCTCTCTGCACGCCAAGAGCGGTGGCCAAGCGTTGCCAGAAGAAAGAAAAAAGAAGATCCATCAGCATCTGGAGGTTAATTACCAGGATGTTCATCGCGATTGATCACCCCTAAGTTCATGCGAGCTTCTCGCGGATCAAGCATAATCCGTAGCGGCGCTTGCGTTCAC
>Ga0194130_10006085_pt1 | contig 14157 bp, 13 predicted proteins | sample TA2KigsurfametaG_FD_160084 | JGI IMG/M metagenome (GOLD analysis project Ga0194130, IMG submission 160084) | Freshwater microbial communities from Lake Tanganyika, Tanzania - TA2015050 Kigoma 12 surface | ecosystem: Environmental > Aquatic > Freshwater > Lake | place: Tanzania: Lake Tanganyika... | reverse complement strand
GTTCGCCAACTGGGACCGACGCTACCGCCTGCTCAAGAAGGCGCAATTCTTCGCCGAATGCGTCACCGGCCGCAAACAGAGCGTCTACTCCTGACCGCCGCAAATCTCCATGCTCACGCTGAATGTCCACATCTACCCTTCCGCGATCCAGTACGAGACGCGCATCATGAAGATGACCGCGACGCTGGTCGCGAAACGCGTCGTCGAGCGGGTGATCGTGGTGGGCCGGTCGGCGGCCGGGCTCGAGCCGCGCGAGCGGATCGACGAGGCGCGGACCGTGGAGCGCTTCCCCATGCGGAACGAGCGCCGATTCTTCGCCGCGCGAGCCCTGGGCTTCGCGGGATGGAGCCTGCGCGTCTTCAACCGCTTCCGGCGCGAGCGGATCGACATGGTCAACTGCCACAGCTTGTCGGTGCTGCCTTTGTGCGTCGCCATCAAACTCCGTCACCGCGCGATCCTGATCTACGAGCCGCACGAGTTGGAGACGGAGACGCTGCAGATGCACGGGCTGAAGAAGCGGTTTTGTCGGCTGCTGGAGGGTCTGCTCGTGAAGTGGGTCGATTGCACAATTCTGGTCGGCGACTCCATCGACGCCTGGTATCGACGGCGATACAAATTGACCCGCACCGCGGTGGTCGTCAACTGCCCGCCACGGACGCAGGTGGCTCCGTCGCGGCACTTCCACGAACACTTCGCAATCCCTCCGCACATTCCCGTCTTCCTCTATCAAGGGGTCTTCGGCAAGGGGCGCGGCATCGAGCTCATCATCGACGCGTTCGGCGCCATGCCGGACGAGGCCGCGCTGGTGTTGATGGGATATGGACCGCTGTGGGACTGGACCGAGGCGAGGGCCGGGCAGTTCAAAAACATCCACATACATAAGGCCGTTCCGCAGCGCCAGCTGTTGGAGGTCACCGGATCGGCCGATTTCGGACTCTCCCTCTTCGAGCCGATCTCGCTGAGCAATGAGTACTGCATGCCCAACAAATTCTTCGAGTACATCATGGCCGGGATTCCGGTGCTGGCCTCCGACACGACCGAGCAACGCGCCATCGTTGGGCGCTTCGGCATCGGCGAGGTGGCGGCCGCTCTTACGGCACAGGAGATCCGCGCGGCGGCGCGGCGGCTGTTGGCGGGCGACAAGTCCGCGTTCAAGGCGGGCCTTGAGCGGGCGAGCCGCGAGTATTGCTGGGAGCGGCAGGAGACCGTCCTGGAACGGATCTACGCCGATGTCCTCAAGCGACGGGGCGCGTCGCCGTCATGAATCGGCTGCAGTCGATCCAGATGCTGCGCGCCTTCGCGGCGCTGTTCGTGGTGTGCCTGCACGCGTACACGCGCACCCTGCTGAACAATCCCGCGGCGGCGTCCTCGTTCGCGTCGCATTTCGCACTCAGCGGCAACTCCGGCGTGGATCTGTTCTTCGTGATCAGCGGCTACATCATGTTCCATGTCCATCACGACGACTTCGGCAAGGGGCGGTCGTGGGCATTTCTGAAAAAGAGAATCGTGCGCATCGCGCCGATCTACTGGATCCTGACCACCGCCGCGCTGCTGGTGGTGCTCTTCGTGCCCGGCATGTTCACCAAGGAGCGGAGCTTCGACCCGCTGTGGGTGGCCGGCTCATACCTCTTCTTTCCCGTCGCCTACGCGCCGTCGCAGGACACGCCGCTGCTGCAAGTTGGCTGGACGCTGAACTACGAAGCGTACTTCTACGCCGTGCTCGCGCTGGCGCTGTGTCTGAACCGCGCGAAGGCGGTCGTCGCGATCACGGCGCTCTTCGCGGGCTCGGTCGTCGTCGGGCGGCTCGCCGGGTTCTCGCATCCGTGGGCGCAGCTGCTGACCAGCGGGCTGCTGCTGGAGTTTCTGCTGGGCGGTTTCATCGCCCTTCTGCAACGCGCGCAGGGAAACAAATTGCGCCACCTGCATCTTGCGGGGCTTTTGATCGGCATCGGTCTGCTGATGGCCAGCTTTTCGAGCGGCCGTCACAACGACGACATGGATCGGCTCGTGGTCTGGGGATTGCCCGCGGTACTGATCGTCAACGGCGTCTGTCGCCTGAACGGCGCGGCGACGAGTCCGTTCGGCCGCGCGGCCGTGACGCTGGGCGACGCGTCGTACTCCATCTATCTGATCCAGGCCTTCTCGCTTCCGGTGATGGCGTTCGCGCTGAACCGGAGCGGGCTCTTTCAATCGCTCCCCGCGGACATCTGCGTTGTCGCGCTCGTCGCGTGGACGGCGGTCGCGGGCTGGCTGACTTGGAGGTTCATCGAGCGGCCCATCACGCGCCGGCTCCGCAGGGAGCTGGATCGCCGCGATCCTGCGACGACCGCGACCGCTGGTTGATCCGTCGCGGCGGCGGCGAAACCCGTTGAATCGGAGTCCACCGCTATGATCGCCCGCGAGTGAACGCTCTTTCGCAGACCCTTCCGCGCCGCGTTGGTGTGATCGATCTGGCCACGGGCAACATCGGGTCGGTGCTGAAAATGCTGGCCCGGATCGGGGCGGATCCCTTCGTGTGCTCTTCGCCGAACGACATCGACGACGCGTCACCGGTGGTCGTGCCCGGTGTCGGCCATTTCTCGAAGGCGGTGCAGAGCCTTGACGATGGCCACTGGCGCGGGCAGCTGGGCGCTCTGCACGCCGAGGATCGGCCGATCCTGGGCATCTGCCTCGGGGCGCAGTTGTTCTGTCGAGAAAGTGAGGAAGGCGGCGGCGCCGGATTGGGCTGGATTCCTGCCGTGGTGCGGCGCTTCCCCGCCGAGTCCAGCGGCGGCGAGCGGCTGCGCGTGCCGCACATGGGGTGGCAGACCTTCACGCCTCCCGACGGATGCCTTCCATTCTCCGCGCCGGCCGGGCGCATGTACTACGCGCAGTCCTACTTCATCGAACCCACGGTCGATCCCGCCCACTCGCCATACCAGAGCGAATATGGAGGCGTGCGTTTTGCCGCCGCGGTCCGCTCCAACAACGCGATCGGACTGCAGTTCCATCCGGAGAAAAGTCACCGCCATGGCATGGCCCTGCTGCGGCACTGGCTGGCGTGGGCCGGCGGAGGCGCCGCGTGATCGCGCTGCAGCTTCCATATGTAGAACCGCGCCAGGCGCCGGCGCCTCGGGTCATCGTGGCTCTCACCACGCTCGACGGGCGCCTGGTCCGCACGACGCGCTTCAAGGATCCAACCTATGTGGGCGACCCCATCAATGCGGTCAAGATCTTCAGTGAGAAGGGCGTCGACGAGCTGGTGCTTCTGGAGATCGGGCGCCGCCCCTTCGAAGCGCGGCGCGAGGAGGCCATCCGCGACATCGCCAGCGAGGCGTTCATGCCCATCAGTTACGGCGGCGGCGTCTCCACCATCGAGCAGGTGCGCGCGGTCATCCGCTGCGGCTTCGAGAAGGTGGTGCTGAACACCGCGCTGCACGAGTCTCCCGGCCTGGCCCGGACCGCGGCCGACGAGTTCGGTTCGCAGGCCGTGCTGGCGTCGATGGAAGTGTCGCGCCATTGGATGCGCGGCGAGCATGTGCGCACCGGATGCGGGCGCGTCGCCACGCGCTGGAAACCCGTCGACTGGGCGAAGCGCTGCGAGGAGCTCGGCTGCGGCGAGCTCATGGTGACCAGCGTCGACCGCGACGGTTCGATGTCCGGCTACGACCGCGAGCTGATCGCCCAGATCGCCTCCGCGGTTTCCATTCCCGTCATCGCGCTGGGAGGAGCCGGCTCCGTCAATGACCTGCGCGCCGGACTTGACGCGGGGGCGACCGCGGTGGCGGCCGGAAGCATGTTCGTCTTCCATGGTCCGCGCCGCGCAGTGCTGATCAACTATCCCGAGGCGGGGAGGATCGCGTGAGCCCGGCTTCTCCCGTCGCGCCGATCGGCACGGGTGCGAATTCATCCGCGTTGCCCGGCGGCACGTTCTTCCGCCCGGACCACGGCCCGGGCTCGCCGGGCTACCGCATGTGCAGCGTGACCGTGATGGACACCGCGGATCCCGGCATCCGCTTCAATGATCGTGGCGAATCGCAGTTCGTGTCGATCTACCGCGAGCGCACCGCGCGCGAGATCCTGCGCGGCGAGCCCGGCCGCGAGCGGTGGAACGAAATTGTGCGCTCCATCCGCCGTGGGCGCGAATCCATCGACTGCATCTGCGGCGTCAGCGGCGGCGTGGACAGCTCGCTGGTACTGCTGCGCGCGGTGCAGGCGGGACTGAAGCCGCTCGCGGTGCACATGGACAACGGATGGAACGACGAGCTCGCGGTCGCCAACATCGAGCGGCTCACGCACGGGCTCGGCGTGGAGCTGCACACGGAGGTGCTGGACTGGGAATCGTTCCGCGGGCTGCAACGCGCTTTCTTCCGCGCGTCGGTGCCCAATGTGGAGATGGTGACCGACCACGCGATCAACGCGACGCTGTTCCGGCTAGCCTCCTCGCTCGGAGTGCCGCGAATGCTCAGCGGGTCGAACCTCGCCACCGAGGCTTTCCTGCAGACCAACGCGGGTCACGACAACAAGGATTGGACGCACATCCGCGCGTTGCACCGGCGCTTCGGCGATGTGCCGATCGGCTCCTATCCGTACATGTCGAAGGCTCGCTACGCCTATGCGATCGCGCTGCGCGGCGTGCGATTCATTCCCGCGCTGAACTACCTGGACTACGACCGCGACGCCGCCAAGCGCGAACTCGCGGCCGAACATGGCTGGCGCGACTACGGCCGCAAGCACGGCGAGAGCGCCTTCACGCGATTTTTCCAGGAGCACTACCTGCCGGTGAAGTTCGGCATCGACAAGCGCCGGGCGCATCTCTCGTGTCAGATCCTGGCGGGGCAGCTGACACGCGAGCAGGCGCTGCTCGAGTTGGAGAAGCCCTTGTGGGCGCCGGGCGAGTTGGAGCCCGCGGTTCGATTCGCCTGCCGAAAGCTGGGCTTCGACGACGCCCAATGGCGCGCGATCATGGCCGCGCCGCCGCTTGCGCACGATCGCTATCCGACGGACTGGGCGTTCCGCGACAACGCGCATCCGCTCTATCAGATGTTCCGACGCCTGGCGACGGGCCGCGGCTCGAAGCAGTCCCCCGCAACGGACGGCTCCGGCGCATGAGCGCGGTCCGGACCGATGCGTCGCCGCGGCGCGCGCCCGGCCGCGCCGGCCACGGCTACCGACCGGAGATCGACGGCCTCCGCGCCGTGGCCATCATTCCGGTGGTTCTCTTCCACACGGGGCTTCCCGGTTTCGGCGGCGGGTTCGTGGGCGTCGATGTCTTCTTCGTGATCTCAGGATTCCTGATCACGCGGCTGATCCTTGACGACCTCGCTAACGGGACCTTTTCGTTCACGGAGTTCTGGACGCGGCGGGCGCGGCGCATCATTCCTGCCATCTCGGTGGTGACGGCCTTCTGTCTGGCCGCGGGATGGTTCCTGTTTTTCCGGGCAACTACCGCGACCTGGGCCGCTCCGCCGAAGCCCAGTCGGTTTTCGCTTCGAACAATTTCTTCTGGCTGAAGGCGGGCTACTTCACGGCGCCCGCCGAGACCAAGCCGCTGCTGCACACCTGGTCGCTCTCGGTCGAGGAGCAGCTCTATCTCTGCATTCCGCTGCTGCTTTGGCTCTCCTCGCGCCGAGGCGAGCGTGCGCGAACCGGCATCCTGCTCGCATTGCTGTTCGCGTCATTTCTGTTGAGCGCGTGGTCGGCTCTGGCGCACCCCGAGGCGGCGTTCTACTTGCCGCACAGTCGCGGATGGGAACTGCTCATGGGTTGCGTCATCGCCATGGCGGGTCGGCGCCCGTCGACTGGCGCGCAGCCGCGCCCGTGGACGAGCGAGCTGTTGAGCGGCGCTGGGTTGGCCGCGATCTTGGCCGCGGTCGTTCTGTACACCAACCGCACTCCGTTCCCCGGAATCGCGGCGCTGCTGCCCTGCGGCGGCGCGGCGGCGATCATCCATGCCAACGCGGCGCGCTCCACGCTCGTCGGCCGACTGCTGGCGCGCCGGGGGCTCGTCTGGATCGGGCTCATCTCGTACTCGCTCTATCTCTGGCACTGGCCGATGCTGGCCTTCGCGCGGTACGCGTCCATCGAGCCGCTGACGACGGTCTCCGCGCTGTGCATCGTGGCCGCGAGCGTGCCGGTCGCGTGGCTCTCCTATCGCTTCATCGAGACGCCGTTTCGCCGCGCGCCGTTCTTCCGCCGCCCGGCCGTCGTCCTGCCAAGGGCGGGAGCGGCGCTCGCGTGCCTGCTCGCCTGCGGCTGGCTGATCTCGTGGACCGACGGCGCGGCGGGCCGCTCCGAGTTCCGGTCGACCGCGTTCGACGAAGACATGAAGGAGGTCGAGCGCGGCGCCCATTGCGAGCCGGTGCGCAGCGCGACCGTCGACCCTGCCGCGATCTGCCGGCTCGGCCAAATCAGCAACACGAGGCCGAAGGTGCTGCTGGTCGGCGACAGCTTCGCCGGCATGTACCTAGAATCTCGCGAGCGTCTCTCCGAACGGTTCGATTGCGAGGTCTGGTACATGAAGGAGCAGAACGCGCCGCTGCAGCCGGACATCCTCGGCGCGATCGCGACCGGCGAGATCTCCGATGTCGTGCTGGCCTACAGCTGGCACCGGGCGCTGCAGGCGGGCATTCCCGAGCTGGCGCGCCGCGCCGCGCCCGACGGCGAAGCATCGCCTCTCGCAAAGATCTATTCCGACTGGACGATGCGCCTGGGATACGACCCGCTCGGCGCCATCGGCGACACGCGGCAACCCTTCCGCAGCGATCTCACGGCGCTGGTCCGCGAGTTGACCGACAAGGGAATTCGCGTGTTCATCGTGGACGCGCCGCCCTTCTATCCGGTGTCCGTGCCGCTGAAGCTGGGGCTCATCGCGAAGCGCGGCGGCGACCCGTCCCGATGGGGAACGAAAATGTCCGAGCATCTAGCGGAGCTGGCCTTCATTCACGATGTCTTCCGCGAGCTCGAGTCGGCCTTCAAGGTCCGGATCATCCGCCCCGCCGACACGCTGTGCGACCCGACCGGATTCTGCCGGACCTGGGAGAACGGGCATTCCCTGTACTCCGACGACGCGCACCTGTCCAAGTACGGCGCGCGGTTGATGGAGCCGATCCTGGAGCCTGTCTTCACCCGCGCGCCGCCGCGATCCGTCGCCGCCCACACGGGGCCCAACAGCGATATTCTCCCGTTCCTTCCATGAACACCCCTCTTTCATTCGGGCTGATCGGGTGCGGTCGCATCGCCAAGCGCCACGCCGAACTGCTCGGTCGCGGCCAGATTGCAAACGCCCGGCTCGCGGCCGTGTGCGACACGAACCTGCCGCGTGCGGAGGCCATCGGCAAGCAGTTTGGCATTGCGGCTTTCGCCGACATGCACGAGATGATGCGCCGGGACAAAATCGATGTGGCGGTGGTGCTGACCGAGAGCGGCCTGCACGCGGAGCATGTGATCGCGCTGGCCGCGCACAAGAAGCACATCGTGGTGGAGAAGCCGATGGCGCTCACGCTGCCCGATGCCGACCGCATGATCGCGGCGTGCGATGCCGCGGGCGTGAAGTTGTTCGTGGTCAAGCAGAACCGTTTCAATGTGCCCGTGGTGAAGCTGCGCGAGGCGCTCGACGCGGGCCGCTTCGGCCGGCTGGTCATGGGCACCGTGCGCGTGCGCTGGTGTCGCGACCAGAGTTACTACAACCAAGACAAGTGGCGCGGTACGTGGGGGCTTGATGGCGGTGTGCTCACGAATCAGGCGAGTCACCATATTGACTTGCTTGAGTGGATGATGGGCGATGTGGAATCCGTCTTCGCCATGAGCCGAACGGCGCTCGTGGACATTGAGACGGAGGACACGGCAGTGGTCGCGTTGCGCTTCATGAACGGTGCACTCGGGGTGATCGAGGCGACGACGGCGGCCCGACCGAAGGATCTTGAGGGCTCGATCTCTGTGCTTGGCGAAGGTGGCACGGTGGTGATCGGCGGCTTTGCGGTGAACGAGATGCTCACATGGAACTTCGCGAAGAAGGAAGCGGGCGACGACGAGGTGCTGGCGAAGTATTCGGTGAATCCGCCGAATGTGTACGGCTTCGGACACCAGGCGTACTACGAGCACGTGGTGAAGAGCATTCAAGATGGCACATCGCAGCTGGTGGACGGGCTCGCAGGGCGCAAGAGTCTGGAACTGATCTCGGCGATCTACGAGTCGATCGAAACTGGCAAGGAAGTGTCGTTGCACTTCCGCCCCTCGCGCTGCCGACTTGGGCACCGCCATGGCTGACCCACGACTTCTCTCGGCAGGAATCGTTGATGTCCGCTTCGGGGAGCGCGTGAAGGTTGTTCAGCCCGTCAACATTTATGGCTGCGCGATCGGTGACGACTGCTTCATAGGGCCGTTCGTCGAGATACAGCGTGATGTGACCGTTGGCGCCCGCTGCAAGGTTCAGTCGCATGCGTTCATCTGCGAGCTTGTCACCATCGGTGACGACTGCTTCATCGGCCACGGCGTGATGTTCATCAACGACCTGTTCGCGAAGGGTGGTCCGGCTCGTGGCGACAAGTCGCTATGGCGATCGACGCGGATTGGTTCGCGAGTGTCGATTGGGTCGAATGCCACCATCCTGCCCGTGAGCGTCTGCGACGATGTCGTGATCGGCGCCGGCTCGGTGGTCACGAAGGATGTTTCCAAACCCGGCGTCTACGCCGGCAATCCGGCGCGTCACATGCGCGGACTGCAGGACCGAAGACCATGAACATCCCCTTCGTCGATTTGCACGCGCAGTACCTCTCGATCAAGCCGCAGATCGACCGCGCCATCGCGACGGTCATCGCCGAGTCCGCGTTCATCCGCGGGCGCTTCGTCTCTGACTTCGAGCGGGAATTCGCCGCGGCCGTCGGCGCGTCGCGCTGCGTCTCCTGCGCCAACGGGACGGACTCGCTCTACATCCTGATGAGAGGGCTGGGGATCAAGCCGGGCGACGAGGTGATCACCTCCGCGCACTCGTGGATCTCGAGCTCGGAGACCATTTCGCAGGCGGGCGGCCGCGTGGTTTTCTGCGACACCGACGACCGGACCTACACGATCGATCCGAAGCGGATCGAGGCGCTGATCACGCCGCGCACGGTGGGCATCATCCCGGTCCACCTCTACGGCCAGCCCGCCGACATGGACCCGATCCTGGAGATCGCCCGGCGCCGCGGCCTGTGGGTGATCGAGGACTGCGCCCAGGCGCACATGGCGCAGTACAAGGGCCGCGTGGTCGGCACCATGGGCACGGCCGCCAGCTTCTCCTTCTACCCGGGCAAGAATCTCGGCGCGATGGGCGACGCCGGGTGCATCGTCACCAACGACAACAAACTTGCCGACTGGTGCGAGTTGTTCGCGCGGCACGGCGGCAAGGGCGACCATCGCATCGAGGGCGTCAACAGCCGGCTCGACGGGCTGCAGGCTGCGATCCTCTCGGCGAAGCTGCCGCACCTTGCGGCGTGGACCGACGCGCGGCGGCGCGTGGCCGCGAAGTACGACGAACTGCTCCGCGGCGTCCCGCAGGTCCGCGCGCCGATCGTCGCGCAGGACCGGACGCATGTCTACCACCTCTATGTCGTCGCCTGCGAGTCACGCGACGCGCTGCAGGCCCAACTGGCGGCCGCGGGCGTCTCGACCATGCTGAACTACCCGAAGGCGCTTCCCTTCTATCCCGCGTACGCGCACCTGGGCCATCGCCCCGCGGATTTTCCGAACGCGTTCGCGAACCAGGGGCGGATCCTCTCCATCCCTCTGTTCCCCGAGATGACTTCCGAGCAGCAGTCGGCCACCGTGGACAGCATCCGCGCCTTCTACCGACGGGGCTGACATGCGGGTGTGGCTCCTTCAAACCAGCGAGCAGCTTCCGGTGCGCGACGGAGTGCGCAAGTTGCGCACGCGACTTCTCGCCGAGGCGCTGGCCGCCCGCGGGCACTCCGTGGTGTGGTGGGCGAGTTGCTTCAACCACCTGCGCAAGGAGTGGTACTTCGATCGCGACACCGAATTCCAGGATGGGCCCGCGCTGACGGTCCGCGCGCTCAAGGGGTTCGGCTACCGCAGGAATGTTTCGCTCGCCCGCTTCGCCGACCACCGCAGGATCGCCCGCAAATTTTCGCGCGCGGCCTCGCGTTCGCTGCGACCCGACCTGATCGTGGCCAGCCTGCCCTCGCACGACTTGGCGGAAGCCGCTGTCCGTTTCGCGCGGGCGCGGGGCGTGCCGATCATCGTTGATGTCCGCGACAAGTGGCCGCACAATTTTCTGGACGCCGCACCGTGTAGCCTACGCTGGCTAGCACGGATCGCGCTGGCGGGCGAGTTTCGGCGGACGCGTAACGCGCTCCGCGGCGCCGACGCGATTCTGTCAATGACCTCGCCGCTATTGGAGTGGGCGCTGCAGATCGCCGACCGCTCCGCCGGTCCGAACGATCGTGTGTTCTACCTCGGCGCCTACCGCGAACTTGACGGCGTCGTTCCCTCGGCGCTGCGTTCACTGATCGAGTCGCGGCTGAAAGGAAAATGCGTGGTGACTTTCGTCGGCACCTTCTCCACCTATCACAATCCGGAGATCGCGCTCGCGGTAGCACGGCGCTTCCGGGATCGGCCCGACATCGTGTTCGTGTTGGCCGGCGACGGCGACCTGGCGGAAGAGCTGCGGCGCCGCGCGGCGGCGCTGGACAATGTGGTCTTCACCGGATGGCTCGAGTCCGCCGGCATCGCGGCTCTGCTCGGCGCGTCGCACCTGGGTCTCTGCACGACCGGCGCGAAATCCGAGCGGTTTTTCCTGCCGAACAAGGTCTTCGCCTATCTCGCCGAGGGCGTGCCTATCGCGTCGGCGTTCGACGGCGAGTTGCGCGACCTCATCGATCAGGAAAAGATCGGGTTCAATTTTCGCGACGAGGATGAACTGGCCGGCGCGATCCGCTCCATGGCCGCGTCGGCCGAATTGCGCCGAAGCCTGTCGGACAACGCCGCCCGCTTCTTCCGCTCGCGCTGCAATGCGGAGGTCATCTATCCGCAGTTCGTGGAGCATCTGGAGCGGATCGCCGCCCGGCGCGGCGTTCCGTCCGCAGGCTCCGCTACGGTACCTTCACTGTCATGAGCGCAACCGCGTCGACCAACGATTCCGCCATACTGCTGGGCGCCCCCGTGTTCCTGTTCGGAGCCGGCGGAGCCGCGTCCTGGGTTCTCAATGGATTCCGCAACGCGGGGATCAAGGTCGAGGGATTCCTCGACGACTCCGCTGCGAGCATCGGCCGCGTCGCGGGCGTTCCCGTTCACGCGCCGGATGCGCCCGCCGTGCGAGCAGCGGCCCGCGCCGACGCCGTGGTGGTGTTCATCGTCATGAACCCCGCGGTCGACGAGTCCGCGATTCGCGACCGGCTCCTCGCTTTGGGCTGGGGCCGCATCATGTCCGTGAGCGAATTCGGTCGGCGCTACTTCAAGCTGACCGGCCGTCGCTGCGGCATGTTGGCGGCGGACGACCTGGATGCGCATGCGGCGGAGCTCGCGAAGGCCCGCGCGCTGTTGGGCGACGACGAGAGCCGCGCCGTCTTCGACGCCTTCGTCCGGTTCATGCGCGAAGTGGACGATTCCGCGTTCCCCCCGATCACGCCGCGACCCTACTTCCCGACGAACCTGCCGCGCTGGCGCGATCCGCTGCGGATCATCGACTGCGGCGGCTTCGACGGCGACACGCTGCGAGCGGCGCTACAGTGGGGATACAACATCGAGGCCAGCGCCTCCTTTGAGCCCGACCCGCGGAACTTCGCCTGGCTGGCCGCGAACATCAAGAACATTCCCGGGGCACAGGCATGGCCCTGCGGCGTCTCGGGTCGCACTGAGATTCTTCGCTTCAGCGCACAGGGCGACACCGGCAGTTCGGTCAACGCGACCGGCGACCTCTCCATTCAGTGCGTAACGCTGGACGAAGCGCTGCCGCACTTCGCGCCCAATCTGATCAAGTTCGATATCGAGGGCTCGGAGGAGCAGGCCTTGCGCGGCGCCGAGCGGATGCTGAGGACCTTCCGGCCCGGCCTGGCTGTCTCCGTGTACCACCTGCCGACGGACCTCTGGCGTATACCGCTTTTCATCTCGTCGGTCCTCGGCCCGCAGTGCGGATTTTTCCTGCGACGGCACAGCCGGACCATCGCCGACACGGTGCTCTATGTCCATCCTAGCGCGTAACGCCAGCGCCCTCGCGGCTAAACTTGGTGGCATTGGTAAGCGGGCGTTCGACATCGCGGCCTCGGCGGCTGGGCTGCTGATCCTCGCACCGACTCTCCTGGCTGTCGCGCTGGCCGTAAAGGTGTCATCGCCCGGTCCGATCATATTTCGGCACCGGCGGGTCGGACTCCATGGCGCGCGCTTCGATGTGTTCAAGTTCAGGACCATGGTCGATGGTGCCGAGGCGCTGGGCCGCGAGACCGGTGGCACGCAGGATCCGCGGATCACGCGCGTCGGGCGCTTCCTGCGGCGCACCAAGTTGGACGAACTGCCGCAATTGGTCAATGTGCTGCGCGGCCAGATGAGTCTGGTCGGCCCTCGCCCCGAGATCCCCCACTACGCCGACCGCTATCGCGGCGAGGACAGAATCGTGCTTTCGGTCAGGCCCGGCATCACCGACCCGTGTTCGCTGGAGATGTCGGATCTGGACGAGATCATGCAGACGCGCGGCTCGACGCCCCCGGCCGAGTTCTACGAACGCGAGGTGCAGCCGCGCAAGTTGAAGTTGCAAAGGGAGTACATCACCAGCCACACTTTCGCGGGCGACATCGCCATCCTGGTCCGCACCGTACTCCGGATCGTGCGGCGATGAGCACGCTTTCGCCGCGCACGGAGGACCGCTTCCGAATCCCGGGCGTCGACCAGTGGGCGAGCCGCGTGGGACTCGGCGGCGCCGCGACGGGCGGACACGGTTGGGGCGCGCGGGACGACGACGCGGCGGTCGCGGCCATCCGTGCCGCGGCCGAGGCGGGGATCACCTTCTTCGACACGGCGGATGTCTATGGGCTCGGCCTCGCGGAGCGGCTGCTGCGCCTTGGGCTGGACCAGATTCCCGGCGCGCTGGAGCGATCCGTGATCGCGACCAAGGGCGGCGTCCGCTGGGACGATCATGGGCGGACCGTGCGCGACAGTTCGCCGACCCATCTCGCCGCTGCAGCGGAAGCGAGCTTGCGCCGGCTCGGCGTGGAGTGCATTCCCCTTTATTACCTGCACTGGCAGGATGGGAAAACTCCGCTTGAGGATTCGATCGGCGCGCTTGTCCGCCTGCGCGAGCAAGGCAAGGTGCGGGCAGTCGGAGTCTCGAATGTCTTGCCCGCAGAGTTGCGAGTGCTGGCGTCCGCGCGCATCGCCGCGGTGCAGGTGAAGGGCAATCTGCTCGAACCGGACGAGGCGTTCGCCGTAGCCGAAGCAGCGCAGGCCATCGGCGCCGTCGTCATATGTTCCAGCGCGCTGGCGGACGGCCTGCTGTCCGGCGCGATCGGTCTCGGCCGCGTGTTCGATCAGGACGATCACCGTCGACGCTATCCACTTTTTCAGCCCGGCGCATTCGAGGAGGCACTGCGGCGCGTCGAGATCGCGCGCGGCCATGCGGACGCACTGGGTCGAAGCGTTGCGCAAGTCGCGCTGCGCTGGTTGCTGGATTGCGGCTCGGCGGACGCGGTCCTGTGCGGCGCAAAACGACCCGAACAGTTGACCGACAACGCCGGTGCCCTCGGATGGTCGTTGCCGCCGGACCGACTCCACGCATTGGCTCGCGGAGTTCCCATGTCGACGGGATCCGCATTCAAGCGTTGGCGCGAGGCGGACACCCGTCGCGCCAGAAGACCCGCGTCGTAATAAAGTCTGTATTCTCGGGGATCGTTGGGCATTTCGCTTACCAAGGCACATCATGCGAACCTTCAAGACATCCCAGGAATCCGCGGTCGGACCCGCCATCGCGGGCCTGTTCCAGCAGAGCAGCGACTCCGTCGAGCACAAGTTGGAGACTTTTCCGCGCTATGTCAGGCGGCAGCAGCTCAAGCGTTTCTTGGCGATGTACGAGATCTACAAGCGGATCTTGCCAGTAAAGGGCAGTATCGTCGAGTGCGGCGTGTTCCGGGGATTTGGGTTCATGTCCTGGGTGAAGTTGAGTGCGATTCTGGAACCGGAAAATCTCACGCGGCG
>Ga0194130_10006083_pt1 | contig 14160 bp, 12 predicted proteins | sample TA2KigsurfametaG_FD_160084 | JGI IMG/M metagenome (GOLD analysis project Ga0194130, IMG submission 160084) | Freshwater microbial communities from Lake Tanganyika, Tanzania - TA2015050 Kigoma 12 surface | ecosystem: Environmental > Aquatic > Freshwater > Lake | place: Tanzania: Lake Tanganyika... | reverse complement strand
ATTGCAAACAGTATAATATTGTGGTATTATTTACTCCTTGGAAAAGTATTAAAGACGATGAAGACGAAACTATTGAAGGCTTTTTTGAAATTCCTGGAAGAAAAAAACGAGGAAAAATCAAAGTGGCGGCAGGAGTTCCTAGAACAGTCTGGTTGCATACTTTGGCCCACGAATACGCTCATTTTGAATACTGGACCAAACGACGTAAATTTAGAAAAAACTATATATTAGACGAGAAATTAACAGAACAACGGGCACTCGAAATACTCCAAGAATGGAAATTGCCAGTAAATATTCGAGTCAGAAAAAAACAGTCTAAAAAGTATTTAAAATCGTTAAAAGATTAACTAGTAAAAGGAGAACAAAATGGCCGCAGGACAACCACTTAAATCAAACGATACAGGATTGTTACTTCGTAATATGGGAAACAGAACAACAAACGCACCAAAACGAACAGATCCTAGCGACAGAAAACAATTACACATACAAAGAGGAAAAGTAGTTGGTCTGGATCTGTCTCGAGAGAGTAGTGATGCCAGGATTCGATCAATAACTCCCAAGAATAACTGAACGAATTAAAATGCCTATTTATTCTTTTTTATGTGAATCGTGTTCATGTGGATTTGATAAGTTTCTGTCAATCGACAACAGAAAAAATCCGGAAACAGAACAGTGTCCTGCCTGTAATAAAAAAACAGTTAAATCTGTGCCGGCTTTAATAGAAATTTTCAGTGATTCTACTCTTACTGCAAATAAAAAAACTAAAGGAGATTGGAATAAATTAATGGATCGAATCAAAAAAGGAGTTCCAAAACGAGTTCATTCTAATCTGGATAGGGCGTCCAGTAGAACCGGAAGACGACATAAAGGTTAAGTTTTATACATAATATTATGGATCGATTAAAAACAAAACTTCAAGTCAAATCTTTTATTACTAAAAAGATTATTAATGAAATAAATCGTAAAATCGGTTTAAAATATTTAACAGAAGGACCAGAGCAACTCTTCCTTAATCTATTCTCTGGACAGAAAGACGACGAGAAGACCACGAAGACCACGAAGACCACGGAGACCACGGAGAAACAGGTGCCGCAATGGGATCCATTGCTCCATAGACCAGATGGACGTCAATCTACAAATGCATATTTTGATAATGAATATACTCCGACGAAACTGTCAACACTTTTACAACAGGCTTCGGAGAATTCCTGGGATGCAACTGCACTCTCGACCGCGGCCGGGATTGGTTCCCTGTTCCTTCAGACCAATCCCAGGACCCGGGCTATTGGGACTATCTTGAATCAGATCGGAAGGAAGATGCCGGTAATCAATTTTGGAATTCAAGGAACGCGAGCGCTTCTTAATCCGACAGATGAAGACGCAATATTATCAGGGATTTTAGCAGGGTTGGGAGCTGGGTATCGGGGGATTCCAGTGCCCCCAAGTGGCATCGCAAAAAATAAACAATTAGTGACTCAAGAAAAACCTGGATATGTTAGTAAGCGGGACGGCCCGGAGCTGACGGCAACTCTGAGAGGAGATGAAAACTCGGTGCGAGATATAGTTGGTTCGCCGGGGAAGCCGCCGGAACCAAACATTGTTAGAGATGTCAAGGTCGCTTTAGCAGATGCGGCTAAAGCGAAAGATGTCAAACTACACCAACCACGGAGACGTGGGAAATTTGGGAAGATGTCAGAAGCCGAGCCAGAAGACTTTGTTTTTCCTAATACAGAGACGTATCGTCAAGACAGTAATGCAGCACGTGATGCTGCCAACGCCGTGTCTAATAATTTGGTTACAAATCTGGTAATGTCTCTGTGGGGCAAGCTAAAAGATGCAAGGAACTTCACGCTGGTGCCGCATCCGGCTGACGGCTCATGGAGATTTACGCGACCAAGTATGTTCAAGGCGGATCTTGTACCAAAAGATGGATTTGGGAAGCCGGGGGTAACGGATCCGCGAAGCGGAGCCTTTGCTAGTCCAGACCGTCCGATTTCTATGAAAACTCAGAATGCCCTAACATCACCGCGCTCTCTTTCACTTGGTGATATCTACTCACATAATCCCAGGGGATATCGCATCGGACAAGCAGCCACATTATCCACTCTGGTTGGGGCTAATATGAACACTATAGACAATCAGGGAAGCATTCTTAGCGATCCGTTTGCGTATTTGAGAGGCCTTCCAGTGACTTCGTTAGACTACTCCTCACCGTTCAATAGAGATATTACTAATCCATACTATACTATGCCGACACGTGCTCCTTCATCGATAATGCCGCCGCGGTGGACAGGATTTCCGTGGGAGCAAGTAACTGTCTCTCCCGAAGAAAGATCAAATTATTTTAAAAATCCAAGTGGTTATGGAGCCCAAAGAGTCTCGACACCAGACCAGATATCTATTACTACAGATCCGTCAGCAGCTGAAGAATTTTTCAAAAGTACCCGTTGAGTTCAGCGGAGCCTCCGATGCGTGGAAATAAAAAATACTAAATAACTATTATATAATATGTTTGCTATGGGAAATTTTAAACACGTTAAAATATTAGAACCTGTTTCTCTAGAAACAGTTGAAGTTTCTGGAAAAAGACACTATAAAACTACAGCAGGAATATTTCCTTCTGTCACCACCGTTACAGGTTGGCAAAAACAAAAACATTTTGCTCGTTGGAGAGAAGAAAATCCAGAAGAATCTCAGCGAGTATGTGACCGAGGAACAAAACTACACAGTTTGATTGAGTCGTATCTGAAAAACGAACAGATTGAAATAGGAGAAACTGAAACAGAACATCAATTGTTTCGATTAATGAAATCTAAAATAGATAAAATAAATAATATCCACGCACTCGAGTGTCCTCTTTGGAGCAAAACTGTTGGTCTGGCAGGAAGAGTGGACTGTATTGCAGAATATAACAAACAATTAACTGTAATAGATTTCAAGGGCAGCACTAAACCTAAAATTAAAGAAGATATTGAAAATTATTTTACACAAGCCGCTGCATATGCCCTGATGTGGCAAGATCTTACCGGTGAAAAATGCAAAAAAATATGTGTCATAATGGGATCCGAACGAGGAACTTGTCAAGTTTTTGAAGAAAATGTTATAGATTTTGTTAAACCATTGCATCGTGCCATACAAATATATCAGAAATACAATGCGGCCGCTGTTTAAAAAAGACATTAACAAAAAATTCAGTCCGACTTGGTTGTTGTGTAACGATAATTCCAAGTCAAAAACTTATCGTACTATATTTTTAGAACGATTTGGTGGTCGCTTTGATAAAAAAGGTCTGTATTATATTTGGAACAGTAAGATTAAATCTCAACCGCCTGTGCCGAAAGGAAGAACTATTCAGATGTTGAACGGCGCAGGAGAAATAGTAGTCATAGAAAACATTCTAAAATACTGCAGAGACAATAAAATGTCCAGAGGCGCATTCCGTGAAGTATTGTCTGGAAAAAGAAAGTCGTATAAAGGATATCGACTTGTTCCAGGAGAACCAGTATCTGTTGATTCCATACCAGAACAATCGGAAAAACAACCAATTAACGATTTAGAGTCCACAAACACACCCGAAAACAAAGAAAACGAATCTGATACTCCAGAAATATAAAAAAATGTTATTATAAATATAATAGCATGGAAATCAGCGAATCTAATTTACTGGTAGAGGCAGCAGAATCTGGAAATTTTGCTGCCTTTTGTGTTTTTTCTCTGTTAGAAGGCGTAAATTTACAAAAAATTTCAGATTTTGAATCATTATACGAAGAAATCCGAGAAAATTTACCAGAATGTGAAGAAACGCAAGATTCTTGGTTTTCTTTATCAGAATTTTTTGATTTTTGCTCGAAACAAAACAATACAGTTCCGTTATTTGAGATTGCTTCTATGGCTACTCGGTTGAAATTAAGAAGGGCTGCAAAAAGAACTAGTAAAGTACGTGCCAGAAAAAGAAAAATAAGGGAAAGGTTACGAAAAAATAAAACTCAACTCAAAAAAAGGGCCTATAACCAAGTAAAAACTGAATTGAGAAGAAGATTGACCGGCGGAAAACCTTGGTCCAGTTTAAGTTTATCCACCAGGGCTAGAATAGACTCCATTATATCAAAACGAAAACCTATGTTGAATCGAATGGTAAAACAACGAACTCAAAAAATGCCAGCACAAGAGTCTCAAAGATTAAGAAAACTTTCTATGAGAGAAAGTATAAGTTATTTTTGTAAATATCTTATGGAAGAACAAACTCGTCAAGAAAAAAGACTTGGCGCAAGAGAAAGAAAACAAAGATTTGATCAAAGAAATGAACAAGATCCTGCCAGATTTTTTAAACGAGTACGAGTAGCTAAAGATCCTGATGGAAACACTAAACTAATAGAAGTAGACAGCGAAAAAGAAGGGTATCACACAGGAGTAAAGGCATTAAAATCTGCACAAGAGGCAGAAAAATTCTGTAGTCAGGCAGCAAAAGGTGAAATTGAATTTGATCAAACAGATACATCAAAAAAATTGTGTGGTGACATAGAAAAAGTAAAATCAAAATCCTCAACCAGAAAGAATAAATCTATGAATGATACAAATACTACACAGATTCCGAGTACAGGTGCAGTAGCTCCTCCTTCTCCTCCTTCTCCAAACGGTTTAGCGGCGCCGGCCGGGGCCACCGAAAGGTTTAATGTAACAGCTACCAATATGTTAATCATAGAATCTCCAGAGCAATTAGAAAAATTTAAAACAAGCTTACCCGAGGCACAACAGGCATACAGATCAGGCAAAGTAGGAGCAGAGGTAACTCCAGAACAACAACAAGCTCTAACTTTTATAAGGGATAAATTTGAAGAATACGGATTGAACGATAAGGAAATAGAAACAGCACTCGATAAGGATGCTGCAATTGGAATAGCATTTGAGGCAGCTAGCAGAATAAATCAAAAGAAAATTAACAATAGCGATAGAACTCTAGCAAGTTATTATTCTGTTGCTGTAGGAACTCAGCGATATAAAACAACAGCAGATGGAGTAGACGGAACAGGAAAACCAGATTTATTATTTATTCCAATGGAAAAAATAAATCCTGATGGCAATATGGATTCAAAAGAAATAATTCAAGCATTACAAAAATGGCAAAAAGAGTATGGAGACTTACTAAAGAAGAAAAAAAAGACTTCCGAGGATAAGAAAAAATTGGCAGAAATGCAGTCTGGAATAGTTAAAGTTAGTCAAAAAACAGGACAGGCGCAGACAATGTCTGGTGCTGTAAGTGAGTCTGGGGATGCAACCGTATTATTTCAAAAAGCATTAAAATCTAAAGCAGTTCCAGAAGAAACGAAATCAATAATAAGAACGTTTCTGGAAAAAACAAAAGAGTTAAACAGAATAATAACACTAGGAACGTTAGAACAAAGTGCAGAAATCTCCGGATCGATTTCTTCTCAAAGATTTACCGAGCATGTAGATGAATTGAAGTCAATGCTTGATAAAATAGTAAACGATCCTGAAGTGAAAAAAATTATTATTAGAAATTCATGGACAGGAGAGCATAAATTTGATCCAAACGATCCTGAATCAGCAGGAGGAATTGCAACCCATCTTTTAACTATTTCACCTGATGGAACGCAAGTCGAATTCACAGAAATAAATGATGAATTAGTCGAAAAAGTAGCACCAGACGTTCGAATATATTTACGATTGAAAAGTGTCTCCGTTAATACAGCATTAGAAAGTCAAAACAAAGAACTTTATCGTCAGCTAGAAGCTGAGGCAATTTCTAATGCACGGACACAAGCTTTACAAACGAATCCTAACTTGTCTGTAAATGAACAAAATAAACTGATAGCTAAAACACAACTAGAATTTTATGAAAAAGTGTCCGACTTTTATAAAAAAATTGAAGCGGTAGAAGAAATAAGTTGGGAGGATGCTGATGAAGAAGAATTGCAAAAGAGAATAGCCGACGAAGACATCAAAACAAATCAAGTAGATGAATATAGACAGTATATGCTACATCGTAAAAAAAGTCAGGCCTTCATTGAACGGAATCCTGGTCTTTCCGAAGAAGATAAGAAATTAATGCAAGTTCGTCCTATTTTAAGAGCTAATTGGCTAGCTATTGCCGCTCAGGCAGAAAATGTAAACGAAAATTTAGTTGTAAGATTTTCTCATAATTCTCTACTACGAATGCTTTTAGAGTTTAATGCGGACAACCCAGATAAAGCGAATATAGAAAGAGAAAACTATATTAAAACTATGATGGAGTATCAGGAACGAATAGATAAGATTCAATTTGAATACGCTGGAACTGATATATTTAAACTAATGCAAATATTTGACGTTTCGATTGATACTATTCGAATGGATCCGATAGACATAACAAAGTATATCCCAGATCAGGGAGACGGTAGATTTAATTCAATTTACGTTAATGGAAAATATCATCAAGTTCCTTTAGTTGTATCTGAAATGTATTCTGTTTTAGCAAAATCATTTCTTGAAGAAAACAAAAAAAGAAATTATCGTAGTGAATACGACAACTATCACAGCAAACCTGATCAACGAAAAAATAGAAGCAAACGAAATATGGCCCGTAGATGGGCAGAAAGAAAAGGTCTTGTTCGCAAAGGAGACGGGAAAGACGTAGATCACAAAAACGGTGATCCTCGAGACAATTCTCCTAAAAATTTGAGAGTTCGTAGTCGTAGCACGAACCGTGCAGATAATGATTAAGGAGAATTCGAATGGATATAATCAAAGGCGTGGAGTTTAGTTTTTGGTTTGAATTAGGTTTGGCCCTTTCATTGGTGGGCATAGGATTTTGGTTTGGCAGAATCAAGAAGTTTATTCGATCTAAAGGCCTTTTTGAAAAGACTTGGAATGAAATAGACAAAATTCATGAATTGTTGACTGAACTCAGAGTCAAGACTCGAGCCTGTCGAGTTCAACTTATTCAGTTTCATAACGGGGGACAATTCATAGACGGCATATCCATGAAAAGATTTTCTTTGTCTTACGAGTCTTTAAGTAAAGGAGTGTCCAGAGAAGAAAATTTCAAAGACGTTTTGGTAAGTCTGTTTCCACATTTTATCTCGAAAATTATAAAAAATTCACCCGAAATGTATTACAGTCATTTAGAAGAGGCCTCAATTTTTCGTCAAATATTACAACACAGTAATGTAATAATGTATTCAGTTTTACCGGTAAGATCTAAAGGCCGAATTATAGGTGCCCTGGTTTTAAATTGGTGTAATAGAACTCGAGCTCTAGAAGATCCTGAATTGGTGGTGGCATTCAAAGAAACTAGAGATTTAGTGGAATTAGGAATCCGAACTATATCAGATCAAGAAAGTTAAATTTTTATAAATATAACTATATGACTTCTAATCCTAAAAATTATTTTTTCCAAAAATTATACGAAAAATACTATGATTCAGCACCGTATATACACGATGGCGAATCAATTCAAGACTATAGAGGAAGAATAAGAAGTCACGAACTTCTCAATAGGGCATTGAGAAATAAACAAACCGAATCTAAAATTGAAAATTTTACACCATTTGAAGTTACCCCACCAGTAATAGAAGATTCTTTGGAAGATGAAGATTGGAATTACAAACTCGGTAGTCGAGTAACAGAAAAATCTCCAATTATTAAATCTAACAAACAACAGAATAATTCCTCATCACAATTAATCTGGAGTAACATATTAAGATGGATAGGCATAGGACCTTAATATGAATAAAAATAAAAATATACAATTGGCAAATATATTATTACAACGAGCTCTTGGTGCAAAAACTATGGGGCTAAGACGTAGATCTTTAGATCCCTTTTCTTATTCTAAAGCTTCAGGAAATATACAGATAGGAAGTGGAATTGATAAACTAAATTTAGTTGATTTGATAGAACTGGAAAATTCTGATCCACCTATTGGTATAGCTTATACTCCTACTTCCCCTTCCGATGTCATTTCACAGCAGCAACAGCAACAACAGCAGCAACAACAACAGCAGCAACAACAGCAACAGCAACAGCAACAACAGCAACAACAGCAACAACAGCAGCGGCAGGCAATAACTGCAAGAGAAATGAATAGAGATTTGGTATATTCGAATGTTCCGGCTAAAAAACATGTTCTACAACAAAAATTATTTGGGGTAATTACTCCAGAAGTAGAAGTAGAAGAACCAATCAGAATACCAAAATTTACAACAATACCAGTTCCTAACAGATTACCTGTTGAAGTGCCAGTTGCTCCTAGATTTACAATGACTATTCCACAAGATACCAGACCAATAATAAGAACTGGGCAGATTCCAAGAGTAGATATTGTAACACCTAGACCAACAACACCCTCTGTTGCTTTTAGGACTTCTGGGAGTATTCCACAAGATACCAGACCAATAATAAGAACTGGACAGATTCCAAGAGTAGATATTGTAACACCTAAACCAACAACACCCTCTGTTGCTTTTAAGACTCTTAAAGGTATTCCGCGTAGTAGGGCACAATTGTTATCTACAGTTGCACTTGGAATATTGGCCTCATTGGGTTATAATCTGGCAAATACAAATGCTGCAGAACAAACTACAACAGATCCAATTGATTTAGAATCTACTAATAGTATATCTCCTAATGATGTAGAACAAATTAATCTGGAAGTCGAACCAGTAGATTCTTCTGTTGACTCACAACAAGTAGATATTCCCAATATTCCTCCAATGTTTCCTGTAATTTCGAGAGCAGCACAAAATTCTGCAGAAAGTGCAACAAAAGCAGCAACCAGATTAGGTGTTGCTAAAGGAATTTTAGGAAGATTGACTCCTTCAGCTGGTGGGTTAACTATTGGAGCACTATCGGCTGCGGATGAGATGGGACGAGGAAATGAAATGCGAGCAGCAATTCAAACAGTATTGGCTGGATTATCTGCAATACCAGCTGCTGGTTATATTCCTAGTACAGCATCTCTTGGTTTGGATATTGTGAGTCCACATCTTGATCCTTATATGCCAGACGAGACCGGTAGCGAGATAGCAGTAAGAAAAGCAAGAGAAGAATTTGAAACGGCAGAAGGTAAACCATCACAAATAAGATTTACTGGTCCTAAATATTGAGGAAATATGAAAAATAAAAAATTAATATTAACAGAAAAAAAACAATCTGCAGCAGACACTCTAGAAGATATTTTAGATAAGATTCCTTTTTTTTCTAGCCCTGAAGAACTTAAGATACCGTCAAATTTGTTACCTCCTTTGTCTTCTAGAAAATCAGACTCTACGATTGCGCCCGAAACACAACAACTGATTCAAAAAGAAACAGAAAAATTATCGAATCAGTTATTTCCAGGGTTTACCGACCGATCGAAAATTTCAAAAAAACCAAGAGATCTATTACCTTTTGAACCACGTGCTATTATGCAACAGGCAATTGCTGGCACCAAGGCGAAACGCGCCAAGGTGAAACAGGCCAATCTTCCTTCGGGTCCAGAAATTTCAAAAAAACCAAGAGATCTATTACCTTTTGAACCACGTGCTATTATGCAACAGGCAATTACTCGTCTCCGAGCGGATAAGACGAATCTGCCCGGAATTTATGACATGTTCCCACCAGAACAAACTCCAGCAGCTGATCAAACGAGTCGGACTCAAAGATCCGACTATCGGGATACGGTTCTCGCTGATAACGAGACGTACGAAGCCAGGCGGCGCGCACAAGAAGGTCCCAAACCCACGAGGGATATGTCCGACGCCGAGATAAAACAAATAGATGCAGATCTTGTAGCACTTCGAGATGAGCTGCGTGCGCGCGGCGAGAAGGTTGGGGAGTTGCCGGCAGAAGCAGCAGAAAAACAAAGACAAAAAGATTACGATGAAGCGATTGCTGGAATGCCGGAATGGATACAAACTCAACAGAAAACAGGAACATCACTTAGTCCACAACGACTCGAGCAAATTTATAGAAAAAATAATGTAGCGCCATATCTTCCATCAGGCGAGACAGATCCATTAGCTACACCATTTGTTCCAACGCCAGTGAAAGCTAAATTAAGACCAATAGGAATCAATGATGATGGTACTGTGTTTCCAGGTCCGGAGGAAATAAACAGACAAGCTAAAGCAGAGGGTAGACAACCTGTATACACTACAACCGGAAAAGTGTCACAAGATCGTTTCGGGGGACCAGCTGATCCAAACTGGCGATGGGATGCCGTTCGACATGGAGGTTTAAAAGGAGCTCAAGCAGCAATAGATAACTGGAATTTAGAAAATAGGGTCATAGTCACTAAAGATGAACAAAGGTTCATCATGCCCCCAACTCCGGAGTATATTTACGTGACAGATCCGTACACTAATTTTCAGAAAAAAGTTCTTCGAGGAAGTGAGCTTGATCCCGATGTTATACAGGCAAGACAAGATTCTGAGAGGTCTACTTCTGAGGCTCAGGAGCGGTCAAAGAAAGCAAGAAAAGAACTCATGCGTGCAACGCAAAATCATGCGAAGTCGCGGAATAAGGAGATCGAATTGGGGGATGGAACAACAACTACAATGGGAGAGTTGTCTGACAAAAGATTAGAGGCAGCAAATGCGGCGGCACGTGAAGCCGGCAGGAGGTCATCGGTAACACCACTGTCAAGTCAGGGAGAAACGCCAGAAGATCGCAAGGAGCGTATCGCTTCGATCAGAGAACGGGAAGCCCAGCAGCGTGAAGCAAGAAGAAACGCAAATCAACAATTTGATGATGATTATCCACAGTACGCTAAAGAAGTAAAAGCTAGAGAGGCTAGTCGCCGCGAGGAGCAGCTTGCCGCACGGGAAGAGAAAATGCGCGGAGATGACACAGTGCTCGCGAAAGAGTCTATTATTTATGATATAGTTAATAAAGATTATTTTAAAGCAAAAAATAATATAAGAAAAACACTAAATGAAAATATTTTAACGATAGTAAATAAAATAATGACTACTCTTTCCGAAGAAATAGTCAATCCTAAAAATAAAGGAAGAATGACAAAAGAAGATATACGAAAAAGAGATCGTTTGGCAGATAAAGTAGATGCAGAACCAATAAAAGGAAACGATAAGAAAATAAATGCCAAACACAGGTTGGCAACATACATAATATTGAAAAGTAAAGGAAAAAAGGACTAATGAAAACATTTAAAAAGTTAATTTCTGGACTTATTAACGAAACTGCTCAAAGTTTTGGAGGATCTGTTTTTAGTGGATTTTCTGAACCAGCTCCCAGATCAGTATTAAGTAATTCAGGAGCTCATTATGCGTTCAAAGATCCAGAACAGTTGTCCAGATTAAATGTTTTTATTAAATCTTTTTTAAGTGGATCTTATGTAGACCCAAAAGAACCTTTAAAAGAATTATTAAACAGACTTACTACAATAGGACTTGGGTCTCGATATGCTAATAATATAAATTTAATAGTAGGCTCAAATCAAATACCTTTGTCTGTTTTTGGTGAAAAATTTGGAGTAACTCCAACCACAGATCTTACAAAAGAACCGTTTGATCGTGGTGCAGATTATCCTGATATGATCTTTACTTTTAATTTGGTACAAACTGAAGCAGGATTTGTCTTTTTAAATCCTAAAATACAGTCACAGATATGTACAGATTGTCCAACACAGGTAGGAGTCGAGGGAAAAACTGAAATAACACACAACCTAAATTCTTTAACTAATACAAATGAATCATTCGATTATATTTCTGAATCAAAAAAAGAACCAAAAGATCATGCAAGGGTGGTAGAATTATATCTGAGTAGATCTTCCGATGGAAGTAAAAGAATTTTAGATCCAATATACAGTTCTCTTAAAAGTGCAAAAAAACGAGGAAAATATTCAAATGAAATGGCTATTAAACGATTTGTGTATGCTGTGGAAGCTGCCTCAAGATCATTAATAAATTCGGGAAAACAAATAAAACTAAACGATTCTGATAAAATACGAGCTGCAAAAAGACTTCTGTACAATTTTGAAAAACACTCAAAATCAGAAGAGTAAATGATTCTGTTTAAATCATGGATCATCGTATCAGAAATACAGCTAAATTAAACGAAAAGAATTTTTTGATATATCTTATTAAAAACTCTTCTTTTTCAGAAATAGAAGATCTTTATGACGATTTGATTCGAGTTAAATATATTAAAAGATTACTGATTCGATTCAAAAAAACAGGAGATTTGAAAGAAAGACTTCTGTTAAACCATATTATCATATTACAAAATATATTTGGTGCAGAGGTATGCACCAGAATGTTATTTTATAAAATCCCAAGTGATTTACATACATATTTAAAATCTTTTTTGGATTATTTAGATTATATACCAGAAGAGATACCAGAAGTAAACGTTTCAGAAATACCCACAGACCACAGAATAGATAAAGTTTTAAAGGCACTCCATGATTAAAAAGAAAATTACCAGTGCAGGTCTTAGAGGAATAATAAACAGTTTTACTCTGTGGAAATACGTCAAGGCAATAACTACACCGTTTGAAAATACAATGGCCTATCGATTAGGAATAATTGATGCAAAAGGAAATTATTTAAAAGATCCTAATAAATTAACTAAACAAGAAAACAAAGCCCTCACTAATTTTGATGTGATGATTTTTAATTTAAAGAAACTGTTTGACAAGATTATAGATCCATCGACTAAAGTTAAATTACGATATATTCCAACTGCAATTCCTCTTCTGGCAGAAGAGGCAGAAAAATACGGTGCAGACGGAGAATTTATAATAGAACAATTGCTTGCACTCGTATACGATAAAGGATTTGTGATTGAAGAAGTAGAAATAGAAAATACCTTTTTAATTGAAGAAACTGTAGGACATTTGCCTCATATTGGAGAACTAATTTATAGTGGAGGTCATGAAACTGCACTGAATCATTTAAATTCCACTCTGAATAATTTAAGTGGCAATCAATCAGCTGATCATAATTTATCTATAAAAGCAGATGGAACAATGAGTGTAGAATTTGGTAAGAGCAATGGTGTTCCTTTTGCACAAAGAAAAGGAGAAAACTCTCAGCGTTTTACTTCCGAAGCAGAAATTCGTGATTGGGCAGAACAGAACAATAAACCGTATTACATCGAACCCATGCGAGCAGCTCTTATAGCAGCTTCTCACTCTAAAATACCGCATAATGAATTTTTTCAAGGAGATGTTATTTTAGGAGGAAAAGGAAATTTAATCCAATACAATACTCCCGGATCTGTAAAAAGTCAAATAGCAACACACGGTAGATTTGATTCTGAAACCCGAGATCGTTTAGAATCGAATCCTGATATGAGTCATTTAAATACAGATACACAACATTTTCCTCGTCTAGGATTAACCAATCTTCCACAACTTGATTCAGAACATATAAAAACATTAAAAGGTCATATTATTAGTGCGTCTAAAATATTTTCAGATGAAAAAGTTCAAAGATTGATAGGAGATATATCCGAACATCAGGATCCTACCAATAAATTAGCATCTCGTTCTGCTTATCTTGTTAAATTTTCAAATGCAGTACAAAGAGGAACATATCAACGAACGTTAGAAGGCTTCAAAGAATTTACTGATCATCAAATATCAAAGGCAAAACCAAAAGATAAATTAAGACATCAGACACATTATGATATTTTATCCCGAGACAGAGAAACACTTGAACAATTATTCAATGCTCATAACAGTATAGATCAAGCAAGAGATATTATTGTTGATCACGTGACTAGACATGCTACAGAATTAACTCCAGCAGAAGGTCATCAACACGAAGGAATAGTATCTGAAATAGGCGGAAGTATGATTAAATTTGTTCCAAAAAGTTTTAGCAAAGCAAATTCTGAACAAATAGGTAAATTCGATAAAAAACTCAAATCAACTGGTGCTGTGTTGTATTCAGGAAAATTTGGAACCATAACAGATGCACATAGTGAAATGACTAGACAGGGTATAGAATTGGCTAGAAAACTTGGAGCCTCTCATTTTGTACACGGACCAACAACTTCTTCTGGACATATCCTATCTCATGAAGAAAAAAGTCGAATTCTACAAAGTGCAGCAAAACCTCATCTTGGAGACATAAACTATTCTGTGACTTCTTCCGAATCCGTAAATCCTTTTCATCATATTGACGAATTAATTGGTCAAGGACATACGAAAATTCA
>Ga0194130_10006079_pt1 | contig 14164 bp, 9 predicted proteins | sample TA2KigsurfametaG_FD_160084 | JGI IMG/M metagenome (GOLD analysis project Ga0194130, IMG submission 160084) | Freshwater microbial communities from Lake Tanganyika, Tanzania - TA2015050 Kigoma 12 surface | ecosystem: Environmental > Aquatic > Freshwater > Lake | place: Tanzania: Lake Tanganyika... | reverse complement strand
CAAACTGTAAGAGTCTTTCAGTAGATCCCATTGTTGTTTCCATGCGGATGAATCAAGATGGGGACGCTTTGAAACACATGAATCAACATCAAGCGGAGACGGACCCCGAGAGCGAGATAGCAGCAATCTTGGCGGCGGAGGGTTTGGCTTGCGATCAGCTCCCCGGGGCAACGGGTGCATTTGGGTCCCCCGGCAATCCCGTGCCGGTGGCGGCCTGGGAGGGAATGGTGAATTACCTCCGCGACCTACGTGGGCGGGAAGGCCAACGAGTGGTCTATACAAGTACCGGGTTCGGCATCAGCAACCAGCACGATACCCTGATCAAGCATGTCGATATTTGGACTGAGGACGGCAAACAAAAGGCCCTGATTAGTTTTTCACGTTTTCATCCGCGGAACTCCACTCTCGCACCCGAGGGATTTCACTTGGTGGGAGGCACGCAGTGAATAAGCGCGCCACCACCCCAAAAGTCGTGCGTCCGTCCGGACGCCGAAAACTGAAAGAGTCTTTCACCACGGATCCTCGTGCGGCGGCACCGGCTCGTCATGATGAGGACATGCCAGCACGAGAAGCTGATCCAAAGGCCCGTCAAGCGCGGCCCCACCCCCGACGGGTGGCCCCGTATGAGCCCGGACAAACGCAGCCGTTCCCCCTTTCTCGCAGCAAGGTAAGCAACTACCTCCAGTGCCCGCGCTGTGCTTTCCTCGATTTGCGCCACAAAATCAGCCCGCCCTCCGGCCCGATTCTGACGTTGAACGGTGCGGTGGATAAGCTTTTGAAGGCCGAGTTTGATCATCTGCGCGAAACGCAGCAACCTCATCCGGCGCTGGTCCGGGCCGGCGTCTCGGCCGTGCCCTTTCAGCACCCGGATCTGGATGTATGGCGTGACAACCGCAAGGGTGCCCGCGTTCTGCACAAACCCACGGGTTTTGAGATTTACGGTGCCATTGACGATCTATTGATGGATCCGTCCACGGGAAAGATTCACGTGATCGACTTCAAAAGTACCGCCAAGAAAGATGACATCACCTGCCTGGAGGGTGGCTTTGCCCCGATCATGAAGCGACAGATCGAGTTTTATGCCTTTATCCTCGGCAAGCTGGGGCTCGATGTCTCTGATAAGGCCTTCATCTTCTATGCCAATGGCTGCGCCGACCGACCAGGCTTCAATGCAAAGCTGGATTTTCGCATCAGCGTTGTTCCGCACCAGTGCGATACCAGTTGGATCGAGCCCACCCTGCGGCAGATCAAGGATGTGTTGGAGGCGCCGAAGGCTCCGGAACCCTCCGAAGAGTGCGGGCACTGCAAGTATTTGGCCAAGGTTAAGGAGCTAGGACAGTGATCAACCTTGTTTATCCCGAACTGCATTTTTCTAGCGCCGGCTTGGATCGGCTGTCGGAGACGGAGCGCTTGGATCCGATTTCCCACCTGGGCCTCACCGCCCGCACCCAAAACGTGCTCACTTGGCGCAAGGCGGAGACCCTAGGGCAGTTGGTGGATGTGCTAAAGAGCGAGCGGGGGATAGGCATTGTGCGCAATTTCGGGCGAAAGTCCCACGAGGAGCTGGTGCACGCGGTGCTGGCCCTTTCCGAGGCCGTGGATAGCGAGGGAGCCGTGGATTGGCGCAAGTACGGCAATCTGGCACGGAAAGAGTTTGTGGGGATGAGGGTACAAGAAGCGGCCCGTGCCGTGGGGTTGCATCATAAACCCGAGCCGAAATCGAAACACCATGCGTGGCCCCGGCCATTTGGGAAGATTCCCGAGGAGGTGGCCAACCGGCCGCTGCAAACCCTGCCGTTCAGCAACCGGGCCTTTCAAGGGTTGAAAAACATGGGCGCGACGACGATTGGCGATGCGACCCGGATTTGCGCCACTGACCTCTTAAGGTTGCGGAATGTAGGCCGGAACACGATGAATGAGATTCATCGGACCATCCTGATGGCGGTGGCGCCCCTGACGGAGGATTCCATTGTGCGGGATGACCCTGCGTTCGCTTCTCCCCAGTTTCCGTTGGTGCCAGCGCGGATCAACGGCCTACCAGATCAACTCTACACCGACTTTTTCTCGGAGCTGCCCTCTATTATTAAAAAAATTGAAGGTAGACTGGAAGCGGAAATACTAAAGTCACGACTTTTTCGGCCACTTAGCAAGGCAAAGACCTTAAATTCAATCGGGAAAATATTTGGCGTGACACGTGAAAGAATACGGCAAAAAGAGAATGATTTAATGCGAAAAATAAATGCAGCACTTTTCGAATGTAGATATACTTACATAAAAGACACAAAGAACAGAAATAGCATTACAAGATTCGGAAAGGTAAAATTTAAAATACAGCCAAGGTTTCAGAACATTTGCAAAAACTTACTGGAGGAAATGCAAGATCAACTTCCGCCCTTTATCAAAAAAAATGAATGGACTGCACGACTAGCAAAAAGACTCGGAGTTTCCCCAGATCTTATCGACGATAAAATGACATTTTGGCTTTCCGCATTAAAATTTAAAGAAGCCTCCGTCAAACTAAAAAAAGGGTTGGCAAATGAAGTAATAATATTCAAATCTTCAATACCATCACACGAAGCAAACAAAATATGCAAAGCCGTTTCTGAATTTAATAATATTATCTTATCTTCTCCATTTGGTATCACGGAGAATGAAGTAAACAAGCAAATCAAAAACAAACTAAAAACAAAAGCATGCTCTAATATCTGCTTTTTTGATCTGCAAAAATTGTCCTCACTTAGTATTAAAAAGGATAAAGACTTATATTCTCCTCTTTACGCGAAACCATTTAGGATTAGTCAAAGTAACCTTGAAAAGCTTGTTACACTAGTATTAAAAGAAAATAATTGTCATATAAAACGAAAAACATTGCTATTTAAAATTCAAGAAAAATATCCTTCGATTAAAAATATTAGCAAAGCATCTATTGACAATGTAATTGCAAAAAGTTCTTACATTTTGCCAATAGGTAAAACTGGTTATTGTAAATTCTTATCTCCTAAACAATGAAAATAATAGAAATACCCCCCAGTGCATCCCGAACAATCGAAGGATATAGCAAGGGTTTAGGTTACAAATTTGAAACTGCATGTGCAGACCTTTTGGATAATAGTCTTGCCGCAAAATCTTCCATTATAAAAATTGATATGAAAGTACCGGGGCTTGATCATCCGTCGTTTGCAGTAATTTGCGATAACGGATCAGGAATGGATTACGCATCATTAATTGAGGCAATGAGACTTGGAACAAGAAAAAAATACACAAGTAAGACTGAGCTTGGTAAGTACGGATTGGGCTTAAAAACAGCATCCTTAAGCCAGACTGACACATTGACAGTCGTGACGCGAGAAAAAAATAGCAACAAAACGTTTATAGCCCGCCTTGATGTGCATCAAATTAAGAAAAACGACAAATGGGAAATTCAGTTTTTGGATAAAAATGAATTATCTGAATGGATGAAAAAATTAATTGAAAACCAAATAGGAAAAAAGCAAGGAACCTTAGTTATTTTGGAAAATCTTCACATGTTCAAAAATATAGATAAAGATACTATTCAGGAATCTTTTGATAGATCTGAGCACGACTTAAGGATTCATTTAAGTATGGTGTTTCACCGGTTTCTGAAAAGAAAAAAAGTATTTGTAAATGGCTCCCTTTTAACGCCTTGGGATCCTTTCTGCGAAAAAGAAAAAACACGAAAGCTCCCAGCCCTTAAATTAATGTGCCACGACGCAGCGGGTATAAAAAGACCTATTTCCTTAAAAGCACATATACTGCCAACAGAAAAAGAGTTTTCCTCAAAAGCGGCTTGGGAAGAAGCTTCCGGTCCTAAAAGATGGAATAGTCAACAAGGCTTTTATTTTTACAGAAAAAACAGGTTACTAACCTCGGGCGGATGGGCTAATTGTGACGGAAGGTTCGAAGAACATCAAAAACTTTTAAGAATAAGCGTTGATTTTCCGGAACAGCTTGATGAAATCGCAAATCTAAATATCAATAAAATGCAAGCAGGTATACCTTCTGAAATTAAACGGTGTGTTCAAGACAAACTTATTGATTGGCGTCGAATCGCGGAGGCTCGGTATAGATCAAAAAACATTTTAAATGAAAAAAGCAAATCAAGAGGCCGTGGATCCTTATTTAAATTTTTACCTAGCGATAAACTTGAAATTAAAAAAGAAGGATTATCCGTCAAAGTAAAATATAATCCTAAAGCCACTCCTAAAAAAATACAACGGCTCATTCATTCAAGCAAAACAAATCAAATTATTTCAATGCTCTGCCTTATACTACAAAATGGAAAATCTAGTAAAGTAAGCGAAATATTTAAATCTCCAAGGGAAATCTTAAACATGATATTAAAATAATAAATAGCATGAAAAACAATACACTTAATATAAATACAGAAAAAACCAGAGAAGATATTAAGACACCACCTTTATTTATCGGAGGTGAAGTCTTCAGAAACTTTTTAACGAAAGTCGAAAATGCGTTTACAAAAAAAGAAAAAGATAAGACAAAAAAAGATGCAGAAGAAATTGTCAAGGCTTGTCAGCAAATAATTGTAAAAAACTGTGGTAAAAAAGGCTATGCGCTTGCGCAAGAAAATCCAAACGAAAAAATAGAACTTAATAAGCCGGATCTAAATCGTCAGGATAACCTGTCTAACATTTTAGTTTACGGAAGGGTTCAAAGTGGAAAAACAAATTTAGCAATTGCTTCTATAGCACTTGCATACGAAAACGGGTTTAGAATCTTTATTTACCTGACTTCAGATAATCTTTGGTTGCTAGAACAGACTGAAGAAAGAATAAACAAAGGTCTTGATACAGTAAAAATAAGAGTTCAAGGAAAAGACGTTTTAAACGAAGATGATGTCAGACAGGTAGCTGATAATACTTTTTTGCCAAATCACGCGTATGTTTTTGTATGCAATAAAAATAAAGCTCCACTTAATGCCTTAATTAAAATTCTTCAGCGCACAAAAGCATATAAATATCCAGCCATTGTTATTGATGATGAAGCGGATAACGCAAGTCTTAATACCTCGATAAGAAAAAAAATAAATAATCCAAACTTTAAAGACAGTACAATTTATGAACTTATAAATAAATGCAGAAGAGAACTGAATCACGTTTTTCTTCAAGTTACAGCTACTCCAAAATCTCTTTTGCTTCAGAGCCGTGGCAATCCAATGCGCCCATTCTTAACAAAAAAACTTGAAGCAGGATTTGGGTATATGGGGGGAAAACTTTTTTTCGATTCCTCCTCTCAACACGCCAAACGGGATGTAAATCCGGCAGAAATCGACGACCTAAAAGATGAAAAAGGGGAGATTCCTGAAGGTCTATTCAAGGCATTATGCTCGTTCTGCGTATCTTTTGCGCATGCGAATATTAATAAAATTCAAGGAAATGGAATCTACTCTTTTTTAGTTCACATTGACCACAAAAAAGTAACGCAAAACCATTTAAAAAAAATAGCATTTAAGATGCAAAAACTTCTTGTGACAAAACTTTTGCTCTCACAAGAAAGCAAAAAAATCACAAAAGTCAAAAAGACATTATTTGAAATGTATCTTGATCTTAAAAAAACATGCAAGGTTCGTCCTAAGCTTCCATCTTTTAAGAATGTGTGGAATGAATTAAAGCACTCTGTTACTGGAATTAATACGGTTGTTGTAAATTCTGATTCAAAAACCAAGCAACCAAAATATACAAGAGGTATGAATATTCTTGTTGGAGGTAATAAACTAAATAGAGGTGTAACAATTGAGGGGCTTACAACAACATATTATGGAAGAAGTTCTCAACGACCCCAAGAAGACACCATACAGCAGCATGCTAGAATGTATGGATACAGAAAAAAACTTGAAGGCGTTACAAGGCTTTTTATACCACAAGAAATATACCAAACCTTTCAACGTATTCATGAAAGTGAGGAACGACAGAGGGAAAGTATAGAAAATTTAGAAATTACGCCGGAAAATATTATATGGGTTGGGGCCGGTTTGCGACCGACAAGGCCAAGTGTTTACGATATTAATAAGCTTACAATTCTTTCTGGAGGTGTGATGCTTTGGCCGAGGAGACCTTTATTTAAAAAGTCACAAATATACCATGGAAACTATTTGCTTAATCGAGACCTATCATCCTTTCGGAAAAATTCAGGCTTTCAAAGAATACGTATAGAGCAAATGATTCGTATGCTTAATTGCATGCCTAATAAATCCAAAAAAACGGAGGAGTGGCAGCTTGTTCATCTCAAAAAGGTTCTAAACTCTCTTAATACCGGGGTTGAAGCAAAATATGGTTGGTTAATGTATCGAGAGCAGGATGAATCACGATCAAGACAACTTAAGAATCAGTCATCCTTTGATAAGGGCTACATCCCTGGAGAATGGCAACAAGAAGCAAAAAGATTAATCGAGCGGACACAAAATGAGCCGGCACTTATAATTTATAAAACAGGCGGAAAGCGTAGTTTTGGTTGGGATGAAATTCCTGTATATCTTCCTGCATTATGGCTGCCGCAGGGGCAGTTTACAGCAATAATTAATGAAAGTAACTAATTCTAAAATCGAAAAATTGTTTTCGGTTTTAAAAAAAGGAACAAGCAGAAAAACTTTAAATCTAATACCTATCTCAAATCAGTTCTTCTTAGGAAAAACAGTGGAAGGCCACGAATGTCTAATAACCAAAATATTGTCCTCTCTAACAACAAGCAACGAAGTAGAAAAAAAATACGGTAAAATTAGCCTACGTCTTTATAAAAATGCAAAAATTAAAATTAAAGGAAAAAGTAAAACCGCAAGTATATGCATCATTGAACTCTCAGATTCAAGGCTCTCAAAAACCTTTTACGGACTAATACAGGCAATCCTTCTAAAAGCTAAAAGTAGTGCTTCTGATTGGACAAGACCAGATACCATTGAAAACTATATTCAAGATTGGGCATCTTTATTCGGTTCTGATCAAGAGCTTACAAATCAAGAAAAGATTGGTCTTTGGGGCGAGCTTTATTTTATCACACAAAATAAACATCTTGATAAAACGGTAGAAAAATGGCACGGCCCAGAACAAAAAACATTTGATTTCGCAACTAAAAGTGAGGTTTTAGATATTAAAACAGGGCTTTTTTCGTCGGAGCATCATTTTCGAAAAAGTCAGGTTGAAACAAAACAAAAAGCTGTTTTTATTTGCCAAAGAATAAAAACTAGTCAAAAAGGCAAAGATTTAAAACACTTTGTACATCAAATTAAAAAAAAGCTAAAAAACAAAGAACTTTTTGAATCAAAGTTAGCCTATTTAGGGTATTTTAAAGCATTAAATGATAGTTCAAAATACATTGTAGAATCCTCAAAGTGGGTAGATTCAAAACATATTCCACAACCACGCAAAATTGATGTTGGTGTTATTAATTATGAATTTAAAAGCGACGTAAGCGCTGCACCGTCTGTAAAAAGAATTCAAATCTTAAAAATAATTAAAAGGCTTAACAATTAAAACAATTCCTGTTGTTGATATATTTGCTGGACCAGGCGGATTAGGCGAGGGCTTTGAATCCTTTCAGCCTAACGAGTCAAAGGCTTTTAAAATCCTGCTTTCAATTGAAAAAGACTATTACGCCTGTAGGACTTTAAGACTTCGTGCCTTACAAAGGCAGCTAAGAAAAACTTCTTTGGTCAATCTTTATGAATACTATCGACGGCCAGAAACAGAAATCTTTAATAGTATAATTAAAAAATATTGTCGCGAGTGGAAAACTGCTGTTGACACCGTTCGTCAGCATGAATTATCTGCGCAGAATCGAAAGTCAACCAGGCGCCTGATTTCTGATAAAATACGCAATACTAAAAGCTGGGTACTTGTTGGCGGCCCGCCTTGCCAAGCTTACTCTTTAGTTGGAAGAGCTCGTCGTACAAACGAAACACGTAAAAAGTTTGAGAGTGATCACCGGCATACCTTGTATGTGGAATATCTTGATATTCTTGAATATTTTCAACCTCCCGTTTTTGTTATGGAAAATGTAAAAGGAATATTGTCGGCTAGCCACAAGGGCTCCGACATTTTTCATCGCATTTGCGAGGACTTGTACAATGCAGGCTACGAATTGTATGCCCTCAGTGGAAAACCTTCAATGGACCTTTCAGGCAATTGGATTAGGGATTCATTTATTGTCCGGTCTGAGGAGCATGGTGTACCTCAAAAGAGACATCGTGTATTTATCTTAGGTGTTCGAAAGGATATTAAAAAAACACCTAAAGCTTTAAGTAGCAGCATTGCAACAATTAGCCTTGAGAATGCCTTAGCAGGAATTCCTAAACTGCGGAGTCGCCTATCTGCCAATGACTCCGTTTCGAAATGGAAACAAGCCCGAGAATATGGAATAAAAACTGCAGGAGGGAATTGTAATCTTGAGACACCGAATGAAACTGGAGGTGAATTTGTTAAATCCCGTAAAGCTGCTTCCGCTTTTCTTGGGGACAAAACTCTTGGAGGAATTCCAAACCATCAATCCCGTTCGCATATTGAGGAGGATATCGAGCGTTACGCTTTTGCCGCTACATTTGCATTGATCCATGGAAGAAGTCCAAAAGTGTTTGACTTTCCGAGACACTTAAAACCCGAACATAAAAACATCGATGATGAGGAAGTGCCTTTTACTGATCGCTTTAAAGTTCAATTATCACAACGTCCTTCTAGCACCATCACTTGCCATATTTCCAAAGATGGACATTATTATATTCATCCAGACCCCTCGCAGGCACGGAGCCTCACTGTCCGCGAGGCTGCTCGTCTACAAACCTTTCCGGATAATTACAAATTTGAGGGTCCGCGGACCGAGCAGTACAAGCAAGTAGGTAATGCGGTGCCTCCTTTTCTTGCTAAAAAAATTGCTCAAATAGTGGCAGGATTCTTGTAAGAATGAGTAAAACTTACAGAGTAGGTTACAGTTATCGGGATTTAACATCGACAAAAGAAGAATCGGGGGACGAGTTTTTAAAATGGTTAAGCCAGCCCGGTGTAGGCAGGAGTGGTCCAAATACGATTGGTGCCACCGGGGGTATCAGACCAAAAAAGTATATAAACAATAATCTAAAACTTCCAAAGGGATTCGAAGGAGTACCGTCACTCCTAGTGATTACAACAAGTAATATTTCCCAACAGTACCACAATCCGTGGGAAGACTTTGTTGACTACAATACCGGTCAAATAATTTACTGGGGTGACGCAAAATACGACGAAAAAAGCAGATCAAAAAAGTATAAAGACTTCAAGGGAAATAGGGTCCTTTTATTAATCAATGAATTGCTACTTACTCAGGATCGGAAATTTCTTCCTCCGATTCTTCATTTCTCAAGGAACAAAAGAGGATATGTTCAGTTTAGCGGCCTTTGTGTTCTTGAACGAATCGAGACGGCCTGGTTTGAAGATAAAGGCCGACCAATAACAAATCTTCGCTGTATTCTTTCAATTCTTGATTTAGAAGAATGCCCTGTCTCTTGGCTCCATTCTCGAGCCCTTGCCGGCAAGGCGGATGAAATCGACAGGGAAAGCCCCGGAGTTTGGAAAGAATACTTAAATGGCACGACAAAAAAACTTTTCGTCTGGAGCTCGAAAATGCGTTCCACTAGCGAACAGCTGCCACCTGCTCAAAGTAATGAAGCAAGAATTCTTGAAGAAATAGCCAGCTTGGGAGCCAAGAAATTCGAAAAGTTTTGTAGCGTTGTTTTACAAGAACTTGCAGGTAAGACCAATGTCCAGCATAGAATCAAAGAAACAAGGTATGTTAAAGACGGTGGCTTTGATTTTTACGGCAGGCTTATTTTCCCGGACCCCTTGCAATACGAGATTGAATTTAAAGGTGAAGCAAAAAAATATGGAGAAAGAAGCGGGGTGAAGCCGAAAGATATTTCTAGGCTTGTTGCAAGACTTCAGCGAGGCGAATACGGTATATTTATTACCACCTCTTATTATACCCAAAGCGCTCAAGAGGAGGTTCTTAAGGACGGTTATCCTGTGCGACTTTTTTCAGGTGGCGATATTGTAAACTTGTTAAAAACGATCGGCAAAGTATCTAACGGAAGTATAAACAAAGAATGGTTGAGCCGCATATCTAATCAAAACTGACATCCTGAATATTAAAGAAAGATCCGTCCGGATGTCTCGAATCCGGGGCAGGGGGAACAAAAAGACGGAGTTGCGACTTGCCAAATTAATGCGGGCTGAGCGCATAACGGGGTGGAGAAGGCATTTGCCAATCCCTGGCCGGCCGGACTTTACATTCCGCAGGCAAAGGGTAGCCGTGTTCGTGGACGGCTGCTTCTGGCACGGCTGCCCTAGGTGTTTTCGTCTGCCCAAGCAGAACCGGGCGTTCTGGAAGGCGAAGATTGAAGGGAACCGGAAAAGGGACCGATCGGTAAACGTCCGGCTGCGAAGGCTGGGGTGGAAGGTTGTAAGGATTAAAGAGTGTCAGCTGAAAGATTCGGAGCGGGTGGTTGGTCGAGTTGCCGATGCTATTGGCTGCAGGCTGCAGGGGGTCGTTTAGCGGTTTAGTCATTAGTCATGAAGGGTGGCTTGGATTAAGCAAGCGTTGGCGGGCAAAGAGCGATTTGATTTCACGGGCCAAGGAGGCTTTGGAGATGCCTTTGGTGTGGCCGGAATGACGCATCTTTTCGCGCAGGAGCAGGCCGGATAGATTTAACTCCCCTTGGATGCGGTAAAGTTCATGTTTCGAAGCCTTTGCTAAATAGTTTTTAGCGCACGGGATGATATCGTCGGGCCGCACGAAGATACTTAATTATTTGGAAATCGCACTCACTAAAGCACCAATCTTAGGCTGGGAGGCATACGCCGCTTTTTTACAGGCCAAGGAGATCGCAGCTTTAGGATATTCTGAACAAGGAAAAGCGACATGCTGCGGATTTTTGCGGCCCTTAACAAAGGAATCGGCCGTAGGGGAGGGAAGAAGTCCGCCGATGCTGGTATCTGCTTCCAAGACGTTGAGCACCCCGGAAAAGTCTGTCACATGGATGCGCCAATTAATTCCCCGTGCCCGTTTATTCAAACTTGCGTTTATTTCCCCTTCGGTGCTGCCGATTCTTGCCATGGGAATCTGGCCCGCATGTAGATCTTTCAGGGTTTTCCCCGCAGGTAAAACCCAAGAATAAGTTTCCTCACCCAGGCTGATAATGTGCAGTGCTTTCTTTTCGCCGGAGCTGAGATCTTTAGAAAGAAAAGAAGTGCGAATTAAAATGATATCGGCGAGATCATCCCGCAGGCTAAACCATGCCCCTTTGGTGCCGCGCTCCCAGCAACTGATCTTTATATCTGAGAGATGTGCAGAGGTGCCTGGCGCACGTGGATTCTGGGCATAAAAAGAGCTGATTTTCGGATAAACGAACTGGGCCAAAAGGCTGGCCGGCCCAAAAATATTGACGCTACGGGTAGCCGCGCGCTGTTTGGCGGAAACGATATTTTCAATGGCCCGCAGGTGATCGGCTATCTTGGCGCCGTCTGCGGTAAGCTTTGTCTCTCCCTGCTCAACCAGGGGAAAGCCGGTGAAATCCCGGAAGGCTGTCCATCGCCTCGAAAGTGTCGTATGGGCCTTACCCCTGGTTGCCGAACCACGTCTAACCAGCTCAGCGACAAGAGCTTTTTGGGTTCTAAACCGGCCTAGCTGCACCAACAAGCGCAAGGCCTCAACCGCGTAGGTATGTTTCTTTCTGGGGTCAAAAAGCTCTTCAAAAAACCGGGCCATAATTTATTTATACAAAAGCTGATTGATTAAAACAAGGGTTAAAGTTATAAAGGCCTCATAAACAGGCGTTTAAAAAATGAAAGACTATTACATAAATTAAGGGCGTATTAACAACAGGCGCAGGTAAGTTAAGAAAATGAGAATAATCAGGAGAAAAAACAAGAGAAGGTGGTTGGGCCGCTTTTTACCAGACAATGAGGAGAGCCGGCCAGTTCTTGAAAGTATCTCGGTCAAAAACTTTAAGGCTTTTGCTGACTGGGTGGAAATACCCATCAAGCCAATTACTCTCGTTTTTGGGAAAAACAGCGCTGGCAAATCGAGCATATTTCATGCGTTGCTTTGGGTAAGAGAGCTTAATGTAAATGGCAATCTCAATCAAAGAAGGACAAGCAGAAGCGGCGACTTCCTAGATCTTGGTGGATTACAGCAATATATTCACAGCAAGGAAAATGATAAATCAGAAGAAATAGGTTATAGGCTAAAATTGAAAGATAATGAAAAAATTTTAAAAAAACAATATCTAGCTTTTTTAGCAAGTTTTTATGAAGGCCTTAAAAACGATCTTCAAATACTATCAAAATTCGAACGGGAAGAAGTTAAAAAGAAAATCGAAATTCTTAAATCAGATATTGATCAAAATACACCATTCTACCTTGATAATAAAGAGCCTGATATAATTGAAATAGAATACACTTTCGATGTATCAAAAGTAGGTTCTTCTAAAGTCTTTGGCAAAATTTACTTGCAACCCAAAATCGTGGTTAAGATAAACGACCAAGTATTTTTTACAGCCTCCCCAACCGAAAATCGTTCTAAAAAAACACAAAATCGAATTCGCGAAGAGGAATACCCAGTTTATAAATGTGAATATAGTGCAACTGCTTTGCAGAAAATCTATGACGTATACAAAGAAGCCCTCTGTCTTGTCTTTGAAACTAATCCAAAAAATGAATTCGGATTTAAATTAAACCAGATACTTGAGGACAAAAAAGAGTTATGCCTGAAGGATCCTCAATGGGATCTTAAAAAGTTCGACCAAAATAGTCACTGGTATGATTGGAATGGCATGACGGGGGGGCTGCGCGCCTTCTTTTCCTACCGAGGCCGGGGTTTTATCAGGAGCAGGGAAGATCGTAAAATAAACGGCTATATGAGCTTAAAGCTTGCTCAATCACAAAGTGAACAAGAGGACATTTTAATAAAAACCCCTTTAGTCCTCATGGAAGGAATTATTGAAGATGTCCTCTTCAAAAATCTTGAAACTGTTTTTTCATTAAATCGAGTTTGCCTCCGCAAACTGCTGGGCGGACTAAATTATCTTCCTGCAGTCCGAAAATATCCCGAAAGAGTCCTTTCTGAAAGTAATCTATACAGCTCAATCGATGAAGAAATCTATGGAAACAAATCTTACAGAGCTATATTTGAAAATAAAAAAACGCTCAGAAAACTAAGGACAGTATGCAGTGATCTCGGCGCTAATTTTGACTTAAAAGTTAGTGGGCGCTTCCGCTCGGTTTACGGTAGGGTTCTTATTCTTTTTTACCCGAAAAAAAACAAGGAAATAAGCTTTAGAGATATCGGATTCGGGTGGTCCCAGGTGTTTCCCGTTCTCGTCGAAATTCTATCTGACGAATCGCCTTTGCTCATGATTGAACAGCCTGAGCTGCACCTTCACCCAAGTGCTCAAAGCCAGTTAATGACCATTATAATGGAACAAATATTTTTTGAGCGCCAAGAAAATAAAAAGAAGCGAGGTTTGCAAGGCTTGGAGGGTTGGCACCCAATCATGCTTGAAGCTCACAGCGAGCAAATGGCCATCAGAATGCTTCACGCAATTCAAAAATTCAGAAGGCAAACTGAAAAAGGAGAGCTTACTATACCCTCAGATCAGTGCAGTCTCATTTATGTAATAAATAATGGGAAAAAATCAGAAGTTAAAAAAATAAATATTGATCAAAAGGGAAACATTGGAAATCAGTGGCCACCAGGTGGGGGTGGTTTTTTCGAATCGGCAATGCAAGATCTAATTGGGGTAGACGGAGACAGTGCTTCTTTTTGGGAAGAGCAAGGACCCCCGAATGAAAGTCGATAGCCTCAAGTTTGGTTTTTCATGTAGCGCAGGACTTTTAAATGATGAGTATCGGGCGCGGGAGATATTTTCTTTGATCAATAGTTTTGTGGGAGACGGAAATGTCTTTTATGCTCATTACCATTCTGGTCGTACGCTGCAAAGAGCAGTTGCTCCCCTCTTGGCAAATCTAGGAAAACACTGCGGTGATCGGCTGCTTGAAAAAGAATTGTCAGCATACACTGAAGAAAAACACTTGGATCATCTAAAGGAGCTTGGGCAACCGGTATTCTTTATTTCAAGGGATATGGATAGTGATGTAGGCAAAACACC
>Ga0194130_10006078_pt1 | contig 14164 bp, 3 predicted proteins | sample TA2KigsurfametaG_FD_160084 | JGI IMG/M metagenome (GOLD analysis project Ga0194130, IMG submission 160084) | Freshwater microbial communities from Lake Tanganyika, Tanzania - TA2015050 Kigoma 12 surface | ecosystem: Environmental > Aquatic > Freshwater > Lake | place: Tanzania: Lake Tanganyika... | reverse complement strand
AAAAAAAATGATTAAAAATAATGATAAAATTAAAGGAATATATATTTTATTTCATTCAAAATATTTTTTTTAAATTTTTTGTTTAAAAAAACATAATTTTTTATTTAAAATAACAGCATTAAAAATGCTGAAGCTAAAATATTATTTTTTAGAAGTATATTCAAAAGAATTTAATTCTAAAAATCATTAAAATAATATAAAAAGACATTTTAAATCGTTTAGGAATGATATTTTACATTTATCTAAAAATTCTTAGACTTGAGCTTTAAAACATATAAAAAAATGTCATTTTCGGGGATATTCTTGGGGATTATGCCTTCAAATACAGAAATAATTATTTTTATGTCATGTAAAATAATAGTAATTATTATTTAGAACAACTTTTATATAGATCATTTTTCATTTCAACCAACTCTGGAGGGTGTTAAATGCAAAATTTATTTAGTAGAAAAATTTCCTTTGTTACAAAATTGTAACAAAGGATAAATTTCCTTTGTTACAAAATTGTAACAAAGGGTTTTTTTTAAAATTAAATTTTATCAAATTTTTTTTTATTAAATTTTTATAAAATCTCGATAGATGAGCAAGAACAATAAAAAAAACCCAGTGTTAAGAACTATTAAATTAAAATATAATGAACAACAATAACTTCCCATCAATTAATTGGTTTTAGTATAAGAAAAATTAATTAAAGCTATATATAAAAGTAAAAATCCGTAGAAACCAAATCTTTTAAAAATTACTTTAGAAGATCCTAAGCGCCTCAGTTAAATACAAAGTTAATTAAATAGTTATTAAATTGCCCCTGATGATTCTAATCCATCTGATGAATTTTCATCAAACAATATTTAAATATAGATTGAACGTGAAAAATAAAATCATGAATTGCTAGTGTTGAAAAAAAATAATAAAGAAATGGAATTATAAATCCAGAATTATGAACAAAAGATTATTTAGTAGTAATATTATTTATTTTTATTGATTAATTTTACAATAGAGCAAAAGAACTAAAGGATTTAAAATTTAAAAATCGCCAAATTTTAGCTACTTAAGAAGGAGAAGAGAAAGAAGAAGAAAAATATTAAAAAATAGGTCTGATTGACAAGACAATAAAAAAAACTCCTCTAAAAAGTGTGAATGAAGTTCCTGGAGCTGAGAAGTTCATAAAAAATTAAAAATAAGCAAACAAAATAAAAAATCTTAAGCGTAAACAAAAATTTGAAGAAATGTAAGCAGCTGAGTTTAGTAAATTCGAGAAATCCTAATAGCAGAAATAACATTGAAATAATATTTCTCTAATCACACATATTTTTTTCAATAAACTCTTTTTCTTGAAAAGGAAAGAATGGAACTAATATTGATTTCAATAAAATTACCCAAGTTTTAATTAATACTTTTTTTTTTATTTTATTTAAAAAAATTATTTATTTTTCTTTTACATAAATTGCTGTTCTGTTTTTGAAAACATTCTAAGTTCATAATTAATTAATTAATTAAAAAAAGATGTACATATTTTAATATCATAATCATGAAAAAACAAAAATTATAACACATTTATAAATTTTTTTTTATATAGCATTTTTTTATATATATTTTTTTTAAATATGAAAAAAAACATTCAATAAAAAAAAATTTTGTTTATTTTTTATCTCCTAAGATCAAACTTTAGATTAAATGTTATAAATAAATTATTTATTTATTTACTTATTTTTTTTTTTAAAAAAATATATTTTTAATTAAAAGCTTGATTATCAAATTTTTAATTTTATAAAAAAGTTAAAAAAATCAAAAAATTAAAAAACTCAAAAATTTATAAATTAAAAGTTTGATGATTTGTAAATTAAAAGTTTTATGATTGATTTGCAAATTAAAAGTTTGGGCTGATTTATAAATTAACACATTTTGGTTGATTCCAAATAATCAATTTGATGATAAACCAAAAACAAAAAACTTTTTTTCATCAACCATACTAATATATATAAACAACATTGAAATTAACAAAACAAAAAAAATTGAGTTTATATATATAAAAACAAAAAAAATAATCAAAAAATTAAATTAATGTAAAAATAAGTATATTGAGATTCCAAAAACATCTAAATTGTATTATTATTATTTATGTTTTTTCACATCCTTTCATATTTACCAAATAATTTATAATCTTTTTCATCTTAACATATTATACATTGTTAAATATTGCAAAAAAAAATAAATAAATAAATTCATTATTTGTATTATTCCATTTATGCATAATAATAATAATCTGATTTCTTTTTGGGTATTTTTATGTTTGAATGAAATTTTTGCTAAATATTACAAAAAACATTTAAATATTTTTCATCAAAATCATAAAATTTAAATAAAATTATATTTTAAAAAAAATTATCATTTTATTATATTTTAATTGAAATCACATTATTGAAACTCAATTAAACACTATCAACATATTATAACACATCTTAATTTATAATTTTTTATTTTTTTTATCTCCAAATATCATCAAACTTTAGATTAAATGTTGGAAATAAATTTTTTATTTTTTTATTTATTTATTTTTTTTTTTAAAAAAATATTTTTAATTAATTTGATGTATAGTCAAAAAAAGAAAAAATTTTTTTGTTTGATCTATTAAAAAAAAGAAAGATTCAATTTGTTTGATTATCAAATTTTTAATTTTATAAATAGTCAAAAAAACCAAAAAGTTAAAAATTTAATTTGTTTGATTTTTTACAAATTTATAAAATTTATATAAAAATTATAAAATTTATAAAGATATTGCGGAATTTCGTATAAAATCTAAAATATTCATTTTTAACACATAAAAAATTACTAAAAATTGATTAAACTAGATAAATCCAGTCAGTTCAAAACATAATATGTTTAGTAATTTAAAAAAAATATTTTTAAAAGAATGAATAAAATAAAAATAAAGTTCCAATTGAAATAAATTATAAAATTTTATTTAACTTCATCAATAAAAAAAAATTATATTAAAATTTTATTAAACATAAAAAATAGCAATAGCCTATAACCATATCTATAGGCTTGTTTATCATATTTGTAGTATTTAAAATAAAATTAACAATTAGAATCAAAAAAATTAAAAGTTTTTCAGTAGAATTTATATAAGTAGCTAATAACTATATAAAAATTTGTTTTGTATTTTTTGAGTTTAAAGATTTGTTTAAATTGGCATTAAATTTACATATATCAAGATACAAAAAACAAAGTTATTTTGTTTTAATTAATATATATATTTTATATTAATTTTTATAAAATTTTTAATAAATTTATTATAATTTTTTTAAATTTATTACAATTTTTTTATTAATTTATTATAAATTATTTTCTATAAATGATAGCAAAATTTTCAAGATAAAAGTTTTAAAAATTCTATAAAGCATTTTAAAATTTCTTCAATAGATGAATTGAAGAGAAATAAATAAAAAAAAATGGAGGAATAACCACCAATGCAAGGAAATAATTAAAATAATGGCAAATAATTTAAAGCTAAGGAAACCAAAGATATTTTTCATTTTATTTTCTTCAACCATCTCATCTTCTTCAATCTCTTTACATTTGGTTCCAATTATTGAGTTGCATATATAATATATATATTATTAATGGAATGGGAACTTGGGATTCATCAGAATTTATAAATAATATGGTCAAGAATGGGTAAAAAAATAAAAATAAAAAATCTTTTGCTTACCTTTACAGATCTCATTAGTCAAGAAACATTCTTTGGTGCACCTTCCATGGCTTGATTGCATATAATATACTATTTTTATATTAAATTTGCATGTCCCAAAAATGAGACTTATTAAAATATCTTCTCAAAAAATATATAAAAAAAAACTGGCTTAAATAATTTTAAAATTTCAAAACCTACTTAAATTTGAACAGGGAATTAAAAAATAATATTTAAAACAAATTATCAGCTCTTCCTATTTAAAAATGATGAAAAAGTTAATGCAGTTTTTTTGTTAGAGGAGAAATGGTACCAAGAAAGTAGATAAATGGCTTTATTAGCTTATAAAAGTGAGCAAAATCATAATGCAATTTAATTTAAATGATGGAAAATGTGAATCATTTAATACAATGATCAAATTTTGGAATACAAAAAACCCCATTAAATTTTTTCTTTTTAAAATTTAATAAATATCTAAATATAATTATTAAGTATATATACTTATTAGTTATTATTATTATTAAATATCTAAATTAATAAATAAATAATTAATTTTGATTTTTTATAACCCCATATTACTAAGTCTGGAATATTCATATATAAATGAATAAATATTAGATATATTCCGACTTATCATGATGCGAGGATTCAGATATAATTTTGTTTTTTACATAAATGCTAATTTTTACACAAAATACATATTTTTAGTTTAAAAAAGAACTTCATGAAAAACTAAATTTAAATTCTGAATTATCGCATCAAAATGAGTCGAAATATACATAATGATTATTTATTTATATACGAATATTCCTGACTTAGTAATATGGGGTTATTAAAATTATCAAAGTTAGATTTGATTGTAATCATTTTGACATTTATACAATTAATTGATACTAAAATTTAATTACAAAATTTTTAGCACGTATTTGAATTAATAAATGTGTTTAAGCAGGTTGTTTCATAACGCATCGCCCAAATAATTATTTAATATTTAATTATCAAATGATTTTTAAACTATTTATTCCTTTTTACTGTTGTTTAAATAATTATATAATTGACATTTAATTCAAGTAATTATTTTTATTCATAATTTTTTTTTTTTTGTGATTGATCTATTCATAAAAATTAACTTTAAAAAACAATTACTTTTTTTACAAATAATTACTACTTTGATCAACAAAAACATTATTTATTTATTTGCTTTCTAATTTTATAAATTTAATAAAAACTATTTTAAAAAAATTTAATATGTAGTATTTTAAAAAAATTATCTACATAGTATATTAAAAAAATTTACTACGTAGTATTTTTAAAAAAATTTACTAAGTAGTAATTTAAAACTTTCAAATTTTTTTTTAAAAAACGGAATCCTGAATTAAAAAAAAATTTAATCCTGAATTTGATTTTAAAAATTAATTAAAATAAAACATTTAGAATTTGTTTTAATAAATTATAAATTTAAAACCAAAAAGTTACTCCTAACCATAAACAGTAATAGTTACTATAATTTATTATGCAAGATATAAAATTAATTAAATTTTTTATAAATAAATTTTAATTTTTAAAATTAATTATAATTTTTTTTATTATTTAATTAAATTTTTTAGAAATATTGTTTAATTTCCAGAAAATAATTAACATTTCTCAAAAATTTATTAAATTATAAAAAATGGGTTCAAATTTTTATTAAAAAATTAATTTATAAATTTTTATTATTTATGAATTTACTGTATATATTAATAAATTTATTATAAAATAAAATATTATTTTTATAAAATAACTATATTAAATTTAAATAATTAAATAATATGAATTCGTCAAATCAATTTCCGAGTTTGACAATACAGTATATAAATTAATAAAATATCATTTAATGTTTTTATTCACTCATTTTTTAATTTATTTTCGTTAAATTTAATGTTGCCTTTCTAACTTCTCTATAAATTAAAGTATATAATAAATTAATTTATAAAAAAAATATTTTACATTCAATAATTATTTATGGATTTAATTTTAATAAACAATTTCAGAAGATTTATCATTTTCCTAATATTTCTCTCTTTATTAATGAAAGTTTTATACTTCTTTACTATAAAACTGAAATTCTAGGTCACTGGTCAAATATTATTTTTTGTAATTTCTATATGATTAGAAATAGGATCTAATTACTTTCCAACGATTATTCAATGTGATAGGACTTTTAAATTTTTTTAAACATTTTTAACAACAGTTTAGTTTGTAGCTAATTTTTGTTATCAACTAAATAAAGAATGCTTTAAAATCAGATAAAATGAAGAAAAAAACTATTAAAAAAAAAATTATATTTATCGACACTATTAAAAAGACACAAAATTAATAGGTTTGTGACGAAGATAAATTCAAGTTTTATTCAGATCTTTCTAAATTATAAATTTTTATCCCAACTATGATTGCTGTCATCTAATAATCAAATATAATAATAATTATTTAATATTTTATTACCTAAATAAAATAAGCAGTTAATTAAAATAAATTATGATATTTATTATTATATGGTTTCATTGAGATAAAAATTGCAATCGTAATCACCTAGGTAATTCCCATATACATTCCACGATCTATATCATCATTTGCCCAAAATACACTATTAAAAATCAAAATAATATTTTATATATTTTAAACTAAATCATAATAAATATATTTTCTTTTATATCCGGTTGCCAAATATTAAAAAAAGTTTAAAACTTCTATTTTATTATTATTTTTTTCTTAATTTTTTTTTTAAAATTATAAAATCATTGCTAAAATCATAGGAATAATTATTGTCCAAAAAAAAATTAAAGGATAAATCAGTGTATAAGTAAATTTTGAATAAATTGGATCATTGCTAGAAGCCTATATATCGATATCTTTAACTATCCAGTTTTTATTCATAATAAATCTTGTGCTTACAAATTAAAATATTGAAAAAGTATATTATGCTTGTTAATATAAAAGTAAACTTAAAATGCAAGCTAAAGATGTATATATGGCATATTTAGTTTTAAAACATTTTTTTTTATTAAATTTATTATTGTTTATCAAAAAATTTTGATTAATATTTTATGAATAGCTCTGTTTTTTAGATAAAGAAAAATAAGTATATATTGATGAAAAGACTAATAAAACACCTATTCCGATTAATAAAAATATATATTATATTATTTCAAGTTAGTAAACATTTAGATATTTTTGGTATTTAAATAAAACACACTAATAATTTAAAGATATAGACTCTTATGCAAATCCAAAATATTTAATAACTACATCAAAAATCTAATTTAATCCTCCTATTATTATCAATCTTTAAAAATGTTAGATAAGAATTTTAAAATGTATTTATAAGCTAAATTCTCTAAAAATGAAATAATCAAAAATCTATCTTAAAACGTATTTCATTTTGTTTTAAAGTTGTTTCTAAATAGAACTATATTATTAATAAAAGCAATAGCTTAACAAAATTAAAGAAATAAGTGGTAATAAAGTATAAGCTATCCATACATTATTACATTTTTTACAGTTTTTTCCTTCTTTAACATACCCTAATTGATTATTACAATTTTCACATAATCTTCCTTAATACCCTTCAAGGCACTAGAGAAATTGATCTTTTTTAGTAAAATCTTCAGAACAAATCTATGGATTATTTTTGCAATATTGTTTTTCAAAACTGGAGTTGGTTTCTCTCCAAAAATTTTTATCCAACCTAAAATTAAAGAAATCAGAGCAATTGCAACTAAAATGAGCTGGACATTAAAAACATTATTGTACTATTGATCCGATTGTATAATCTGTATAATTTTGAAATAAATTTTCATCACAAGTTAAACAAAAAGATATAGTAGCATCTATAAAATAATTTTTTATTTATGAAAAATATTAACAAAACCCACAGTTTAATTAAATATTTTTTGTATTTTAATTAATAAATGCATTGTTATTAATAAATTTAGAATTTTCTCCAAAAGTTTAATTTACTATAATCATAAGAGTTTAATTATTTGAATCAGTCTATTAAACTATTTAGAGAGCTCCTGCCAGAAATTATGCAGAATTTTTCTCAAAAATTAAATTTTATAATGTCATTTTCACTTCCTTAGAAGCTATAAAATACATCCCTCCTATTTATAAAGCAAAATTATTAGAAATTGTTAGATTAGTAAAAATGATTTAATTTTGCTCTTCATTAAATTATTATTAATAGTTTTTTTATCTAAAAATTGAAATTCCTCCAATAATTTCAGCCTAATTTTGATTAATAAATGTATTTTCGATTTTTAAATATTTGGTATTTAATACTTCAATTGCTCCTGACATATAAACGGCTTAATTTTAATAAAATTAGCTATTATTTATTATTAAACTACTATTGGGTTTATCTACACTTTTAGTATATACTGCTTAACTTCTAAAAACAAAAGCTCCACCAAAGTAGGCTATATTTTTACTAAAAATGCAATCTTATATATTTAAAATCTATTAATTCGCAATTTCAAAAGTTATTGTGCTTTTTAAAGCTCCTCCATCTAGTGCTTGATTTTCTAAAAACTTACAGCTTTTCAAATTCAAAATAACAATAGATCTTTTAAATTGAGCAGAACTATCATTATTAGAAATATCAATTTAAATTGCTCCTCCTCCTAAAAGAGCCTTATTTTTTGTAAAATTTGAATTTTCAATATTGATAAAAGTGTAACCAAATACATAAGAATCACGTGAAGAACTAAAATCAAAATATAATGCTCCACCTTCTTTTGGCAAATATTTATTGAGGTTATTTTATTAAAAACTTGAATTATAAATAGAAAATGAATAAATATTAGATAAATTTGTAAATATAGCAGTCCCTTTTGATGTACTATTGTTATTATTAAATTCTTAATTATTTATGGTCACACTAAAACATTTATCTAAAAATATACAGGAAGAAATTTATGATCCATTATGATATAATTCATCTATATTATTATTAATAAACATTAAATTTTCTAAATAAACTGGAGAATCAATTCTTTAAATCCCTACTAAAAATAATTTTTTTAAATAATAATAGTCTAGCCAACCACTACAATTCTTTTAGATAATAAAATTTGATATAAAAATTGTATTTGTTAGATTAAAATTAGCTGAACATGCTGCGTAAAATATAAAAACTAAGTTTTCAGAAAAATTTAAATTTCTTTATGTGCATAATAAATCATTTTTTTTTTTAAATTAATATCTATGTTTAACGAATATTTATCACATTCATCAATGATAATATAATTATTTGATATTGTATTATTAATAATTGATACATTAAATTTTTACTATATAAATTCATAAAAACTTATATTAACTATCCCTCCTTATGTTTTAAAACTAAAACTATTATTTGAAAATTAGCAATTTAAAAAAAATATATTAGTGGGGTTGTAAAATTAGATATAAATTAATTATTATGTGTCAACTTGACTTTTATTTAAAAAATTATCATTAAAATTTGATTAATTAATTAATAATGTTTGAATTTTTTTTTATTTTAAGTTTTGAGTATCAGAGAAATTTAAAAATCCATTATGATTATTACTAAACTAAAAACCAAATATATAAATCTCATAATTATTAATGAATGAAATGTTATTTTTTATAGTAAATGCGACATTAAAATTTGTTATGTTTATTTTTGAAAAATTCTGTAAACTCATGTAACTTAAGTTAAATAATATTATTGAATCAATTTTCTAAAATTATTGTTGATTTTCTTCATAAAATAATGAAATAATTTATATACTATTTTAATTTTCAATTGTATTATTTAAAATATCTATTATAGAAGTAGGACATAAGGAGTTTTTTTCTTAATTTGAGCTAAAAAAGTATATTAAAAAAGATGAATTGAAAACATTAGTCGAATTAATAATTATTTTATCTTATAATTCTATTCCTGTATTTAAAATTAATTAGTTTTCCTTTGTTGTTACATTTTTGTAATGATATTAATCATATTTTGAACAAATTATGTAATAGATGGTTTAATTAGGTTTTCCTTAAAAATCTAATTTATTATAATGCTTTTCTAATTTTAAAGAGATAAATTAAAATTAAATATTTCAAAATAAATTTATTTTTACCACTTATATTTGAATTAAGAGCTTGTAATTGTTAAAATTAATATGCAAATGAGATGAAAATAATGAAATTATGAAAAATCTGAAGCATTTAAAAATAATAATAACAATTTATTATATATAATAATTAATTTTTTGCATTTAAAAATATATAAAATATTTAATAATAATTAATAAATAAATATATTTTTTATAATTATTTTTATCAAAACTCCTCAAATATAAAAGGTTCTAGTTATAAGTAGACAGAATAAGTAGACAGAATAAGTAGATAAACTATTGATTTTGAAAGCAAACATTTTTTTTTTAAAAATGAAATACAATTTATTTTTGTGAATAATCAACCAAATTTTGTTTTTAATTTTATTTGATTTAAAAAATACTTTATTTCCTTTGTTTTTTTTTTTTTATTAAGAAAAATGGTGTTGAGGGTGACGAAATTATTTATAACAATAACAATTTTCTTTAAAAAAAAAAAATAAATAAATTAAATAAATAAATAAAAATAATTTTTTGTTTGCCAAAAGACAAATCCACAAATTAAATAAAATTAATATGAAAAATTTGTAGTTAAAAAAAATATTAAATAATGTGAAAAATAAAAATACAATTTCCAATTAAAAATAAATTTGGAAAGGTACAACAGAATATGCTTTCAAAATAATTTTATTAAATTTTGTAAAATATTTATTCCAAACATATTATGTTTAAAATTTTTTTTTTTAATAAATTTTTTGTTAACATTGTTTAACATTCAATTTCTTTCTTTCTTTTTTTTTTCATTCCTTTCAATCTTTTTTTTTTAAAAAAATGCGAATTCTGAATTTTTTTAATTATTATTTTTGTTAATTGATTGCCATTAACAATGTATAAATATTTTCTTTATTTTAAACACAGAAAATCATTTTAATTTAAAAAGAAAAATAAAAGTAAAAGAGAAAGAGAAAAATTAACCTAATCAATAAAGTAAAAGTGAAGTGAGTAAAAAATTACAATATAAGATAAAAATTATTTATAAAATTTTAAAAATCAATCCATTTTTTATCAATTCTTTTTGATTTTTTTGATTTTCTTTTAAACTTTATCATTTCTATTGAAGCAGCTGTTTAGTAATATGGGGTTATATTTTGCTAAAAAGCCTACATTCTCAATGATCGAGAAAGGACAGAAAACCAAAGATTATTTCATTTCATTTTTATTTATTGTAGCTTTTCGAATCACTTTTTGATCTCCACCAAGAAAGGACAGCCAAGCCAAAGATTATTTTTTTTTTTTTATTTATTGTAGCTTTTTTGATGGCATTCCTTCTCTTTTACTAAAATGTAATTCTGTTAAATCCTGGGTTCCCATTCCATTTATATATATAAATATATTAATAGAAATGGGAACCGCTTCATTAAATCTGGCAAATGAAAAAAATAATAAAAAAATATCTTTGACTTCATGCTTACCTTTTTTTCGACTTTCATGTTCTTCATTTGGAAGAATTAAAGAGTCCTTTTCCATGGAATCTTAACTCATTTATTTTACATTTTTATAGGGGCTTTGCCATTATGCCTATTTCTTTGAAAATAAAGTTCATTTTTCCTCTTTCAAAGATAATAAAGCATTTCATTTTCCTGCCCCCTGAGGAAAAATCATCAGATGGACTTTGAGAAAATAAAAACTTTTAAAAATGTGCACGTTTATTGAGTTTTCCAAAAAAATTAGATTTAACTTTTCATTGTAATGTTTTCCTGTCTCCTCCAGTTTTTTTTTTTTAAAGGAGTTATTTTAAAAAAAAAAAATCATTTAAAAATTAATTTTAAAAAAAAAAAAAAATATTAATTTTAAAAGGAATTTTAATGAATTAATTTATAAAATATAAAAGTCTAAAAACAGACCGATAAGATTTTTTTAAAGGGTTAAAAAAGGTATAAAACTTATTGAAAATGAATTTATAATAACCAATATCTGATTTTCTCGATTTAATAATTTTTCTCTTGAATGTATAAAAATGACCTTAAAAAAATCCAAAAGAATTTTTAAGTAAAAAATTTTAAATTTAAATAGGTTGCCTTTCCCAAATCAATACATCAAAATAAAGAGAAGACACTCTAAATTAGGTCTACTTGATGGTTATTATTAAAAATTTTATAATATTAAGATTTTAATTTAAACCAATTTATTTTTTACTTGGCCAAGCAAATTAATTTTTTTTACTTGGCCAAGCAAATTAATTTTTTTTACTTGGCCAAGCAAATTAATTTTTTTTACTTGGCCAAGCAAATTAATTTTTTTTACTTGGCCAAGCAAATTAATTTTAACCCACAAATTAAAAATTTATTTAAATTAATAAAAATTTCAAATAAACCAACCATAAAATGGAATAAGAAATTTAAAATATTGATAAAGTGCAATAATTCATTGACCTTAATTTGACTGATTTAAATAAAAAGAGCTAATTTTAAAAATTATTTGTCATAGGAACAGATAAAAATAAGGCCACCAGTGAGTAAAGGATGTTTAAGAAGTTAAAAGCTGAGGATCATTACATTGAAATCATGTTTACAAAATTTAATTTAATTTTATTCTTCAGCCAGTGCAAGCATCGCGTAAAATATTTAAAAAATACTGAGAATTACTCTTTTAAAATAATAAATCCCGGAAATCAAAAAAATCAGTACATTAGTACAAGCTGGAAGGGCTTCGTTTTCGATATTTTGATCGGCAGTCTGCATGCTGAATTAGAAGTAGAGACTAATACAACGGAATAAGTTAAAAAATTATTATTTAAAAGCAAAAAATCTTAATTAAAAGACAGAGCGCTTAAAAAAAATAAAGTCTTGGTTGATAAGAATTTTAAAAGGGAATCCGCTAAAAATGAGCTAAAACACACTCAACATGAGCAATAGGAAATTATACAAAAAATTTAGCAAGAATTTCAATAGTAAATTCAAAAATTTAAGCAAAGCAAAGAAAATGAAATTCATGACCTGAAAAATAGATGTGAGAATTATGAAAAATTGATCAGCCAATAACAATAAGAATTCAGCAGCTTTAAACAACAAATTACTGATGAGATTGATTCATGCAAAAAAAAATCAGCTGAAAAAGGTTTAAAGATTGAAATTTTAAATAAAAAAGTCATTGCCTTGGATGAAGAAGTCCGAAAAAAATCTGCTGATAAGAATGTGGTGATTGACAATTAAAAATTTGAGCTTAAGGAATTGGAAGAAGAGGTAAAAGACAGAGACGAATTTATTGGTATGATAAAAATGTTAGCAACTGAGGAGCGGCATTAAAGATTGGAATAGTACTTTAACTGCAGCAATTTGCGCTTGAAAAACAAAAAAATACAGGAAGCCACAGGCATTGAAAATACCATAGTCAATTATTAGAAAAAAAGCGTGTAAAAGTAACCCAATAGTGCATTAGTAATGACAATGCCTATAATAATAAAGAATTAGTGAATTTAAGTGAGAATATTGCACTATACTTGATAATACTTTTTAAATTACTTTTTAATTTTTTTTTTTTATATATATATAATTATCTTGTTCATGTATCTGTTTAAAATATTTCAAATATAATTTTATTACATTTTATACAAAAAATAAGTAAGCGGGAATTTCACTTTCTAAGTCAAATATGATGATTTAAAAAAAAAAAAAAAGACTTATTTCGGAATAATCCCTTTGTGTTTTGTTGGCGTATTTATATAATAAATTATTTACTAAATTAAATATTAAATTAATAATAATTTTCAATTTGTATTTAAATGAGCTTGTTAAAAATTAAAAATAAAATAAATGCAGTAAATTATAAAATCAATACTGCACCTCGATTTAAAACTAAATTTTAATCATAAAAATATGCATTTCTTAGAATTTTGATAGAATTAAGATAGTATTTTATGGATTTTATAGCTTTGTAGCAACCGATATAAATGGAGCATTTAAATTTCTCAAAGCTAAAAATTAATAGTTTTTTCAGATAGCCCATTAAATTTTACACATATTCAGCTATTTTTTTGTCTAATTTGACTAATTTTTCACTTATCTATTTTAGTAACAATATTTAAAGGGGAGTTCCGGTCTACCCCAGGGTTTTTATTTTAGGGATGCTTAAAATTTTAAAGAGCCAGGTGTTGAGGAACTTTCCAAAATTATCTCTCTTTTCATGATACCTATAAAAAAGTTCAATCCCTAAGATTGTGTGAATCTTTATTTCGTATTTAATCAAGCTATAAATTTAGCATTTACCACATTTTCTGGCCCCAAAACTTGGGTCCTCCGCCATTTTTTTTACCTTGGCCCTTCTTCATCATGGTTTTTGTGCTGCTAATATTATATTTTTATGTTAT
>Ga0194130_10006076_pt1 | contig 14167 bp, 15 predicted proteins | sample TA2KigsurfametaG_FD_160084 | JGI IMG/M metagenome (GOLD analysis project Ga0194130, IMG submission 160084) | Freshwater microbial communities from Lake Tanganyika, Tanzania - TA2015050 Kigoma 12 surface | ecosystem: Environmental > Aquatic > Freshwater > Lake | place: Tanzania: Lake Tanganyika... | reverse complement strand
CGCAGGTGGTGACGCTTTCAGCGTCCGCTGCCCCGCCTTCCGCCACGCGCGAGAGGAACTTCGGAGCGTAGCCGGAAAGCAGGTCCGTATCCCAGCGGAACGTCGTCTCGAACTCGGGGTCCCGGTAGCCGGCTACGCTGAAGTCAGAGCCGTAAACGGCAGTCATCGGAATGCCATGCTCCTGCTGCACCGCGCGCCAGACCGGCGCGTGGTATTGGATCGGGTGAGTTTCGATGACGCAGAGCATCCAACTGATAGCGCGTTACGGATGAGCGATGATCGTCCCCCACACGCCATCACGATCCGGCCAGCCACAATCCGGCTTGAGAATTTCGGAGCCGTCCAACCGCGTGAGCCGATAGTCCGCATCTCGCAGCAGACGCGACACCAACAGATCCTGCTCCGGATTATGCAGCTCAACGATCAGGCGCGGTCGAAGCCGGGCGAGCGTGTCCGTGGCTCCTGCCAAGACACGGCTCTCCGCGCCTTCCACATCCACCTTGATCAAACTCACGGAACCGATGCCCTGCTCGGCTACCACCCTGTCCAGCGTGGTAACCTTGACCTCCGTGAGTGTGGACCCCGGGCTGGCAACCGACTCGGCCAGCTTGCCGGTAGTGCTCAGGACCTGGGTATCAAAACTTGCGATGCCGGGTTGGTCGGCGATGGTCAGCTCGATCAAAGTGATGTTGCGGACAGAATTATACTCAAAGTGCCAGCGGGTTTCGGCCAACACGGTCGGCGAGGGTTCAAAGGCAATCACCCTGCCGCTTGGTCCCACGAGGCGTGACAGGTGCAGCGAGTGGCCTCCCCAATTGCTCCCACGTCCAGCACCGTGTCTCCGGGCCTGGTGTGTTTGGTCATGGCCGACTGCATGTCCCGCTCGTGGCCGGAATACCACGTCTCCATCCCGGTGATCCGGCTGACGCGGTAGCGAAAGCCGCGCAGCGGCCCCGCGCGAATGGTCCGCACCGCTCCGTCTGGGAAAAAGAACCTTCGCACGAGAGATTTTAACGGGTTGTCTTTCATAGGAGGACAGAAGGTGGAGCTGATTCAACGAGCTCCAGCACCGGATCGAATTGCCGCTCGTAGTTCCACTCATCTAAGATTCGCTGGCGGCCGTGTGCACGCGCGTTCTCGGCCTCGGCGGGGTGCGTGAGCCACCAGCGGACGGCGTCGGCGATGCTGGCGGCGCTGGCGGGATTGCAGACGCGCGCGTAACCCGGCTCCACAAACATGGCCCGCCAGTCCGGCAGATCGCTCACCAGCAGATTCAGGCCACTGGCGAGGTAATCAAACGGCTTGTTGGAAGCGCCGGTCATTGCCTGCATGTTCAGGTCGCTGCTGTCCAGCGGCATGAAGGACAGGCCCACATCTCCTTCAGCGCAGACTGGCAACAGTTTATGGCGGCTAAAGGCCCCAAGATACTTCACCCTATGCGCAAGGCCGAGATAGCGTGCTTCTTCGATGAGCGTGTCTGTGTAAGTCTTGTGGGCTCCCTCAGTTGTATATCCAACAAAGTGGAGCCGAACACACTGCGGTAATTCCAACAAAGCTCTGACCACGGCCAGCGGGAGCCGGTGTTCGTTAAGTGAGCCATGATAGAACACCGTGAACGGCTCCTCTGGCCGGCGGGGCGGACGCAGCGGGAGCACTTCCCGCGTCTCCGGACAGTTCCACACCGTGCGGACGGGGCATCGGGGCTCCACCAAGTCCGCAAACACTTCCGCCCGCCGGGCATTGGGCAGCACGGCCAGGGCGGCGCGCTGGCACAGTTGTCGCCGGGCGGCCAACAGCCGCCGGAAAAAGCGGGAGCCATCATTGGGCGGGGAGTCATGCTCGTGGTAAATCACGCGGCAGCCGAGCACCCGGGCCGCCAGCAGCGCGGCCGGGCAAGCCAGCAGGTCGGAGGCGTATATCCATGCGGCCCGATGCCGCCGGCATTGTTGCAGCACCCAAAGGCTAAAGGCGAAGTAGTGGACTTTCTGCCGCCAGCCCCGCTTTTGATGCCGCCAACGCCGTACCGCAATGCGCGGGTGAGGGGGGAAGGCAAACGCATCCGCTCGGCCGGAGGAACCGCTGCCGAGGAACAGCACCTCCCAGCCCCGATCCGCCAGCAGCCGCGAGCTGTGCTCCAGCGGCGGATAGGCGGCAGGATTGGTGTATTGGACGAACGCAATGCGCTTCACGCTGTCTGCTTTCACGAGGTGAACCATCCTGTCACGGCCCGCCGGACTTCCTCTGTGCGGCGCTCGAACAACCACCAGACCAGATGCGATCCGACCAGTGTGAGCGCCACGATGCCGGCATAAACCGCAAAGCCCGCCGCTCCGGGTTGCCATTGGCGGCCTTGCAGCATGCCGAAGGATACGAAGGCCAAGAATGGGAAGTGAAATAGGTAGAGCGTGTAGGACGTGTTCCCGAAATAGCGTGCCGGCCCACGCCACCACGCGGCTCCGCCGGCGGCCGCCGCCAACCGCGGCAACGTGGCCGCGAAGGCCAGCGCGATCCAATAGTCGGACCCTTCCAGCCCGCGCCACCGGTTCCACAGCAGCACGCCGACCAGAGCGAGTAACCCGCCCCAGAATACTGGAGTGGAGCGCGCCAGCGGTGCGAAACGCGACCGAGCGACCACGCTGGCCGCATAGCCCGCGAGCCACAGCAGGCCACCGAGCAGGAACCATACGGGCAAGAACGCGCACGCCGCCATGAGCAGCGCGAGGCACAGAATCCGTTGTCGGGCGGACGATGTGGCATGGCACGCCGCGAACCCGAGCGGGAACATCAGATAATACCAAAACTCATTCGCGAGCGACCACAGCGGGCCGTTGGTCCCGTAGGTTGGGGTCACGATGGTTTGAAGAAAGAAGACGTTGCCAAGCAGAACCGGCAGGCCATGGGTTGCCGGTTCCGCCGTCGAAGGCCCCGAATGGTTTCGCTCGTAATAGCGACCATCGTAGCCCGCCCCGCCGCTCAACGCTTCGCCGGCCATATCCCAGCCCAGCGTCAGTGCCAGCGCCGGCAGCAACACCAGCCACAATCGCGTCATCCGTCGCAACGCATAATCCCCGAAGCTCCATCGGTTCGTAGCGAACCGCTCATGCACCGCGCCGCCGATCAGGAAGCCGCTGAGAACAAAAAAAATGACCACGGCCTGGTGGCCGAAGCCGGTGAGTGCATAAAAGATGTCCGTCAGAGCGTTGCGGCCCGTCACAACCGAGTGTTCGACAAACAAAAACGCCCGCAAGTGACCCAATAAGACCGCCAGCGCAGCCACCCCACGCACAAGATCAAGCTTATCGAGTCGCATGATATCCGAGGAACTTACGCCGGGCCACTACTTCGCCGTAACTGGAAATCCGCGCCACGGGCTGCCCGTCCAAGTGTTCCACCGCGCAGCCCAGCCGCTTCAACCGGCTGAGCAGCGACTCGCTGGTGGTGCCGCAGAGGTGCCAGTTGTAGGGATGCACCTCGATGAAAATCGTCCGCGGAGCCCGGGCCGCATCGCCCAGCAAACCCTCGGCCCCGGCCAACACTTCCTCCTCGAATCCCTCCACATCCACCTTCAGCAAGTCCAGCCGCCGCCCGGCGAAATGCGTGTCCAGCCGCACCACGGGCACCTGCCGCGCACCGGGCGTGCCGGCGGGGACGATTTGGTTTTGGATGTCCTTGTCCCCACTAAAACTGATCGTGCCATCCTGCTTGCCCACGGCGGCATTCACCACGCACAACTGCGCTCCAAGGCCATTGAGCCGCGCGTGGCGGAGGACGTGCTGGTAATTCCCCGGATCCGGCTCGAAGGCGGTCGCCTGCCCCGTCGGCCCAACCCGCTGGGCCAACGCCAGCGAATACAGCCCGATGTGGGCACCCACATCGGCGACCTGGTCGCCGGGCCGCAAGACCGCCATCACGAGCCGCCAGACTTCCGGCTCATAGTTCTCCCCGAGATTGCGGAACTGCGGCGCGATGCGCAGCCGGTCGGTGCCATTGATCACCCGCTCCAAGCCGCCCCGGCCCGCAGCATTGACCGATGCGTCATAGACCGGGCGGGCCGGAATTCCACAACCAATAAGCGCGCTTCAACAGAGGACTGTGGCGGAGCTGGCGACAGGCTTTTTCGATGGGGTTCAAAACGGGGATTTTTCCAACAGGCGGCGGTAGAGCGCGGCCATTTCAGCCGCAACGGTGGTCATCGTGCGCGGCGGACGAATGCCGGTCCGCAGGCGCGCAAGCCGGTCCGGCTCGGTTGCCAGCGTTCGCAACGCCGCCGTCCATGCGGCGACGGACGCCGGCTCCACGAGGATGCCGTCCACGTCCTCCCGCACCAATTCCGCGATGCCGCCCAACCGCGAGCCAAGGACGGGCACGCCTGCCGCAAAGGCTTCCAGCACCACCAACGGGCCGGTTTCGAGCCATTGCGAAGGCACCGCCAGCAAATCGTAATCGCGTAGCCGGGCGACCACTTCACTGGCCGGCACCGGGGCTTGAAAGGTGATCCGGGTGTCGCCTGCCGCCAGTGCGCGAAGTTGTTCAGCGTAGCGCCCACCCGCCGCGCCTTGGGCGACACCGAAGATGTCCACAGCGATCCGCAAATCCGCCGCCGCCCGCACGGCCCGCACCAGCACATCCACTCCCTTCGTAGGGTCCAGCCGGCCGAGGAACGCGACGCGGAAGACTTTCGCTTCGCGAAAAGCTGAAGGTTGAACGTTGAAAGCTGAAACATCCAATTTCTGCTCGCTGCCTTCTGCTTTCAGCTTTCCCCTTTCAGCTTTTGTATCTTCCTGGCAAAGCCCCTGCCGCGACAGGGTGATTTTGTCCGGTGGCACACCGTTGCGGAGCAGCACGGCGCGCACCCACTCGCAGACGGCCACCACGTGATCCGCCTCGGCCAGGAAGGCCCGCGCGCACCGCTGGCGCAGGGCCACCAGTTCGCGCATTCGGACGGCCGTCCACAACCCGCCGCGCAGCCCCGCGCGGCCGGGCAGCGCACTGACAGCTTCCGGCAACGCGGCCAGCAAAGCCGCCCCCGGACGCGGCAGGCCCTTGCCGTGCAGCGCGCAGGCGGTGCAATCCCGGGCCTGCATCACGCCTTCGCAAATTTCCGTGCCCCACCGCAGCAAGGTGCCCCGTTGGCACGTGGCCGTGGGCGTGTGATAGGTGTAGACCACGGGGATGCGCCGCCGCCGTGCGGCCCGCAGACAACGGAGGGACACCCCGCGCGTTTGCGCGTGCAGATGCACCAAGTCCGGCCGCTCCTCGTCCAGCACGCGCTCGAAGTTCGCCACCGCTGTCACGTCCCCTTCTCCAAAAAGGTCGATTGGGTCTGTCACCTGGGCCCCGAGCGCGTAGCGCCGCACGCGCAGCCCACGGCATTCAGTGGCGGCATTTGCCTCGCCCGGGGCCACCACGACCGACTGGATGTCGTGCGCTTTCAATCGTTCCGCCAGCGCCTCGGCATAAACCTCCGTGCCGCCCATGGGATCGGGGTGATAGGTGAATGGGATTTGCAATGTCCTCACTCGCAATAGGCAACTTTCGGGTATGCATTGGCGGCTTTGTCTCGCCAATTGGCGTCAATTTTTAGGCTGAAGTGCTGTCCGTGATCCACACAGCATTGCCAAAGGTCTCTATGAGCCGGTAGCCGGCTTGCGTGAGAGTTCGTTCAATTTCGCCGGCGCTCTTGCCGCGTTGAGTGAGAATAGTTGGATGGAGTTCCAGTGCTAATGCCTTTACTCGATGCTCCACAAACACACGTGGCGACCCCAACACCGCCTCATACTCGAATCCTTCGATGTCCATCTTAATCAGGTCCACCGTGCGAAGTCCTTCGCGATCGAGGGCTTGTTCCAATGTGACCATCTCCACTTCTTGGGTGGGCAACACGTATTTTGTATGACGAAACAGACCGCTGCCCCCCGAATTTGTATCAGCAGTCAGGTTCAAGGTGGCGGTTCCCGACCGATCACTGATCGCCACATTCAGGAGCTTTGTGTTTACAACTCCGTTGAGAGCTAAATTGTCCTGAATCACCTGTAGCAACCGTCGTTGCGGTTCAATCGCGACGACACGACCCGATGCACCACATTGGTTCGCACCAATCACGGTGAAGTAGCCTTCGTTCGCTCCCACATCTACAAATGTATTCCCCGACCTTAGAAACTTGCCCAGCGTGGCCGTCATGCCGTTCTCGTAGCCGCCCATTCTCGTCAACGCTATGCCCATCAACGATACCGGGTCCACTTTGAAACGCCCCTGGGCTGTATCAACCTCCACACGGCGAACCATCAGCAACCGCTTCATCAGCGACGCAACAGGAGCCGGCCGCACACGCATGAGCAGTGTCTGCAAGACTCTGTGGCGGAAACTGAGGAACGGACGGGCGCGAAATGTTGAAGCAGAGGGCATAAAAATTGCGAACGATGTTTAAACCTCAGTAACTGATCTCCTTAAGCAACGTTTAACCAATTCGTAAAAGCCCCGCCCCATCAGGGTGCCGAGGAAATGGCGGGCTACTCCCGGGCGCAGCAGGAACTGAGGCTGTCGGCGCAATGCCTGCCAGTAGCAACGGCGGGAATCTGAGTTGTAATTAACGCCAAAATACTTCTCGGCAAAATCCAGATACTGGCTGGTGTAGATGCGCGACTCCGCCGCACGCTTGGCGCGTTCCAAGGTGGGATCCGCCTCCACCTCGCGGAAAACCTTGTCCAGCACCCACAGCACGGAAGGTTCCTCGGTTTTGTTCAGCACCACTTTGTGATGGTGGTTCTGCGAGTGGACGCGGTAGTCGGCCAGCACTCCGTCGAATGAATCGCTGCCTGAGTAGAATTTCATACTACCTTTGGGGAAGACGCCCACAGAAGCGCCGCCCGCGGTGCCACCATTGACTCGCGGCTTCGGCAGCTCGATAACCGAGGAGTCGGGACAGCGCACGGAAGCCGCGCCCCCCCCCCGGTAGGTAACCCGGTGCCAGCATTTGCAGGTGCTCCCAACACTCCGTGAAAAGCGCAGCATCTACCGCGTAGGAGGCACGAACCAAACCACCCCAAGCTTGGAGCAACGCGTCCCGCCGAATTGCCCAACTGTCCTTCGACTCCGCCCAACGCGCTTCAATCTCCAACAGGCTCACCTGGCAATCGCGAAGGAAGGTAAGGCGGCTGCGAGTAGAAACCGACCCGGCCTGATGCACGCGGTAATGAACACCGACCACCGGGTCATGAACAAAACGGGCACCACTGGCCGCCGCATCAAGGGGAAATCGCGCATCTTGGATGACCGGCAACCTCTTGTGCCACCCCGGATGGCGGACGCGGAGAAAGTCGGACCGCCACAGATAGGCTCCGGTGGGACACCACATCCCCTTTAGAAAGGCAATTTCATCGTCGGCATCTACCTCCTCAATGCGGCGGCAAACTTCCTCAGTCGCCACCCAGCGCCCATGTTTCTCCTCAATTCGCCGCCAGTTGCCATAAATCACTTCGGCGCCTGTATCACGGGCCAGTTGGCGTTGCCGCCCAATGATGCCGGGCAGAAGCAGGTCGTCGGCATCGAGAAATTTGATCAACTCACCTCGCGCCTGAGCAAAACCAAGGGACCGAGCCGCGCTACAACCTTGGTTGGATGATGACGTTACACGCACCTGCGGGAAACGCTGGCGCACGTAATCGGCTGTCCCATCAGTCGAGCCGTCATCCACCAGGACTACCTCGACTTCCGGCCCCGCCTCTGCAACAGCACTGATCAGCGTCTCTGGCAACCACCGCATCGCGTTGAAAGCAGGGATGATGACTGAAACCTTCATCCAAACTCAAGCTGCACGCGCTAGGAACGTAGTTGCTTTCGTGGTGCTGATCTCACCCGCATCTAAGGCTGTGAGCGTGTAGCCACGAATGCGCAACCAGGACGTCACCTCGTCCACACTCGAACCAAACTGCGGCAGCAGAGATGGGTGCAGTTCGATAGCAAAGGCCGGGCGATGAGTCGCTACATAGTTCTCCATCCCGCGTAGGATTTCCATCTCCGCGCCTTCCACATCGATCTTGATCAAGTCCGCGCGCGGCAACGAGCGTTCCGTTGCGAGATCATCGAATCGAACGACCTGGACCAGAATGTCATCCGGTCCAGGTTGTTGCTTCTGCAAATTGATTCGCGATTCTTCGAAGGGCTTCTCCAACACAAACGAACCCGCATTGCTGCCGAGCGCCGTCCGAATGACTTCGATTTGCTCAAACGAATTTAGCTTCGCATTTTCTTCAATGCGCTGAATCGCCTTTGGAATCGGCTCAAAGACATATACCCTACCCGAGGCCGTCGTGCTAAGCGCAAACAGCAACGAGTAGTAACCAGCGTCGCCGCCGATATCAAAGACCACATCTCCAGGCCTAACCAGCGCACGGAAGGCTCCCGTCACTTCCGGCTCCCACACACCCGTCCGATATAAGGAAGAACTGACCCGATTGCGACGTGGTGGAAAGACCTTCATTCGGATGCTGCCCAGGTCGAGCACCAAATCCTCATCAGGCAGTCGATTTTCGCGCCAGCGGGCAAGCGGATTGAACAACAGCTTGAGGGCTAACTGACCAAGGAGATTGCGAAGGCTCATGATAAGGATGTTATAATAATCAAAATGATAAGCCAAATTGACTCAAACGCTGGCGTCTGCGTGACGGAACAAGGCTGTGCACCAGCCCAGTTCTAGGCCATGCCGATTCTTCTCGTAGTAGTCCACAAGTCGAAAACCCCAATCTGACAACAGCGATTGCACATCCCATGGCGAACATTGCCTGAGGTAAAGATCAACGAAATTCAATTCTACCAACACATGTTTAACTGCGCTCGCAGCCAGCACTCCAGCAGCTCCTTTGAGCACTTCCAGGTCGAAGCCCTGCGTGTCAATCTTGAGTAAATCGATCCGTGAGATGTTCTGCGCAGCGCAGAAGGTATCCATCGTGCTCACTTCGACGGAAACAGTTCCTGTGGCAGCAACGTGCTCGAACGGATTCGATTCGCCTCCTGCCAAAGACAGCAGAGAATTGAGTTCATTCACCGCATACATTTGCAGTTCCATCATCGACTTTGCGCTACCCATCGCCTTCTGATGAATGCTCACCGTAGTGCCCCAGTCCCGCTGCTGGAGGGCATTATACAGGGCAGGCGTAGGCTCGAAAGCATGAATCTCTGGCTGATCCAGACATGCCTGAAGCATGCTAATGGTTTGCCCTTTGTTGGCCCCTATATCAAAGCAAAGAGGGCGTGAAGAAGGCAGCAACAATCGTAAATCGCGCGGCAAGTCCGTGCCGCTGATGCTATCTGCTCCTGTCCACGAAAGTTGATAGCCCCGCATCGCCAGGAAGCGCTTGATGTGTTTCTTTATCATGGAACTGCTCACAATCACATACGTTGGGAGAGATTAGCACCCTAGATTCAGAGCTTTTTTGACCCACTCAATTGCAACCCCGGCCAAATTTGGGGGTCGATATGGACTCATATTTTCATCACAAATGGTTAGATTGCGTTACAGACCGAGCTTGCGGAACAAAACCTCAAACCGATGCTGCCAAGCATGATCCCGAATTGCACGTGCTCGCGCAGCTCGTCTCATCTCCTTTCGGCGAGTTGGCGACGCAAGCAATTCTTTCGCCTTGGCGGCAAGCTCTATCGCGTCTGAGTAGCACTCGATCTCGGCTCCTACCACAAAAAGGTCTTCCGTCTCATCTGTTAACTGTGTTAAATAGCACGCGCCTGCCATGGTCGCCTCAAACTCTCGCATCTTCGCATATGCATATAGAGGCGGGTTAGCGGTAGCACAAAACTGATCATTTATTCCAATCGAGACGGCACTACGCCCGTATAGCGCATTCAGCTCAATTAGATCAAGCGCCTCGCAACTGACGTGCATTTTCACCTTCGCTTCATAGACCTCTCCCAATGCGGCATAAGCCATTGCTGCTCTTCTTGGCCCCAGCCCGTGCCGGAGGAATCGCCATGCTGCGTTGACTTTATAGCCGGTCCAACGGGTGGTCTTTTGCCATCTTGTCAGTTGATGTAGGGCCAGCCCCAAAGCACCCGAGTTCATGACATGATGCGAATTCTGCCCCACCCTCCAGCCGCCACCATAAATGGTGACAGGCAGCCCAAGTGTAATTGCCTCCCCTAGAATGGCACAGCGAAATGGATTCTTCCCTCCTGCAAAGCTGACCTGTAGATCCTCCTCAACCACTACGGGCCAATTGTGTGATGGGTTTGCTGCCATCGGCAGGTAGATCGCGGCAGCCTTGGCCAGTTCAAATTGCGGCAACGCTGCTTTTTCTGGAACCCAGTTAATGGTCGCCTGCGGAGCAATTTTCTTAGCTACTTCTGGATGCGAAAGATTGTCGCAGAAAAAGTAAGCAGAAGGAACCCCTCGACTGCGAACTTCTTCGAAAAGAGATGCATCAGTCTGAAATGGATACAGGTATGCAAAGAATAGATCGAATGGCTTTCGCCTGTGCTCGCACTCAAAGCGTTCAAGAATGCGACTCATCAAGGTCACTCGGTCATTTTTGCCCCACCGTCCGTTAGCAGCGAGTTCCCACGATTGAGTCAAACCAATTTGGTCGGTTTCCACCACGTCATGCCCCATTGCACGCAGCGTGTCGGGAAACTGTCGATGCCACAGGCTGGGCCCTGTGTCAAAGATCAGGCAGGTGAAAATGCGCAGGGGCCTCTTCATCGCGAGCCACGCGGCATGAGCAGGAAGGTTTCAGTGGCGGCCATGTGGAGACGCAGTTCTGCCAGCGTGCCCACCTTCACCAGACCCGGCACCGCGAGCACATCGCAATCGAATCCGGCGGCCAGATCTAGTAGCGTAGAAACGGGCACATCGTAGGCAGCGAGATTCTGGCTGTTCCACTCCAGGAAAACCATCGGCCGCGCCGCGCGCATCAGCTCACCAGCGCCCGCTAGCGCCATCGTCTCCGCGCCTTCGATGTCGATTTTGATCGCTGACACCTTAGGCTTGCCCAGGCGCAACCATTCCTCGTCCAGCGTGGTCACCGGCACGTTCACCTCGCGCATCGGGCCAGCGCGCCTAGTATTGCGGAAACCGTCCAGCGCCCCCACCTCCGCCGCAGCAATGCTGAGGACCGCCTCGCCAATCTGCGCCCCCGCTGCGCGTGGAATGATCTCCCACCGCTCGCGCCAGGGCGACTCCGCGTGCGTCTGGGCAAGGTAGCGCAGCGTGTTCGGGCTCGGCTCGAAGGAGCAGACCCTAGCCGCCGGATGCGCGCTGAGCACCGGGATGGCCATCAGGCCAATGTTGCCGCCCACGTCGAACATCATGGAATCTCCGTCCACCGCAGCTTGCAGCAGCTTTACCATATCCGCCTCGTAGATGCCCTGGTCGCAGGCCATCGCGAAGATGAGCGACTTGGGTGGAAAAAAGACCTTGCAACCGTAATACGAAAACCAGCCGATCTTCCCTGGCAAGACCGAGTGCACAAAGTGCTTGATTCTGCCTCGAAGTCTCACGATAGCTACGATCTAACGTTTTTGGAATAACGCATCCGCCTGCACCAGCTCGCCGTCCACCGCACGGAATCCCGGCGCGAGATGCACCAGCCTGAGCCCCGCCCTATCCAGGGTCGCGTAAATCTCGTGAAACACGGACGACCCCTCATAGAGCGGTTTGAACGAAACCTCCGTCCACACCAGCGCGCTCTTCGCCAGCGCCGCCACGCCACCCGCCAGCACGAGATGTTCAGCGCCCTGCACATCGATCTTGAGCAGATCGATGCGCGGCTGGTCGGCAGTGATGTCGTCAAGCGTCCGCATCGGGCAACGAATCTCGCCCGCCGGTCGCGTATCGTAGCCCTGTAACTCCTTGATGCCCTGCTTAAGCGGCAGAATCGAGGAAGTCTCGGCAAAGCCATACTCATGCAATACCGTCTCGCCCGCCTCAGCGCCGACCGCCGCATGCACAACATGGTAGCCCGGCTTGCCGCTGAACCGCTCCTTCAGCCCAGCCACCAGCGCAGGCAGCGGCTCCACTAGGATGGCGGTCGAGATCTTCCACTTCTTGTCGATACCCGCCGTGAACCCGCCGGTGTGCGCGCCCACGTCCACTATCACGATGCTGCGGTCACTGGGCAGAAAGGCGTCCAGCGGTGAGCGCATCTGCCATTCGGTTAAGCGACGCAAGGCATTCAGAATTGATTTAGTCATGCTCGTCGAATTGAGTGCTCACTCACACGCGGCGCAGGTCTAGCTCCACCGATCCATAACCCCACACCTGATTCATTGCGCGGCCCCATCCGCTGGTCGGCGGGCGCACATAATCCAGTGTGAGGCAGCGCTCCGCGCGGTCATGATACAGCACCTCCGGCAGTGTGAGATCAATGCTTACCTTGTAAGAACCGATCGCTAGCGATTCGGTCTTCAGATTCAGAGTCACCACATTGAGACCTGGCGACAGTGCGATCATTTCCGCCGGATCAAGCGACCCGACCGAGGCAAAGCCCACAGCATTTCCAATCGCATCTGTCAGTCTCAAATCGACACTGGTCTCCGCTTTCGCTCCGCTGTGAATCCTCAGTTCCAGGCACCGCCGGGAGTAATCATCGCTGTCTTGCTCCAGCCATCGACCCTGCACCAGCGTGGGGCTGCCGTTGGCCTGCGCCTGACGCGTGAAGCCGCTCTGCAGCGCGCCCTGTCCGCCATAGAGATTTATGGCCTGCCCGGCTCTGCCCGCGAAGATCAAGCGGCCGCGCTCCAGCACGATGCCTTCCTGGCAAAGGTTCATTACGGAACTCAAATTGTGACTCACAAACAAAACTGTCCGCCCCCCCCCCTGCGCTACTTGTTTCATTTTTCCAAGACACTTCGCTTGGAACTGTGCATCACCCACTGCCAGAACTTCATCAACGATCAAGATTTCCGGCTCTAAGTGGGCCGCCACGGCGAAGGCCAGGCGCACATACATGCCGCTGCTGTAGCGCTTCACGGGCGTGTCCAGAAATTTCTCCACCTCGGCGAAGGCCACGATCTCGTCGAACTTCCCGCGGATCTCCGCGCGGGTCATGCCGAGGATCGCCCCGTTGAGGAAGATGTTTTCCCGTCCGGTCAGTTCGGGGTGGAAACCGGTGCCTACTTCCAACAGGCTCGCCACCCGGCCGCGCAGGATGATGCGGCCCCGCGTCGGCTCGGTGATACGGCTGAGAATCTTGAGCAGTGTGCTCTTGCCCGCGCCGTTGCGGCCGATAATACCCACCACCTCGCCGCGCTTGACGGTGAAGGAGACGTCGTTGAGCGCCCAGAAATCCTCCTCCGAATCTTGATTCCCGGTTTCCGGTTTCCGGTTTCCGAACAGTCCCTTCACCTTATTGGTGATGACATCGCGCAGCGCCACGTAGCGCTCTCGCTGCTGGTGGTGCAGCCGGTAGCACTTGCCGAGATTCTCAACGGAGATGATGGCGTCAGACATCAGATCACATCAGCGAAGGTCTTTTCGGTCTTCCGGAAATACCAGATGCCAAAGGCGCAAAACGTGATGGTCACGACCAGCGAGGAAGCCAGCGTCCGGGCCTCCAGCGGACTGGCTCCCTTGAGGCAGGCCCAGCGGAACCCCTCGATGACGCCGACCATCGGGTTCAGGTCATAAAGCCACCGCAGATATTGAGGCACCCGCTCGCTCCCAAAGCCCACCGGGGATACGTATAACCCAAACTGCACGATGAACGGCACGATGTAGCGGAAGTCCCGGTATTTGACGTTCAGCGCGCACAGAAACAGCCCTGCCCCCAGCGCGGCGGCGAACGCCAGGAGGATGAACAGCGGCAGGGTCAAGATGCGCCAGTCGGGCGTGTATTGATACCACACCATCAACACGGCGAGCATGCCCAGGGTGATGGCGAAATCGACCAGGCTGGTGATGACCGACCCGGCGGGCACGATCAGGCGCGGAAAATACACTTTCGAGATCAAGCCGGAGTTGGACAGCAGCGAGCCGCTCGCCTCGGAAAAGGCCGAGGCGAAGAACTGCCAGGGCATCATGGCTGCGCTGACGAACAGGGCGTAGGGGATGCCGCCGGGTGCGTCCAGCTTGGCGACGCGGTTAAATACCAGCGTGAAGACCACGATCGTGAGGAAGGGCCGGATCACCGCCCAAGCAACGCCGATGACCGTCTGTTTGTAG
>Ga0194130_10006074_pt1 | contig 14172 bp, 14 predicted proteins | sample TA2KigsurfametaG_FD_160084 | JGI IMG/M metagenome (GOLD analysis project Ga0194130, IMG submission 160084) | Freshwater microbial communities from Lake Tanganyika, Tanzania - TA2015050 Kigoma 12 surface | ecosystem: Environmental > Aquatic > Freshwater > Lake | place: Tanzania: Lake Tanganyika... | reverse complement strand
TACAGCAATAAACAACAAATACTTAATAATTATTTATATCAACATTTTATGAAAAATTTAGATAAAAAAGAATTTATAATTAAACAATCAAATCATAAAAAAACTGGTTATATAGCTAATGATTTTATAAGTCCAAAAAATAGATATTTATTATATATTTTGTCATTGTATTATAATTTTGACCTTATTGTATTAAAAGAACAATATTTTGACTTTGTTCCAACTAGGTTTACAAGATTGTATATGTATGATTTGGATAATTATAAAAAAATTACGGGAAATAATGAATGGTTATATCCAAAATATATATTAAAAAAGTATTCAATTTTTAATGATTATGATTTTGAATATGTAAAAACTATGAATGGTCAAAAATATTTCAAAAGAGTTACTGAAGGTTTAGCTTTTTCTTATGAAAAAAAATTATACAAAAAAATAAAAGTAAAAAAAAATATTTATTCATAAAAATGATTTTATTTCTTTACTAATATTTTCTTACAAACATAAACGATAGAAAAAATTACTTACATTTTCATAAAAAATGTTTTTAATAAAATTGCATTTATTAAAAACACTTAATTTTAGATTCCAAATGTTTATATGTTTTTCCATTATAAAAAATATTTGTTTCCAAGCATTTTTTAACAGTTTTATCGCCCAATCCTAAAATTCTACAACATTCAATTTTTGAAGTAAATTCTTGTAATAAATTATTTTTTTCATCATATTGACCTATACCAGTTACATACAATATTGGTTCTTTATTGTTATTTTTTTTAACAAATTCTTTTTTTAATTCTTCTGAACAAGAGTCATATAATGTATAATAAAATCCTCTTGTTATTTTGTTGTCTTTTACAGGAATATCTAAAGCTGAATCTGATGTATAACCATTTTCTTTACAAGCAGTTTTTCTATCCAAATAAACATTTAATATTTCTTTTTTATCAGCAGATAATTTAGCAATATATCCTATATTTTGAATTTTTGTTTTTTTGGTTGGTTGTAAATTATGTATTTTAGTCGTATCAAGTTCTCTATCAACAAAAACAAATCTAAAACCTTGATATATAGTATTATCTTTAATTGCTTTTGCGATACTAGAACGTTTTAATTTTGGATTTTCTTTGGTACATTCTGCAATTGATTCATATACTTTTACAATTTGCATTGTTTCTGGATTAATTTTTTGAAGTTTAGAACCCATATTTTTATTGATATCTCCAAACCCCGTTGTTGTTTTAGTTTGTATTTTTACAATTTGTTCTTTTAATTCATTATTTGTTTTTTCTATATTCTCAGTTTTTTGAACTATTTCTTTAATTTCATTATTGTTACCAAAAGTGTTTATAAGTGTAGGATTTGCATTTAGTAGTTTTAGTTTTTCAATTTCTAATTTTAGAATATTTTCTTGTATTTTTAGTTTTTCAACTTCTAATTGTGGGTCATATTCATCAAATGTTTTAATATTTTTATTGATTACTTCTTTAACAATTGCAAGAGTTAGATTTCCACCTATTAAAAATAATTCATTTTCAGTTTCATGTCCTTTTAATTGTTTATAATTACTTGGAGCAATTAATTCATGTTTGTGAATAAATGTTTCAAATCTCTTTGATTGTTTTACTAAATAACAATCTAATAATAAACATTCTTCATATTTTGTTTTATGTTCATCAAATCTTGCTTTTACACCATATTCACTATGTCCTATCTTAATTATATATTTACCATCTTCGAATGTTTTAACAATGATTATATAAATTAAGTTTCCAGCAGTTCCAAATCGTTGAAGAAGGATATTTTGATGATTTAGTTTGTTGTCTTTTATTAGTTGTTGATTATTTAGTTTTAATTGTTTATTATTATCAAGTTGTTTATTTAATTCTTCTCCAAATTTAAGACATTGTTCATTAATAAGTTGATGAACAATATTTTCCATCTTAACATAATATTTATGAATTTCTTTTGCTTTTTCAGTTCCTGCCTTTAAACAATATAATTTAAATGTATTAACTGATAATAAAATTGTTTCTTTATTATGTCCGCCATGTTTTTTATTTTCTTTACAAATTATGTCATTATTAAATATTTTATAATCAACATTATTGGTAAAATATTTAACTAATAAATCTTTTGCAGATACTTTTTTTTTAAAATCTAACCATATTTTAATATCATCTAAATCAACAATGAAATCTTCGTTTTTACAATTTAAAAATGCAAAAAAAGATACTATAAATATTTTTTGTTCTTCTGTCGTAAATTCTTCTTTAATTTTATTGATTAACTTGTTATTGTATTCATTTGATAAAACTTTCACAGAATAATTTTCTATTAAGTTAAAATTTTCCATTTATAATAATAACAATAATTATAATTTTAACTTGCTTTTATTTTTTAAAAACAAGAATAATTAATATCTTGCTCCCGTATTTACAGGAGCAAGATATTAATTATACCATAATGCATCTATATATATAAATAATTATTCAAAATTTACTTTTATTAGTTTAGTCTGTCTATCAAAATTTAAAATAAATTTATGAATTTCTCTCAATACTAAAGATAAATCAAATAATTTATCATTTGGATTATATCTAATTATAGAATTACCAGTTGATAAAATATAACTTTATCGTTCCTTTTCTTTTATTGGTTCTCTATCTAAATGATCGTTTTCATCACATTCTACGACTAATTTATAATCTTCAAAATATAAATCTACTTTATAATTATTGAATGATTTTTGTCGTTTAGTTTTGATGATATCTTTGAATGAGTTTTCTATAAATCCAATAGTTTGATTTTCTAAACTCATCAAAATATTTATATGTGTCGCATTATCATTAATTTTAGTTAAATATTTATGTTTTAGATTAAAAGTATTTTTAACAAGATTAAAACATTCTTCAGTTAATAAACAATCAATCTTATTATGACCTCCTCTTCCTATTTTGGTTAAATGTACTTTTCTGATAATATAATGAACATTTTCTTTTAAATTTTTTTAACAAATCTTAAAATATGATCTTTTGAACTATATGACTTAATTTCCTCTAAATTTTTGGTAAATGCATCATAGTTTATTTGTTCCATTGTTATATTTATATATAGAAAAAAAATATATATGTATTGCAGATTTCAATTTTTAACAATTAAAATTATTCGTCTAATTCTTTTAATTTATCCTTTGCTATTTGTAATTTATCTTGGATAGAAATAGACATTGATTTAGTTCCTATCCATATTTTATCCAGTTTAGGATGTTTCTAAATTTTAAAGTATTCCCGAAACCTTCCTGTTTCTTTATTGAGTATTTCGTGATAATAAACAACATATTTAGGTATGTCCGATTGTTTTAATCCTTCTGGTAATGGTTTTGCATTATAAACCATGGGGGGTATTTGCTTACAAGAAAATTTGATATAAAGATTTAATATTAATAAATATTATATAATAAAAAAAATGTCAACTAAATGTCTAGGAAAAGATAGAAACAATGAAAATTGTAAAAACAATCAATTAGACGAAAGTAAATTTTGTAAATTTCATCAATATATGAATGATTATTCTAAAGAAATGTTAGAAAATTTATCTTTGTGTTCTGGATGTAAAAAAATGTATTATTTACCAGAAAATAAACAATGCAAAAATTGCAAAAATAGGGCATTGAAAAATAGAACTAATGCTAAGGATGAAAAAATTATTTGTAAAAAAGATAATTGTATATTTGAAAAATCAAATGATAATGATTATTGTGGAAAACATCAAAAAGAATATTTTAAGGAAGAAACAGAATTATTGGGAAAAAAAATATGTATTAATTATATCAGAGGATGTTATACACAAATGAATAAAACCGATAATTACTCTAGATGCTTAAAATGTAGAGAGAAAGAAAGAGTTGGGTATAATAAAAAAGATGATATAATTAATGATGAATTAAATGTATTGGATGAATTTGATGATTTAGAAAAAGAATTAAATTTGATTGGAAATAAATCAAAAAAAAATAATATTATTATTGTAGATAATGATAAAATAAAAGATGAAGAATTTAATATTGAAAAAAAAGTTATAATTAAAGATGAGAATCAAGATAATATTATAAAAAAAAATAAAAATACTAATTTATTACCAGAACATTATTTTATTCCAGAATATATGACAGATACAACAAATTTAATTTTGGACATTATCGCTAATTTTGAATTTTTGAATATTGATTTTTTATTTGCCGAATTATTTATGGAACAAGATTATAAAATAAATAAAATTATGAGATATATTAATGCTACTAAACAAACAGATAAATATATATTGGAAGATTTGATAGAATGTAATAATTCTAAATGCAAAAAATTAATGCCCAAGCATTGTTATATTGATAAATTTAATAGATTGATAAAAAATTGTTGTATATGCAGATTACATAGACAAATTAAATCTAATCGTGAAACTAGAAAGCAAAGTAAAGCAAAATGGAAAGAAGATAATTATGATAAATGTGCTTTGTATTGGCAGAATTTTAGAGGACGAAAAATAGAAGAAAAAGGAGTAGAAAAATATTTAGAAGATAATGCAAAAACTATGAAAAAGTGGAGAGATAAAAATCCAGATAAAGCAGAACTAGCAAATGAAAAAAAGAAAGAAAACATTAGTACCCATTTTTTGAATTATGTTAGAGATGCTAATAAAAAAAACTTAAAATTTGAATTATCATTTGAAGATTTTTCAGAAATAGTTAAACAAGTATGTTATTATTGTGGTCAACTCCAAGAAAAAGGATTAAATGGAATTGATAAAATGGATTGTAATAATGGTTATGTTAAAAACAATTGTGTAAGTTGTTGTGAAATGTGTAATTATATGAAAGGAACTTTAACACCTGATGTATTTTTAAAGAGAATTGAACACATATTAACACATCAAGGATATATTAATGGCAAATTATACTCAGAATGTTTTGCAAATCATATGTCATCTAATTATAATCGCTATAAAAAAAGAGCAGAAGATAAAAGTTTTAATTTTGAAATTTCGGAAAATGATTTTTATTCGTTGATTATGGAAAAATGTTATATTTGTGGTAAAAAATCAGAAGGAGAGCATATAAATGGAATAGATAGAATTGATAATGAAAAAGGATATATTCAAGATAATATTGAGGCTTGTTGTGGTGAGTGTAACTATATGAAAAATAAATTTAGTTTAAATGATTTTTTTGATAAATTAAGAAAAATAAAAAAACATAAATTAAATGAATTTGAAATATTAAATTCTAGATTTAGTTATCAAAATAAAATTAATCGACAAACTTTTCTTAATAAAAAAACGCCAGTCGAACTTAAGGAATACTATAAAAATAATATGGAAAAATATAAACAAAAAAATTCAGAAAAATTAAAAATTTATGAAAGAGAAAAAAAAAGAAAACAACGAGAAAAAAATAAAGTTATTATTAATGAAAATTTAAATAATAATAAATCAAAAGACACAGAAATAAATAATAATGAACCTATGAATAATAAAAATGAAAATAATAAAGGAAAACAATATCATTTGGATAAAAAAACACCTGAACAACTTAAAGAAGAAGCAAGAATAAGAAAACAAAAACAACGAGATAAATTAAAAGAAAAATACGGAGATGAAGAATATAAGAAAAAAAGAGCATTAGAATTAGCAGAATATAGAAAGAAAAAAAGAGAAGAACAAATAACTAAAAACAATAATTAATTCCTTTAATTTTTTTTTTACTAATTAAATTTTACAATATGTCAAATAATTTCTTAATATATCAATATTATAGTAAGAAATAAAATTTTTTTAAAATAAATAGTATAAATTTTGGTAAAGTTTGTTGTAGGTCACAAATATATATGTCCCTAATAAATCAATTTGAATAAGCCAAACCGCCCCCTTAAGACCATTTAAGGTCTCAAAAGTAGTTTTTTATTTAAATTTACATCATAAATTTCGAATTATTTCTAAAACGAGTGGACTATACCTTAGATTAGTTCTTAAAGAACCAACCCAAAACCATCTAGTCTCTGAACCTTCTACCATAATTTTATTTATTTTCATTTTAGGTAGCTTGGCTGCGGATTGTCCAATCTTTGAAGTTATTACTATTGGGTTCGGCAATTAACCGAGTTCCTCAAATGCATTTCTGCGAGTGAGTAGTATTCAAAGCTTAAGGAGTTTCCCGCAATTTGGTTTTGTTGCTCACAAAAAATAGTTTTCACTAAATTTTTGTAAACTAGCCAGTTATATGTATTACATAATTCGCTTATAAAATTATATAATATCCAGAGTTTACACCATTTTGTCAATAAAGTAATTCTGGAAACTTTATTGGTGGCTGACTGTTCGGTACAGGCGAAGTTTATACCGCTCATGATACGTAAGACATTGTAATTGGTGTCATAGATGTAGCATTCGGAGCTGGGACCAACAATGCTGAGGGCAGGAGGATTTCTGCTGGGATCAGCGTATGGGGTATCAGTCCATAAATTAAGGATGAGTGTGGTGTTATCGATACGAGATAAGTTGCACGTGCCGCTTGGTTGATGTTGTTCAGGATGGAGAGCGAAAGAATAAACATTGACCCCATTAGCAGGTGTAGAGCTGTGGTAGTCATAAGTTTGGATTAAGTTGAAGTAAGCACCTTCACGTACATCAAAACGATCATGGCCGTTTAATTGGATAAGACCAGTCTTGACAGGGTTATATTTGTTGTTAATGAGTAAACCAGTGACAGTTTGTAAGTTGGCCCATACATCCATATCAGCGAAGCCGTTACCAGAGGATTTAGCAGAGTATCTGTTATCAGTCCAGCTGGAGACAGGGCAAGAAACATCACGAACAGTGATTTCTTGTTCCCATGGTTTAACTTGGTAAGTTAAAGTGCCAAGTTTACCAGTACCATCTTGGTTAACTACATTGTAGTAGATGATGATGGCGAATTTCTTGACGTAGTCACCTAAGTTGTAGCTGGGGAATTGAGGGTTAGTGAGGACATCACGTCTAAATTTGAAGTTAACGTTGGAAGCATCAGCAGAGGGGTTAACTTGGTTAAATAATTCCTTAGCATAGAAGGAAGGGGGTTGAGAATCATCAACACCTTGACCAGCTTGGTAAGTGAATACTGAAAATTTAGATTGGTTGCGAGTGTTGGTGTTAACAGGGTTAACAGTGTTCCATTGGTCATAGTTGACTGAAGAAATGTTAACTTCAGGGAAGGAAGCAGGTGTAGGAACAGGGATTAAAGAAGTATCAGCAACAGTAACAGAGCCAGAAATGACGTTTTCAGCAGCATATTCTAAGGCAAGGGTCCAGTCATCAGAGTTGGAGTAAGCAAGGAAAGGAGAGTTCATGCTGATGTAGTCACCAGATTTAATATCCCAAATGAGTTCCTTGGTAGGATGGTTGAAGCCAAGTTTAACACGGAGAGGATTGTTGACAACAGCTTCTTCACCAGTGTATTGGAGTTGGTTAATTAAGTATTCATGACCAACTTGAGCGAATCTGCGTCTTTCTTCAGTATCAATGTAGACATAGTCAACTAAGAGAGAAGCATCGTTCATTACACCAATACCATTACCTAATTTAGATAAGTTTAAGTTGTTGGTGTAGACAATTAAGTCTTGGAATTGGTTAAATTGAATCCAGAGTCTTACTTCGTGGTATTGGAGAGCAATTAAAGGTAAAGCAAGACCAGTGTTGGTGTTGCACCAGAAAACAAGGGGAACAAATAAGATGTAGTTTTGGGTGAAGTTACCTTGAGAGTCAGGAGAACGTAAAGCAGTTAATTCATCAACATTACCGATTAATGCACGATAAGCGGGTTCAGTGTTGACATCTTTGGTTAAGTCGTGCCAAGTAGCCATCCAGTGACCATAGTGTTTATCAATTTGAGAACCACCAATTTCGAATTGGATGTAATCAATAATAAAGTGACCAACTTCACGAGCCCAAGCGAATAAGAATTTTGAACGTTCTAATTCAGTAAGGTTATTAACATTCATAGAAACTTGTCCTAATTCAATACGTAAGTACATACGAGTAACTAAGTCACCATTACGAGTAATAGTGACAGTTACACGTTTGCCAAAGTCTGCAGTACCATTGAGGGTTAATTCAACAGTTTCAATAGCAAAGTTAGTGTAACGTCTGTAGACAACTTTGAAAACGCAATACCCTATAGTTTCCTATAGGGGCTAGACTATACCTTAAGCAAAATATATTTGAATTATTAATTTGTATTTTTATATATTTTACCCACTACCATCTAGTCGTTGAACTGCATTCATGTTATAAAGAATTAACTTTATAAGTTAGAACTTGGCTGCTGATTTCCCATTTTAGATTATTAAATAATCCGCATCTTCTATATTATCACCATACCCAAGTTTTTACTCTTGGCCATTAGAATATTTCTATTCTAACTTGGTAATAGAAGCTTTAGGGGTTTCCAGCATTTTGATAGTGTCGCTAAAGATAAAATTATATAATTATTATCTCTAACTAGCAATAGTTGTATCATTACAATAGGGCGTTTAGAGTAATGATATGGACAACTTAAGGGTTTACCTTGCACATATCCATATAGTGCAAGCCTATTGCTTTTCAACTCTTTTTTCAAAAGTGATTTGAGGATTACCAGTTAAGTACACGTCTTGTGCACCGTAAGCAACTAATTGCATTAAGCCACCGCCCATAGTTATTATATATTATAGATTTAGAAAAAAAATTTTTTAAATTTAAATTCACAAAAATAATTATTTTATATTTTAATCTATATTAAAAATATTTTTTATTTAAAAGAACCTATATTATTTGTTATTATATATGAGTTCACAGTTCAAATTCAAACCAGACAAAATTAAGTATCTAAGCACCATAGATACACTGGATAGTTCACACAAAAAAATTGTCAATACAATAAATAAAAAAAGAGATGATGCTCCAAAAAAAGAAAAAAAATTACAAAAACTATTAAATGAATTAAAAATTTTGGACACAAAAAATGCAGAAATTTTTAATTACATAAATATTCGTACAAAATTAGTTGATGAAATTAATGTTTTAAATGATGAAATAAAAAAAGTCGAAAATTATGAAGATGAATTAGAATATTATGAAAAAACTCATGAAATTTTATTTAATTATTATGATATTATTGATGGACATAAAGTTGTTTCCGATGATATTAATAATAATAGTATTAATAATATTAATGATAATATTCAATTTTCTAATCAAACAAATTTAAATAATTTAACTTTTTCTGATGTAAATTTGGAAAATAAACAAACTGAATATTTTTCTGATATCCAAATTGAAAAAAAATCAGAAATTAATAAAAGAGATGATTGGGAAATTGATGGTATTGAAATATTCAAAAAATCTGCTGAACCTTCAAAACTTGATTTACTTAATCAAATGTCTAAAATGAATCGAAAAGAAAAAAAAACTACAAGAAAACGTGTTAAAAATGTAGAAACTTTAGTCAAAAATAACAATAATATATTTGATTATATAGAAGGTAATAATATTAATTCTAAAGGCTCGCCAATATCAAATGAAAATATTTTTCATAGTATTACCAATATTGACAAACAGGATATACTTAAATATGATAGAGCCAGTTTATTTGAAGATTATAAAATTCTTTTGGAAGGTTATCCAACACAAAAAAAAATTAATAAACCTTGCATAAATTGTGGTCCTGCAATTAATAAAGTTTTAATTTATTCTGAAGGTATTTATGTATGTCTTGTATGTGGTGAAGTAGAAAAATGTATTATTGAAAATGAAATTACTAATTATAAAGATCCTATGGTAGAAAAACCAACTTTTCCATATAAAAGAAAAAATCATTTTTGCGAGTGGATAAAAATTTTAATTAATATTAAATATAGCTTGAACTACTTATAACTGCTCGTAAAAGTAGATATTAAAAGTATCTGCTAGTTTTAAATAATTTAAAAAATTATTTTAAGCGACATATCCAAATTGCGGGAACATTCGTATAAACTTTAATTACTATCTTTATAAAGTGATTTATAAAGAAATCACGATTAATAGTCGTAAAAAGTGTGTTTTATACATTTATAGTAAAAATATTAAAGTTATTATTACCGAACAATCCGCAGCCAAGTTTCAAAATTTACATTTTGAAAAAGGTTCAGAGACTAGATGGATATGGGATGTTTATATTAACGAATATAAACAGCTTAAGGTATAGTCCACAAAAGGGTTAAGTCAATTTCAAGCAAAAGAATCAACTGAAATAAATGAAGATGTAATTAATCTCATAAAATCAGAATTGAAAAAACAAAGAATTAAAAATATCGAACATATGGAACTTTCCAAATTTAAATCAATTTTAAAAAAACTTAAATTAAATGATTATTATGAACACATACCATTTATTAAATCTCAAATTACCGGTAAACCAGCTCCTACAATTAATAGGGAAACTGAAGAAAAACTAAAAAAAATGTTTGACCAAATACAAGAACCTTTTGATAGACATTGTCCAGACAATAGAATAAATTTTTTATCATATTCTTATGTTTTACATAAATTCTGTCAACTCTTAGAATTAGACGATTTTATTAAATGTTTTCCTCTTCTTAAATCTAGACAAAAACTAAGAACACAAGACCAAATTTGGAAGGGTATCTGTTCCGATCTTAAATGGCAATTTTATCCTAGTGTTTAATTTGATATTTTATCTTTATCAAATTCTACATTTATTTTTACATCTTCATACATCAATGCCAATAATGGTATGTTTTTACCATATTTTATAAATAATTTTGTTATATAGTCACATTTACCACAAGCTAAACTTTCTAATTGTTTAGATTGATATTCTTCTGAAATTTGGTATTGCATATGAAGTGGAATGTATACTCCAAATGGTAGAGCATCAATTATATTTTTATAAGTATCAAACCAACAATTATTACATCTTCTGACCTTATTATTGCATTCTTGGTTTTTACATTTTTTAATTGTATTTATTTTACAATTAGGACAATTCATTTAATAAATATAATACTCATAATATAAATTATTATTAAAAATCAATTTTTTATATGTATGTATAATAATATATATAATGAATTCCGAAAATAATGAAACAAATGATACTTTAAAAAAAATTATAAATCAAAATAACAATTCTTTTGATTACAAAAATTATTACTTAACCAGATTAATTAAATTTTTCTTAAACTTTATTTTAACATATTTTTTCCTTGAATTTATTTTTAATCCAAATAATGAATTAAGTAGAATGCAATTAATTTTATTAATATGTGCATTTAGTTCTATCTTATTATACATTTTGGATTCTAATTTCCCTACCTGTTATTTTTCAGTAAATTAATTTTTTATTAAAGTTTTAAAAATATTTTATTAAAACTTTATTACTACAAAATGACTTAAATAAATATTCAATAAACATTATTATAATGTCAGAAACAAATACTAAGAAAACTACAGCAAGTAATAATTTAGAAACAAATGATGCTGTATGGCCTGAAGATAAACCTCTGCGTCATCGCGTTAAAAAACAAAACTTTATTGTTCTTTCTATTTTAAAACTTAAAAGTGGAAAATTACTATTTAGAACTCGTGGAACTTATGAGGAATATAATGATGCTATTCTTCGAGTAAATGAACTTAAGAAAATTGATGATATTAGTTTTATTTTTGCTTGCGAAATGGGTAAATGGTTAGCAATTTATTATGATTTAGAAAAAATGAAAACTAATACTTCTAATGAAAGAAATGACTTGTTAAATGGATATATGAAATGTTATAAGGAATGTTTGGTAGAAGAAGAGCAAGAAGAGAAAAAACGTAAAGACGATTTATTAAAAGGTGCAAATGTAGTTACAGGAAAACACAAAGAAACTATCGATTCTGAAAGTTCTAATGTAGTTTTGGAAGAAACAAAAAATACAGAAGATACTGATGATTATCTTGATGAAGATAAACCTTTAAGACACGTCGTAAAAAGCCAAGATTATTTTAATTGTTCTATACTTAATCTTCAATCTTTTCCAGAAGGCAAACGAGATAGAGTTTCTAATATGCAAGTATGGGGTTTAAAAATTCGAGGTGTTTTTGATGAATATAAAGAAGCTTCTGATAAAGCAGAATATACTCAAAAAATGGATAAATATCATAATGTTTTTGTAGGTGAAGTTGGTAAAAATTATCCAGCAGATGTAGATGTTTCAGAGATGGGTTCTGAAGATCAAGTGTATAGAGAAAAATCTTTAGGAAAATATATGAAATCTACAAATGGTGCAAATCATGAAGAGGAAGAAACACATACTGAACCATCTGTTGTTTCTGAACCATCTACAAGTACAACTAAAGCAACTCCTGTCGTTCAAGAAGTTAGAACTTTTGAAGATAATACTGATAAAGAAATTGAAAAGAATAATGTTGAAAAACAAAAATTACAAACTCAATTAGAAGAAAGTAAATCTACTTTAGCTGGTTTAGAAGATAAATTAAGTAAAATTAATGAGTTGTATGCTAAACTCAAGTCTGAATAATTGTAAAAAATTGATTTTAATATATTAAATGATAAAATATAATATATTAACACTTTTAATAATAAATATGGAGAATAAATTTGTAAAATCACATATGGCACCTAAAGATTATACATATTGTATTAGATCTTTAATAAATGGAGAAGGATTAGACTTTTTAAATTAATTGTATTTAAATTCTAAAGAATATACATTTATAGGTAATCAATATATGCCTTCAGGAAAGCCAATTTTTGGTAATGGATTAAATAAAATTATGAATAAAGATGTATTTGTAATTAATCAAATAAAACAAGGATATTATTATTTTTGGTTTAAAAATAAATCTGATGCAGAAGAAATTTATAATAAACTTTATGAGTCCCATAAAAAAAAAGAATTTATTCAAAAAAATCCTATTTATAAATATTCAATTTTAAATAGAGGCTGGTTTCAAATAAGTAATTTCCAAGAAAAAAATCCGATAGATTTAATGGGCTATCATCATTACCTGGAATTAATTTCAAAGGATATTGACAACTATATTAAATATGCAGATTTTTTGAAATCAATTGGTGAAGGATATAGAACAATGAATTATTTATTATTTGGACCACCAGGAACAGGTAAAACTACTTTAATAAAAACATTAGCAACAATGAAATCTTTGCCTGTTTATATTGTGAATGCAAATAATTTTGACTCTACATCAACACTAAGTCCTGTAAATCAAGCCTACAAATTAAAGTTAATTTTAGTGGAGGATTTTGATAGATGTTTAGAAAATCCAAAACATAATATGAGTGAAATTTTAAATTCATTAGATGGTATTGAAACCAGTGAGGGATGCATACGTTTTTTCACTGCTAACAATCCAGAAATTATTATGAATAATAAAGCTTTAGTTAATCGCTTAAATTCAAAATTCGAATTTTATTATCCTAATAGAGAACAATTTGTTTGTAAATTAAACAGATTTTTAACAATAAAAGATGATATAGATGAAGATAAAAAAAATAAATTTATTGTCTTGGTTATGACAAAAGAAAATTTAACTTTGCGTCCTTTTTCAAATTATGTAATTAGATATTTATTTGAGGAAGAATATTTGACAAAAATGATTGAAAATATTAATGACTTGTAAAAATAATTTATATTTTGTATTATATAAACAAAAAATATATAATAAATGAATTTAATAAAAGGATTTTTTATAATTGCATTAATAATAGGAATAATTTTGCTTGTAATCTATTATATTTTAAATCAACAGGAAGGTTTTAAACAAAATATAGTTTATAAGTATATACCTAGAACTTTAGAAGAGGATGTACAATCCCCCATTTTTGTTTCTGAAATATTTAAAACTATGTTTACACAACCATCTGTATGGATTGATTCAATCAATAGAGACCAAGACAGAATGCAAGATAAAATTAATAAATTTTATATTAGTCAAATGTAAAAAAATTGATTTTTACACCTTTGGAAATTTAAAATGCCGATTTTATTAAAAATAATTTAAAGAAATAAAACATACTAAATATCAGTAATGAATAGTAAGAAATCTATAAGGATTTACTCAAGGTATGTATTATTAATG
>Ga0194130_10006072_pt1 | contig 14173 bp, 8 predicted proteins | sample TA2KigsurfametaG_FD_160084 | JGI IMG/M metagenome (GOLD analysis project Ga0194130, IMG submission 160084) | Freshwater microbial communities from Lake Tanganyika, Tanzania - TA2015050 Kigoma 12 surface | ecosystem: Environmental > Aquatic > Freshwater > Lake | place: Tanzania: Lake Tanganyika... | reverse complement strand
TGGCCATTGCATCAGTGCGTGCTATTGCGGTAGAGCGACAAGAGGTCAAAGGGAGCAAAGCCACTGACGGCGACGAAAGCGAAAAACTCGCTGCCCTCTCACCGGCTGAACTTGCCGACGAGGCCGAGCATAATTATGTACACGCCCTCGAGAAGGGCCTCCTCAAAGTCATGTCCAAAATGGGCATTGCCACCGTCGACAGCTACTGTGGCGCTCAGACATTTGAGGTGATTGGCCTGAGCACCGACGTGACTGATCTGTGCTTGAGCGGTGTACCGACTCGCCTCGGTGGCCACAACATGCGTCAACTAGCCGGCATGGTCCTTGACCATCATGACACGGCATTTGCTAGCCGCTTGCCGCTGGTGGCATCACGTACCAGCTTGGCCAATCCGGGCTACTACAAATTCAAGAAAGACGGCGAATACCACGCCTTCTCACCGGCTGTCGTACATGCATTGCAGAAGGCCGCCAATGGTAGCGATTACGGCGTCTACAAGGACTACAGCAATTTGGTACAACAGCGCCGGAGCGAAATCCGCGACTGGTTGACCATCGAGCCGCTCGGTGCCCCAGTAGCGCTTGAGACGGTTGAGCCCATCGAGGAGATCGTCAAACGATTCTCGACGGCCGCCATGTCGCTCGGGTCAACCAGCCCCGAAGCCCACGAGACGCTGGCGATTGCCATGAATCGTCTCGGCGGGTTGAGCAACAGCGGCGAGGGTGGTGAGGGCGAAGAGCGCTACACCAACGAGCGCAACAGCACCATCAAACAGGTGGCCTCAGGGCGCTTCGGCGTGACACCTGGTTATTTGGCCTCGGCCAAAGAGCTTCAGATCAAGATGGCTCAAGGCGCCAAGCCAGGCGAGGGTGGCCAAATCCCGGCCGCTAAGGTGACCGAAGAGATTGCTCGCACACGCCACACAATGCCCGGCATCTCGTTGATTTCGCCGCCGCCCCATCACGACATCTACAGCATCGAAGACTTGTCACAGTTGATCTACGACCTCAAGCAGGTCAATCCAGCCGCTGACGTATCGGTCAAACTCGTGGCCGAGGCCGGTGTGGGCACGATTGCCGCCGGTGTGGCCAAGGGCGGCGCCGAGGTAGTGCATGTCAGCGGCCACTCGGGTGGGACGGGCGCCGCACCGCTCTCATCAATCAAGCACGCCGGCGTCAACTGGGAGCTGGGCCTCGCCGAGTCACAGCAGACGCTCGTGCTCAACGGGTTGCGTAGCCGTATCCGTGTCCGCATCGACGGCGGCATCAAAAACGGTCGGGACGTGGTCCTTGCCGCCCTGCTCGGCGCCGACGAAGTCTCGTTCGGCACGGCCGCCTTGGTCGCCGAGGGGTGTGTGATGGCCCGCACCTGTCACAACAACAACTGCCCGGTTGGCGTAGCCACCCAGCGCCCCGAATTGCGCGCCAAGTTCACGGGGACGCCCGAGAGCGTCATCCACTTCTTGCTGCATGTGGCGCATGAGGTGCGTGAGATCTTGGCCGAGCTGGGTGCCACCTCGTTCAACGACATCATCGGCCGTACCGATTTGCTCAGCCAAATCCCGCGCACGCACGACGATGTCTCACTCGAGCGCTTGATTCAATACGTGGCGGGTCCCAACGACGCCATTCGCTACATGGGCGAGCCCAACACGATTGTGCAGACGAGCGACTTGAATGCGGCCATCCTCGCCGATGCCCAATCAGCGATTGACGGTGGCAAGGCAGTGACGTTGTCGTACCAGGTGCGCAACACCGATCGTACGGTGGGTGCAACCTTGTCGGGGGCGATTGCCAAGCGCCACGGCGGCAAGGGCGTGCCGGCCAAGCACATCACGATTAACCTGCGCGGCAGTGCCGGCCAGAGTCTGGGGGCGTTCTTGGCCCCGGGCGTGGCGATTCAACTCGACGGCGAGTCCAACGACTACGTCGGCAAGGGCATGTCGGGCGGCATGATTCGCATCAAGCCCAGCAAAGATGCCCGTTTTGTCTGGAGCGACAGCGCCATCATCGGCAACACCTGCCTCTACGGCGCGACTGCTGGTGAGTTATATGCAGCAGGGCGAGCCGGCGAGCGCTTTGCAGTACGCAACAGCGGCGCAGTGGCCGTCGTCGAGGGCGCTGGTGACCACGCCTGTGAGTATATGACGGGCGGCGTCGTGATGATTTTGGGTGAGACTGGCCGCAACGTCGGTGCCGGTATGACGGGTGGCGTGGCGTATATCTACGACACCAACGGCAACTTCCCCATGCGCTTTAATGGCGACATGGCCGAGGCCAGTCGCTTGCGCGACATCGATGACGGCATCGTCTTGGCATTGCTCAAGCGTCACGTCAAAGAGACCGGTAGCCCGCGCGCCACCGAGATTCTCAACAACTGGCCGGCTACGCGTGCCTCGTTCTGGTGCGTGCGCCCCAAGGGGCTCGAGGAGCTGGTCATGCCGCGCGTACTCGCCTTGGTCGACAACAACGTCAAGGCCGGCATGTAGCACATCACCTTGGATACCCCTCACGATGTCGTCTATGACACCGTGAGGGGTGTTTCTGTTATGGTGACGCTGTGGCGGCTTCATGCCATACACTCTCTAAATCAATCGTCCGCCACCAGTTATCCTGCCAAAGCGATACTTGATTTCCATCGCGCGCCCCCTCATCAAACGAGATGTGCGGCAGCGCCGGGTGCAACGCTTGCGTAGGTCGTTGTTCGTATGCGCCAAGTTGTGGTTGAATCACCACGTACCGCATGCGATCATCACTTTCGACCACTGCACGTTGGCGCAAACGCCACCGCAGCTGTGGTTGATTTTGTGCATCAATATGCCACATAGCCATCAATTCACCTGTACGCGGCGCTACATCGAACCACACAGCCCCGCGTGACGTCTGGGCCGAGACGCGCAACAATGGCTCACCATAGGCACCAATAGAGACACCGATAATGGCAATCTGATTGCGTGTCAACGCATCGTGGAGTGTTTGGGCAGCCATACCCCAGGCGCCTTGACGCATACGCCACTGCCACACATCAGCAACAGCATCATTGTTGGGCATGAGGAGCGTTGCTGGCTCAGCCACACTCAACATACGGTGTGGTGCATACAATTCGGTCACATGATACAAGCGCTGATATGGAGTCACGATGTCTAGTTCGTACGGGTTACCACCCGCTTGATGCACGAGCTGAGTACGGTATTGCACCGGATCGAGTTGATACCAAGCCTGCGCATTCAACCATGTCACACTCTGATTGGCAAACCGCCAGTAAATCTCGACCTGCCAGTACTGCGTCTGATCGGTATCTAAGGGCTTTGGTTGAAAAAGCGTCATCTGCGCAGTGTTGAGCAATGCGTCAGGTGCCTGTGCCATCAACGCAATCGGTTGCGCTTGACGATTCATCAGCACCGGTATGACCCATAACAGCGCAACTGCGACCATCCACGCCACATGTCGAACCACGCGATCGCGCCGTGACACCGGCAGTGCAAGTGCTGGATATTCGACACTGGCCAATGCCATCAACAACGCCTGTCGGACTCGCTGCAACGCCATATCAGCCCGACGACAATCATCACATTGACGCAAATGCGTACGTGCCGATTGTCGGTCACCGTGCGCAAGTTGGATTCGCACATGCAAACATGCAAATGCGCCCATACGCGGTTGGAGCAACTGCCGAGAAATAGGCGGGTCAAGGAGTGGAGCACATTGGACAAACGCATAGAATAGCGCTCGCGGGTTCGTGACTGGCCCTAGCACGCGTTCATACACGAGTTGTGCTACCGCAATCCGCTGATCCCACGGCATGCGCGTCACGTGCGCCAAAAGTGGATGCTGACGCGCCCAGCGCGGTACCCACCAGCGTTGCCAGCGCACATTATTCCACCACCGCGTCACATCACCCAACCAACCACGATCAATCAGCGCCTGTGGAGACTGCGCTGTAACAGCCTGTACATATGCACGACCGGCATCTGCGGGGGTACGCCACACAAGGAGTGCAATTGATTGCCAATCATGGGAAATGGTCATAGTGCTCTATTCATGTCTCGTCGCTGTGACTCTATTGTACCAGTCACGCCAGTAGACACAGTATAATGGTGTAGAGAACACATTTTGTGAAGTGCAGAAAGATTTCACCATGACACACCCACCCAAAGCCAGTGTGCACCCCCATATAACACATATACATGGTCATACACTCCATGACGACTACTTCTGGTTGCGTGACCGCGATAATCCGGCCGTCAAAGCGTATCTCGCTGCCGAGAACGCCTATCTACAATCATCCATCCCACAACCCCTTGTGCAGCAACTCCTCAGTGATTTGCAGAGCCGAATTGTGGCCGACGACGACAGCGCCACCGTCCTCGTTGGCGATTATCACTACTTCATGCGCTACCGCGACGAATACGACTACCCACAACTCATGCGCGCACCAGCCAATAATCCGGCAACCGCCCAGGTCGTCTGTGATTTACAGGCCGAGGCCACGGGCAAAAGCTTTCTCAAGCTCGGCGGCTGGAAGGTAAGCCCAGACGGCAACTATATCGCCTTGTTGTTCGACGACAACGGCAACGAGCACTTTCGCCTGCACATCCGCCGTATCAGCGACGGCGCCGAACTCATCGCACCCATCACCAACCTCTACTACGGCCTGGCCTGGTCACCCAACGGCGAATGGCTCTACCTCGTCCGTCCTGATGCAGCCTGGCGCCCGAGTAGCGTCTGGGCTTGGCAGTGGCGGCAATCGTTTGATCAGGCTACATGCCTCTTCGAAGAGCCCAATCCGCTTTGCAACGTCGATCTCGACCAGAGTGGCGATGGTCGGCACCTAATTGTCGGCAGTCATAGTAGTTCGTCATCCGAGGTATGGTTGTACGACACACAATCCAACCATGCGGCAACGTGTGTGGCGCCACGTCAACCAGGCATCGAGTACACCGTGGCCATGTACGACGAGCACCTCTTCATGCATACCAATGCACAAGCGGTCAATTTTATGATTATGACCAAAACGCTTCGCGAAGCGGGCTGGCGCGCCATGGTCCCACACCGCGCCGACACAACCATTGAGCAGATTGATGCGTTTGCCAATCACCTCGTGGCTTGGGTGCGGCGTGGTGGCCTCCAGCAAGTCGAAATATATCGCACGACCGATGGCTCCATGCACACCGTACAGTTCAACGATGCTGCGTACGCCATCAACCGTGGCAGCATGCAACAGTTCAAGACCAACCTTCTCCGACTGAGTTATGCCACACCAGTAACACCTGCCACCGTGTTTGATTATGATATGCACGAGCGCACGTTTGTGACGGTCAAACAAGACAAGGTTGGCGGCAAACCACATACACCGCGCGACTACATTCTCGAGCGCGTCTGGGCCAACGGGCATGACGGCACCGACATCCCACTTACGATTGTGCGCCATCAATTGGTGGTGTGTGATGGCACTGCGCCGACGCTGCTTATCGGCTACGGCTCCTACGGCGCCAATCTGAACATCGGCTTTGTGTCGGATCGGCTAGCACTGCTTGAGCGCGGCTTTGTGTTGGCCTATGCCCATATTCGTGGTGGTGGTGAGATGGGGCGCGAGTGGTATCTCAACGGCAAGCTATTGCACAAACAGAACACGTTCAGCGATTTCATCAGGTGTGCCGAACACCTGATTGCCCAAAACTACACCTCACCGGCCCGATTGAGCATCTTCGGGCGCAGTGCCGGTGGGTTGTTGATGGGGGCTGTGGTCACACAACGCCCCGAGTTATTCACGGCGGTGATTGCTGGCGTGCCATTTGTGGACGTCATCAATACCATGCTCGATGCCACAATCCCACTGACAGTCCCCGAGTACGAGGAGTGGGGCAACCCGCACGATGTCGAGTACTTCAACTATATGATGCGCTACTCGCCCTACGACAACACGGTGGCACGAGCGTATCCGGCTATATTCATGACGGCCGGGTTCAACGACCCACGCGTACAATACTGGGAGCCAGCCAAGTGGATCGCCAAATTACGGACACTGACGCCCAATGGGACGTACTACTTGTACACAGACATGGAGGCCGGACATGCCGGCAAAAGTGGGCGCTATGATGCGTTGATTGATCGGGCATATGAGTATGCGTTTTTGTTGACAACATTACGTGTTATGTCAAATCATTAGCTGCACTGTCTCCAGTTAAATACGGTATGATATAGGGAGCATCTCTCTTTGAGGACAACCATCATGAGTACCACCACATCATCACGACCTGGCATGTTTGGCCCATACGGCGGTAGTTTCATTCCTGAGACACTTGCCCCATCCGTGGCCAATCTCATAGAGGCATACACGGCCATCAAATATGATGTTGCATTCTGGGCTGAGTTAGCCAAACTACAAGCGACATTCATTGGACGCCCCACTGCGCTGACGCATGCACAGCGCCTCAGCGCGCATTGTGGCGGAGCACAGATTTATCTCAAGCGCGAAGATTTGGCGCACACCGGTGCCCACAAAATCAACAATGCACTCGGACAAGGGTTGTTGGCCAAGCGCATGGGCAAGAAGCGCATTATTGCCGAAACCGGTGCGGGGCAACACGGTGTAGCCACGGCGGCAGTCTGTGCGTTGCTCGGGCTCGAGTGTGTAGTGTACATGGGCGTTGATGACATTGAGCGCCAGAAGCCGAATGTCTTTCGCATGCGTTTACTCGGTGCAGAGGTGCGCGGTGTTGCCACTGGCTCGCGCACCCTCAAAGATGCCATCAACGATGCCATGCGTGACTGGGTATCAAACCCTGATTCGTACTACCTCCTAGGATCAGCGCTTGGCCCGCACCCATACCCAACCATGGTGCGCGACTTTCAGAGTATTATCGGCTGTGAGGCCTATGGCCAAATCAAAGCCGCTACCGGGCGTTTGCCCGACCTGATTATCGCCTGTGTGGGCGGTGGATCGAATTCAATCGGCATGTTCCACCCATTCCTCGAAGAGCCTTCGGTTGCCATGCGCGGCGTCGAGGCCGGTGGGCGCGGCATTAGTCTCGGTAATCACGCGGCGCGTTTTGAAGGAGGCAGCAAGGGTGTGCTCCAAGGGAGTTACACGTATATCCTACAAAATGACGACGGCCAGATTCAGCTGACACACAGCATCTCGGCGGGTCTCGACTATGCGGCAATTGGTCCCGAACACGCCATGTTGCACGACACTGGGCGCGTGCAGTATGTCTCAGTTGATGATGAAGAGGCACTCGAGGCGTTTCAGACAATCAGCAAACTCGAAGGGATTATACCGGCACTCGAAAGTGCGCATGCGGTGGCAGATGCATTGCGCGTTGCACCGACGATGCGTCCCGATCAAATCATCCTCATCAACTTGTCGGGCCGTGGCGACAAAGATATCTTTAGCGTCGCTGGTGTGCTGGGCGTTGATCTCTAGCAAGGTAGATACGACATGGTGTTTCAGTCTGATCCGGTGGTGGCCGGTTACACCTTAACGCCATTGTTCCTTCAACAAATTCTTGCAGTCAGTATTGGCAGCATTGCCATCATTGCACTGATTGTGCTGTTTGTACGCATGCGCCGCACCGCACGACGCGAGCAAGGTATTGCACGGGCGCAAGCAGACGTCGACCGCACCCTGCGGAAGTTACGGAGCCAGCTCGGGTATACGGCGCAACTCCTCAACGGAGAACGCGACAAGGTTAGCTACGACCGGCTGCGCTTTCGAGATGCAGATGCAGCGCATCTGGCCAAACTCGTCAGTGACGCGGAGTACTTGTATCGGGAGTGTCAAAACACGCTCGACAAAGCAGTGCGCAATCTGCCAAACACACCCGAAGAGCACGACTACCGCGAACTCGGGCGGATTGCTGCGACGCTGGCACCCCAGATCGAGCCAATTGAGACCTTGCTCCAACAAGCTATACGACACCGTAGCACGCTAGAACAACAGCTAGGCCAGTTTTCACAGGCCATAGATCAAACCAAACAAGCACAACTGACGCTCAGTCAACGTCTGACCACGCTGGGGATTAGCCAGCGTGCCATGTTGCAACAACCAGACGCCCATCTCAAAACGGCTCGTGAAGCGTTAGAGACACACAACTATGAACAAATCGGTCCCAATACGCATGCTGCACTAGAAGGATATCAGCACATTAATCGCCTGCTGAATAGCATGTTTGAGCTGCGCACCAGCATCAAAACCGGTCGCAGTGCGGCCGAGAAAGCCGGTATGCAGGGCTTCGATGTCAGTGCAAGTCTTGAGGGCTTCCAACAAGCGCTCTCACTCCTCGACAAGGCACTTGCCGCCATGATGAGTGGCCAAATTGACGTGGGCGAGCAACTGATTGGCCAAGCGGAGAGTATGCGCAAAGAAGCGGTGACGACAGGTGGTAATACACCGCAACAACAACAACGCAACAATGAGCTACTTGCTCTCTTGCAACAACAAGGTGAACATCTGTCTCAGCAGCATGCAACCACGTACGAGGTCTTTTTGGACGTCATCTTGGCCCATCCAAGCCTCTGGCTGGATATTGCACAAGTCGGGAGCGAGGCCAGCGTACATCTGCGCTACAGCTACTACTACACGCAACTCGCACTCCGGCGCAACGCACCAACGACCAGCAATACGACGTTGACCGCTCAGACCATCAATTTGGCCAATCAAAGCATGCAACGCACGCAAACGTTATGGCAGGTCGTAGAGCAACGCCAAGAAATCATCCGTGCCATGCACAAATTGGCACACGAAGAATACATTGAGGCGGAGGAGTCATACGACCGCGCACAAATGCAACTGGCCGATGGCACCGTGGCCAATAGTAGTGCGCTCGATGAACTCAAAACCACGTTTAATGCGCTACAGCAGATGATTGACGAAGTACCGTTTGATTCGTTGACGTGTTATCAGCGTGCCCGCCAGTTTAATCATGCCTTGTTCGATTTGGTCCCATTTGAGGGCGGTCAAATTGCGTTCGTACTAGCAAAACGTGTGAATCGTATGCGTGAAGTGCTCACGCGCCAGGTAACGTTGCTAGAACAGTTTGTCACGCTGTATCCTCAAGCATTACCGGTGCAAATTGCACGCGGCATACAAAGCATTCGCCTCGAAGCAACCGCATTCGAAACAAGTTTGTATACCGCAAGTAATGTGACAGTACCGATTGTCCCTGAATTACAAAAACTCACACAACGATACGAACGCCTAAATAACGCCATCCAGCACATCGCCCAACAGTTACCGTCACTCCGACTTAAGCACATCCAAGAATTAGAACACGCTCATGGCTTATGTCAAACCGTTCTCAAGTACATTAGTCTAACCAACGATCAAACTGTGATGCAAATTGCCATGACGCGTCTCTACGAAATAAACGACCAGTGGATGTCGGGCAAGATTGACATGCGTACCGCACAAAAGATGGTAGCCACGATTGCCACCGATCTCGACCCCAATCAAAGCATGACGGTCTACGAGATTGAATATCCGTATCTCGCCTTACGCGCATGGGGCAAAGCAGGTTTGATAGCGCCGAGTGAAGAGATTCCCTGGCTACCCATTCGGACACCACATCCGCATTGGTAGGCATGGCATTCACAAAAACAGGTATACTACCTAAGAGGGATTATTTCCAATCGTGATACGTGAGGTTTGACCATGTTAAACGCATTCCGGCGCAAAACCGAGCGAGCTCCCGAGGACCTACAAGATCGCGTGCCGCCCGGACAATACTTGACCGAAAAGTTCCCTGTTCTGCACTATGGTGATGTGCCACACTACCAGAATCTCGAACAAACCTGGGATTTGCGGGTGTGGGGCGCCATAGAATCGCCCAAAACCTTTAGTTACACTGAATTTCGTGCATTACCTACCATTGACGTCGTCACCGACATCCACTGTGTCACGCGTTGGAGCAAACTTGACACGCGCTGGACTGGTGTGCGCTTCCGTGACTTCTTGGAGTTGTTACCGCCACTTCAACCTGGCGTCACCCACGTGATGGCACATTGCGAATACGGGTTCACCGCAAACGTGCCGCTTGAGTACCTGATGCTCGACGATGCGTTGCTCGCCTACAAGTACGAGGACCAAGAGTTGACGCCCGATCACGGGTATCCACTGCGCCTACTCACTCCAAAGAAGTACTTCTGGAAGAGTGCCAAATGGCTGCGCGGGCTCGAGTTCATGCGTGAAGATCGCCTTGGATTCTGGGAACGGTACGGCTATAACAACAGCGCCGATCCGTGGCTCGAAGAGCGCTATTCAGACTAATTCATCGACATACCGCCGGTGCGTAGCACACCGGCGGTAGCCGCTTCTCACCCCCCGCTTCTATCTCCTTGGCATTATTCACAACTTCATACCCGCTAGGAGGTTAGTATGTCGCTTACGTTGCGCATCCTCGTCATTGGCATCATCGGGTTAGTCATTCTGAATGCCGCATTAGCGTGGGGTATTTGGCAGGTTCAGTCACAAACAGCACGTATTGCATCGACGCCAGATGCAACTGCAATCGTGGTTGTCTCAGCTGGAGGCACTGCTCCACTCGCAATCTCCACCACATGCCGTGTGGCACTTGACACCTACATGGACCGTAGTAATCAGCGCGTCTACGACTACTTTGACATTTACAATAGCATCAACATGGTGGCAACTGACGAATTAGTTGCACGCATTGACACGCTGAGGAAACAAGCTGACCCACTACCCACCGGATGCCCTGATACCATGCAAGCCGCAATTCATGCAAACTACGTGAGTGTATACATGAGTGCTCCTATTCACCTTCACATACTTGTGACACGAACCAATGCCGATGGTTCGATGACTGGAGTCGCCAAACAAGCGCTACGCATGTTTGAGCGTGAAATCGACATAGCCGAGCGCACCAACTACGAACTTCTGCGCCTCGCCCAGTAACGCATAGCGTATAATGCCAGCGGAACCATGTAACATCCGAAGGTCGTCATGTGGCGTGAAATCGCAACGAGTTTGATTGTTGGCATTGTGATGTATGGCATTGCAGTCGGTCGATTGCCGTGGCTTGCGCTCAACCGCACCACGATTGCGCTGATTGGCGCAGCTGCACTTCTTGCGGTTGGTGCACTTGATGGTGACCAAGCCTGGCACGCGATTGATATTCCTACGCTCGTAATTCTCGCCGGTATGATGATTATCAACGGTGCGCTCGAAGAGGCCGGATTCTTTCGGCATGCTGCGGCGTGGATTGCACGATTTGCACGCCACGGGCGCACATTACTCGGTATCATGATGCTCGTCAGCGCCGTCCTCTCGGCTATTTTTCTCAACGACACCGTCGTCTTTTTGTTGACACCCCTAGTCATCATGGTGGCCCGTCAAACCAACACGTCCCCCATTCCACTTCTTCTCGGACTTGCATTGAGTGCAAATATCGGTTCAAGCGCAACGATTACCGGCAACCCACAAAATATCGTCATCGGTAATCTCTCTGGCATCGGCTTCGTGCCGTTTCTCCAGGCATTATGGATACCAAGCCTCTTGAGTCTGATCGTGGCATGGGCTATGTTGACTCTCCTCTACCGCAACCAACTGCACGTACTCCACTCGACACCACATCTCACACTCCCCCCACTCAATGCACCACACGCCTTGGTGGCTATCGTGGTACTCACCATCGCCCTCCTCGTGGGAGTCAATCCGGCGGTCGCTGTGATGATTGCTGCCGGACTGTTGTTGATTCGGCGGCATACGCCGGCAGCTAATCTACTGCACCCGATTGACGGCAGTTTGTTGCTCTTTTTTGCAGCGTTATTTATTGTCACAGCTGGCTTCAGAGAAAGCGCTACGGCAGCGTGGATGTATGCACAATCCGCCACATTCATTGATGGCCAGCTCATCCCTTTTGCTGTCAGTGCTGCGCTCTTGTCAAATCTGATTAGCAATGTGCCTGCTGTCTTAGTCCTCCAAGATGTGATTACCCAATTCGCCAATCCAACCCAGGCGTGGCTAGTGCTGGCAGCAAGCTCAACACTGGCCGGTAACAGCACTCTACTTGCGAGTGTGGCTAACTTAATCGTGGCCGAGCGAGCTGCCCAACACGACATTACCCTTGATTTTGTGACCTATCTCAAAATCGGCTTGCCTGTCACCATTGCCAGCGTCGCCATCGCCATCTGGTGGCTCACGTAATCGCACAAAAGTTAACACAATCATCAAGATGGTATAGTATAGTGCAAGCATTGAACATCACGAGAACCCACTATGAGTCAGAGTGTTTTACAACGTATCATCGATCATAAAGTCATCGAAGTTGCGCGCCAACAGGCCAAAATCCCACTTACACGCATCATGGAGCGCGCCACCAAAGCGCCGCCAATACGCTCATTTGGAGCCGCCTTGCGCCGACATCAGCGGCCAACCCTGATTGCCGAGGTCAAGCACGCTTCGCCGTCGCGCGGCATCTTGATTGAGCACTTCGAGCCGATGGCCATCGCCAAGACCTACACCGACGGCGGCGCATCAGCGATATCGGTGCTGACGGATCAGCAGTTCTTCAAGGGCAACCTCAAGTATCTCGAGGGCATTCGCCAACAAGATGCAGTGGGACCAGACGGACACCACCCGCCGTTGTTGCGCAAAGACTTCATCATTGATCCATACCAAGTCTACGAGGCCCGGGCTTATGGTGCCGATGCGATTCTGTTGATTGTGGCTTGTCTCGACGACACCCAGTTGCGCACGCTGTACGACCTCGCCCACGAGTTAGGCATGGAGGTCTTAGTTGAGGTGCACGACGACGACGAGCTCCAGCGGGCGCTCGCACTCAACTTCGCCATTATTGGTATCAACAACCGCAATTTGCATACATTTGAAATCTCGCTCGATGTGACGGCCCAGGTCGCCGCCAAATTACCGCGCGACCGCACGGTTACCCTCGTAAGCGAGAGTGGTATCTTTACGGCGGCCGATGTCGCGACGGTCGGGCGCAACGGCGCACAAGCGATTTTGGTCGGCGAGGCCTTGATTACGGCGCCCGACATGCTCACCAAGACCAAGGAGCTGGCCGGCCATGACTAAATTATGGCAACTCTGGCTCATCTTCAGCCGGCTTGGACTCACCTCGTTTGGCGGGCCAAGTGCACACATCGGCTTCTTCCGCGATGAATTTGTCACGCGCCGAGGATGGCTGAGCGACGACGAGTTTGCCCAAGACAATGCCCTCTGTCAAATCATGCCAGGGCCATCGAGTTCACAGCTCGGCATGCTGATTGGGGCACGCCATTCTGGCATCAGCGGCTCCATCGTAGCCTGGCTTGCATTCACCACACCATCGGCGCTGTTGATGCTCCTCGCCATCAACGGCAGCACCTGGCTAGCTGATTATCCAACCATTATTCAAGGATTGTTAATTGGGGCGGCGAGTGTAGTTGCCCATGCCATTTGGGGCATGGCCAAGAGCTTTTGTGTGGACCAACCGCGGCAATTGTTGGCGTTTGCCACGGCAATCATCCTCCTCCTCTTCCCACTGGCATGGCTCCAGCTGGTGGTCTTGCTCACTGCCGGAGTCATCGGTGTATTCGCACTGACAACCACACCCACGAGCCCCACGCGCCAACACGCCGTCATCTCAAGGAGTGGCGGGATACTCTTGTTGGCCGCATTTGCCCTATTGCTTGCCATCAGTCTTGTGGTGCGTACGCCACTCAGTTGGCTGTATCAAACTGGTGCGCTTGTGTTTGGGGGCGGACATGTGGTGCTCCCAATGTTGCAACAACGATTTGTCAGCGAGCAACTTCTCACCAATGATCAACTCATCAGCGGATACGCGATTGCTCAAATTTTACCTGGACCGTTGTTTGCGTTTAGTGCATTCGTGGCCGGTGTCAGTTACGCAGGTTCATGGTGGTGGGGGGTTGTCGGCCTTGTGGCCATCTTTGTACCCGGGTGGTTGTTGATTATTGGCATTCAGCCATGGTGGCACCAAGTAACCCAGCATGCATCGATATATCGCGCATTACTAGGGATACAAGCAGCGGTGGTTGGATTGCTCGGCGCCACGTTGTGGGACCCATTGATGCGGCACGCGCTGTTGACCCCAGCAGACGTAGCGCTCTGGGTGGCGGGTTTTGCGGCACTACAGGCACTCAAACTCCCGGCGTGGCATGTAGCGCTCGCCTGCGCCGTAATTGGTGCTGT
>Ga0194130_10006066_pt1 | contig 14181 bp, 13 predicted proteins | sample TA2KigsurfametaG_FD_160084 | JGI IMG/M metagenome (GOLD analysis project Ga0194130, IMG submission 160084) | Freshwater microbial communities from Lake Tanganyika, Tanzania - TA2015050 Kigoma 12 surface | ecosystem: Environmental > Aquatic > Freshwater > Lake | place: Tanzania: Lake Tanganyika... | reverse complement strand
AGACCCACCTTTTCGGCTGCCTCGATGCCCTTGAGCACATCGGCCACTGGGAAGTCGACATCGTTCATCTGTCTGAAGACCGCATCGTCGAGGCCATCAAGACTCACGGTGACCCGCTGCAGACCGGCGTCTTTGAGGGAGCGTGCCTTGTTTGCCAGCAGGGAGCCGTTGGTCGTCAGCGTCAAATCGAGGTCGCGCCCACTGGCGGTCTTGAGCCTGGCAAGCATGCCAATGAGCACCTCGATATTCTTGCGCAGTAAAGGCTCTCCGCCGGTGAGCCGAATTTTTTCAACGCCGTGCGCAATGAAAAGGTGCGCCAGGCGCGTAATCTCCTCGAAGCTCAACAGGGAACTTTGCGGCAGGTAAACATAGTCCTTGTTGAAAATTTCACTGGGCATGCAGTAGCTGCATCGGAAGTTGCAACGATCCGTGACGCTGATGCGTAGATCACGCAAGGGCCGCCCCAGCGCGTCACTGAGCCGGCCGCTTGCCATCACTGGTTCGGCCGGAATAGCCGGAACGCTGCTGAGGTAGCGCTGATCGGCTATCGGGATGATGCGTTGGAGCTCGCTCATGTCAAAGGATCAGCCGAAGCACTGGTGGGGCGCGGGGTTTTCAGACGCATCGCGCACCGTCGACTTCGATGCAGACGCCCGAAATGAAGGCTGCCTCGTCACTGGCCAGGTAGAGGGCTGCGTTGGCCACATCCAGGGCCGTGGAAAAGCGGCCCAGCGGGATGGTGGCTCGAAAACGGGCCAATCGCTCTTCGGTCAGCTCGCCGCCGGCAAACAGCTCGCCCAGACCGGTGGTCGGGTTCATCACCGGATTGATGCAATTGACCCGGATGTTGTCCGGCCCGAGTTCGGCAGCCAGGGATTTGCTGGTAATGATGGCGGCGCCCTTGGAGCCGTTGTACCAGGTCAGGCCGGGCCTCGGGCGCACACCGGCGGTGGAGGCGATGTTGATGAAGCAACCTCCGCCCTGGCGCTTGAATACCGGTACTGCATGCAGGGTGCTCAGATAGATGCTTTTCACATTGACCGCGTAACAGCGATCGAACTCGTCTTCACCGACGCTCAAGGCGCTCTGATTGCGGTGGGTCCAGCCGGCATTGTTGATCACGACATCAAGTCGGCCGTATCGGCCCAGGGCCGAATCGATCAACCGCTTCATGTCGGCGCCGCGGGTAACATCGGCTTGCACAAAGCTGGCCTGCCCACCGGCGGCCACGATATCGGCGGTGACCCGTTCACCTCCTGCCGGCAGTAGATCGTTGACCGTGACTTGGGCTCCTTCCTCAGCCAGCCTTTTGGCTATGCCTTCTCCGATGCCGCTGCCGGCACCGGTCACGATGATGGATTTATCCTTGAGTCGCATGGGCGATTCCGACCCCTGGGGGCGAGAGTTGATCGGTCACTTATTGTGCTCGATGGCAGCCGCTCGCGCTGCTCGTGCGCGCACCGCTCAGCGGTAGACCAGGTCGCGCAGCCACAGGCTGATTTCGGGCACAAAAGAAATCAAGCCCAAGCAAGCCACTACCACCAAGACATAGGGCAGGATGGCGGGAATGATTTCATCGTAGGAAATTCGGGCCACGGTACACGCCGCAAAGAGGTTGACGCCAAAAGGCGGCGTGATCATGCCCAGTGCCAGGTTCACCACCATGATGATCCCGAAGTGAACGGGGTCGATACCAAACTGTATGGCCACCGGCGCTAGAATGGGGGCCAGCACCACGATGGCGGCCCCGGTTTCGATGAACATGCCCACGACAAAGAGGAAGGCATTGACCCCGATAAGGAAAACGAGCGGTCCGTCGAGGTAGGCTGCCACCCAATTGCCAAAGGCTGCTGGCACGCCCGCGCGCGTGATTAAAAAGGCGAACAAACCGGCGGTGGCAATAATAACCATGATCACCGTGGTTGAGACCACGGTTTTCTGAAGAGCGCGCCAGAGAATCGGCGGGGTGATGCGTCGGTAGATGAACATACCGACAAGCAAGGCATAGAACACCGCGACAACCGAGGCCTCGGTCGGGGTGAAAACGCCGCCGTAGATGCCGCCCAGCACGATGACGGGCATCAGCAGCGCCAGGCTGGCTTGACGCAGGGCCACGCTCAACTCCAGCCGACCTTCGCCATCGCGCTTGCCGTGGCCGGTGAATTTGCACCACAGATAGATAGAAAGGATGAGTGCGCCGCCAATGAGCAGTCCGGGCCCAAAACCGGCAATGAAGAGTTCGCCGATGGACACCTCGGCAGCCACGCCATAAAGAATCATGGGGATTGATGGGGGAATGATCACACCCAGCTCGGCCGATGAGGCCTGCAGAGCTGCGGCGCGCTGTACTGGATACCCGAGCTTGACCATCGCCGGGATCAAAATGGCGCCGATGGCAAAGGTGGTGGCCACGCTGGAGCCCGAGACCGCCGCGAAGATCATGCAGGTGATGACGCAACTCATGGCCAGGCCGCCCTGAACGCCGCCGACCAAAGCCCGGGCAAAGTTGACGAGTCGCTCGGAGATGCCACCGGCCTCCATCAGATTGCCCGACAGGATAAAGAAGGGAATAGCGACCAGGGGAAACTTGTCGATGGTGACGAACAGCTGTTGTGCAGCCACCAGCATCGGCATATTGGAGAAGAAGGCAATACCCGAGAGTGACGCCAGACCGATGGCCACAGCCACAGGCACGCTGAGCGCCAACAGCGCCAGAAAGACGGTGAAGATGGCGGTGGTCATGAGAGCGCCAGGCGGCTGGTCATTGGTGGGTTCATTGCTGTGTCTCCAGCTCGCCGCGGCGCGGATCCAGGAAATTGGCGATCACGCCCAGAATGCCCAGAGCTGCGCCAACGGGAACAGCGGCGTAAGCCCATGAGATGGATATCTCAAGGCCCGCGAGATTCTGAAAACGCACGCGATGCACCACATCCCATCCAAACCAGACCACCACGATCAGAAAGACCAGGGTGCAGGCTGTGATCAGAGCTTGCAGCAGCTTGAGGTAAGGGGTGCGGGAGGCGATCCGGTACATTAAATCCACGGACAGCAGGGCCCCGCCGCGCAAGGACGCCGACAAACCCAGATACACGCTCCAGATCATGCAGGTGCGGGTGAGCACTTCGGTCCAATCCGAAGGCTGCTCCAGCACAAACCGTGTGATGATTTGAAACAGGCCGGCCGACGCAGCCACAGCCAAGGCCAGACAGGCCAGAGCCATCACGATACGACCGACTTGACGATCGACGGCGAGGATCAAGTCACGCATGGGCGGTCCCTGGGAAAAATCCAAAAGCAAGCTTGAGCCGTTCAACCCGGCGGCCTTTTCAGCCGCGGTGATCCCGCTTGTCCTGCGGAGGGCAAGGTCTCGCAACGCCTGCCCTCTTCTAGGTCTTACTTGGCGTTTCGAATGGCGTCGATATTAGCCTGGCCAAAACGCTTAGCGAATTCCGCGAAAGCTGGATTCAAGGCGTTTTGGAAACCAGACTTTTCAGCAACGTTAAGGGCGCGCACTTGCATCCCGGCTGCACGTAATTGGTCAACGCCGTCACGCTCGAGTTGCTCTACACGCTGGCGGGTAATACGGGCCCCCTCTCGGGCAATTTGCGTAATCGCCTTGCGGTCAGCTTCAGACATCTTGTTGTAAGCGGCTGGTGCCATCAGAACAAGGCCAGGAGAGTAGACATGGCCGGTCAGAGTCAGGTGTTTCTGCACTTGGTTGAGCTTGGCCGACACGATCACGCCGATCGGGTTTTCCTGGCCGTCGACAGTGCCGGTTTGCAAGGCATTGAACACTTCCGGAAAGGCCATGGGCGTGGGCAAGACGCCCAGGGCTCGGAAGGCTTGCATGTGAATCTGATTCTCCATAGTCCGAATTTTTAGGCCCTTGGCATCTTCTGGTGCCTTAACTTCGCGCTTGCTGTTGGTCATATGTCGAAAGCCGTTTTCCGTCCAGGCCAAACAAATAAGGCCTTTAGCGGGGCATTTATCCAGGATCGACTGACCAATGGGCCCGTCTAAAACACTCCGCGCATGGCTGTAGTCCCGAAACAAAAAGGGAATATCAGTGATCAGAGTGTCAGGTACAAAGTTACCAACCGGACCGGTAGATGTAATGACCATGTCAATGGTCCCGAGCTGGGCCCCTTCGGTCATTTCGCGTTCGCCCCCAAGCTGAAAGCTGGGGAAAAGCTCCAATTTAAACCGCCCTCCCATTCGTTCTGCAACGAGCTTCTGCATTTGGACTGCGCCTAGCCCGTAGTGGGCGTCAAGACCTAGACCAAATCCGACCCGTAGAGTGGTTTGAGCCTGGGCAGAAAGACCCAGTACTGCCATCGCAGCGGCGATGAGTAGCGGACGGGCTTGGCGGGCAATTCGGTGAATCATGGTGTCTCCTTGATGTCAGCAATTGGGGGGGCGTATTTGAACGCAGCTTGGCATCGTTGTCATGCGGGCTTTTACAAGCTGGTTTGGACACTCTATCATGGGTAGCTGTCGTCAATACCCCAGGCAAACCCCATCTATAGCCCTGTGTCTTCGGTGGCAACCTCTTTATCTTATTTATCCCCAGCAGGAGCTGCCCTTGAATCCCCAGCCCCTCAAAGCCTCGGTCCTGCGGGGCGATTGCGTGGTCGGCGCCATGACCTTCGAGTTTTTCTCGCCGGGCATGTCGGCCATCCTTTCCAACTGCGGTTGCCGTTTCGTGTTTTACGACATGGAGCACACCGGCCTGGGCTTTGAGACGCTCAAATGGTTGTTTTCCAGCTGCCGTGGCTTGCCTATCGAGCCGATGGTGCGAGTGCCCCGAGGGGAATACACCTGGCTGGCGCGCGCCCTGGATCTGGGCGCCCGTGGCGTCATGATTCCAATGGTGGAGTCCGCCGAGCAGGCCCGCAGCATTGTGCAGGCCTGCCGCTATCCGCCGGTGGGCCGACGAGGGGCTGGTTTCGGTTTTGCTCAATGCGACTATCGCGGCGGGGATGTGGGCCAGAAAATCAGGCAGTACCACGAACGCACCTTGATCGTGGCCCAGATCGAGACCGAGCGGGGCTTGGCCGAGGTAGAAGCTATCGCCGCGGTCGAGGGTATTGATGTGTTGTGGGTGGGACATTTCGATTTGTCCAATTTCATGGGCATGCCGGCGCAGTTTGATCGCCCCGATTTCCAAGGTGCGATGCAGCAGGTCGCTGATGTGGCGCGACGGCATGGCAAGGCGGCCGGGTTCATGGCCACCGACGCCGCCTGGGTTGACCGCGTCAAGGCCATGGGCTATTCAATGCTGGCGGTGGGCACGGATGTGGGGATGCTGGCTGAGGGGACCCGACGACTGGTCGACCACGCAGTTGCTCAGGGGCGGTGAGATGGTTTTTCGTGTTGGGCTAACGCGGGACTTGCTCACCCCGAATGGGCAACCGTCGTTTGGTAGCGGTCCCCTGGAAATGCTCGATCGTTGCGCTGAAATTCTATGGGAGTACCTGCCGGAATCGGTCCCTGAAATCACCCCCGATATCGCCGCTCGCTACGACGGTTTGTATGTCAACGCCCCGCGGGTCACCGCCGCCAGCGTGGGCCGCTCCGACTCTCGGGTGCGCATTGTAGCCCGACATGGTGTGGGTTACGACTCGGTTGATGTGGCCGCCTTGGCCACCCGCGGGGTTGTGGTGACCAATACGCCGGTGGCTGTACGGCGTCCGGTGGCCGTGGCCAGTCTCACCCTGATTTTTGCGCTGGCCGGTCGCTTGTTTGCCAAGGATCGCCTGATCCGGGCGGGCCGGTGGCAGGAGCGCACCGGGCACATGGGTCTGGGATTGACAACCCGCACGCTGGGGGTGATTGGCGCCGGGGGCATCGGCAGGGAACTGCTGGCCTTGGCCCGGCCCTTTGGTTGGCGGATGTTGGCTGCCGATCCTTATGTCGATCCGTCTGTGGTTCGCGATCTCGGGGCCGAGGCCGTTGCGCTCGACGCGCTTTTGCCGCAGTCCGATTTCGTGGTGACGACCTGTTTGCTCAACGAGCAAACGCGTCACCTGATGAATGCCCGACGCTTCGCTTTGATGAAGCGGGACGCCTTTTTCATCAATATGGCGCGTGGGCCGGTGGCCGACGAGCTGGCTCTGATCGATGCCTTGAGAAGCGGGGTCATTGCCGGAGCCGGCCTCGATGTGTTTGAGCAGGAACCGGTGGCCCCTGACAATCCACTGCTGGGCATGGATCAGGTCATCCTGACTCCTCACGCCCTGTGCTGGACCGACGAATGCTTTGATGCCATTGCCCGTGAGGGCCTGTCCTGCATCGCTGATTTTGCCCAAGGCCAGCAACCGCGCTCGGTGGTTCGACCCTAAAAAAACCCGCCAAGATGGCGGGTTTTTTGTCGCGGCTGTCGGCCTTTATTTCTTCTCCGGAGCCGGTGCGGCAGGGGCGGCGGGCGGCTGTGCATCCGCTGCCGGCGCAGTCGCCGCTGCCGCGGGCTTGCCGGGCGCACCGTGGAACTGAACGACCAGCGGCACGATCAGCAAGGCCACGATATTGATGATCTTGATCAAGGGGTTAACGGCCGGACCGGCCGTGTCCTTGTAGGGGTCGCCCACGGTGTCACCGGTCACCGCAGCTTTGTGCGCGTCGCTGCCTTTGCCGCCGTGGTGCCCGTCTTCAATGTACTTTTTCGCGTTGTCCCAGGCGCCGCCGCCGGTGCACATGGAAATGGCCACAAACAGGCCGGTGACGATGGTGCCCATGAGTAAACCGCCCAACGCCTTGGGGCCAAGGATCAGGCCGACCGCAATCGGCACGACCACCGGCAGCAGCGAGGGGATCATCATCTCCTTGATGGCAGCGGTGGTCAGCATGTCGACCGCCCGGCCATATTCGGGCTTGGCCGTCCCTTCCATGATGCCCTTGATCTCGCGGAACTGCCGGCGCACCTCTTCAACGACCGCGCCAGCCGACCGGCCCACCGCCTCCATCGCCATCGCACCAAATAGGTAGGGAATGAGACCACCGATGAACAGGCCCACGATGACCATCGGATCAGACAGGTCAAAGCTGATCTTTGAGCCGTAAGTCTCCAGTTTGTGGGTGTAGTCGGCGAACAGCACCAGTGCAGCCAGACCGGCCGAGCCGATCGCATAGCCCTTGGTCACCGCCTTGGTCGTGTTGCCTACCGCATCGAGCGGATCGGTGACATCGCGCACGCTGCTGGGCAATTCGGCCATTTCGGCAATACCTCCGGCGTTGTCGGTGATCGGGCCATAGGCATCGAGGGCCACGATGATGCCGGCCATGCTCAGCATGGCGGTAGCCGCCACGGCGACGCCGTAGAGGCCGGCGAGCCAGTAGCTGGCGATGATGGCCACGCAGACCATCAAAACCGGCCACGCGGTGGATTTCATGCTCACGCCGATACCGGCAATGATGTTGGTGGCGTGACCGGTGGTCGAGGCTTGAGCCACATGTTTGACCGGGGGATAGTCGGTGCCGGTGTAGTACTCAGTGATCCAGACCATGCCAGCGGTCAGCAGCAGGCCGACCACGCAGGTACCAAAAAGAGCCATGGCGCTGATCTTTTGGCCATCGATGGTCAGCCCCCCGGCAAACATGGCTTGGGTGATGAAGTAAAAGGCAATCAGGCTGAGCACCCCGGCAACGATGAGACCTTTGTACAGGGCCGGCATGACATTCTTCATGCCGGGAGCAGCCTTGACAAAGAAGCAGCCGATGATCGATGCGACGATAGAAACCGCTCCAAGTGCCAGCGGATAGAGTACCGCGCCGGCGCCCACACCGGAAACCATCAGAGCGCCCAGCACCATGGTGGCAATCAGGGTGACCGCATAGGTTTCAAACAGGTCGGCGGCCATGCCGGCGCAGTCGCCGACGTTATCGCCGACATTGTCGGCAATCACCGCAGGGTTACGCGGATCGTCCTCGGGAATGCCGGCTTCGACTTTGCCCACCAGATCGGCGCCAACATCAGCGCCCTTGGTGAAAATACCGCCACCGAGTCGGGCGAAGATGGAGATCAGGGAGGAGCCGAAGGCAAAGCCGATCAAGGGATTGAGCGCCGCCGACAGGGCCTTGCCCTCCAGCGCAGTGGTGCCTCCCACCAGCACCCAGTAAAAGCCGGCCACACCGAGCAGCCCCAGTCCGACCACCAGCATGCCGGTGATCGCACCACCGCGGAAGGCGACATCCAGGGCCGGCCCTATGCCTTGGGTGGCAGCCTGGGCAGTGCGCACATTGGCGCGTACCGACACATTCATGCCGATAAAGCCGCAGGCGCCTGATAACACCGCGCCGACGGCAAAGCCCACTGCGGTCTTGATGTCCAGGAACAGCGCGATCAGTACGGCCAGAACCACACCCACGATGGCGATGGTTTTGTATTGTCTGGCCAGGTAGGCGGCAGCGCCTGTTTCGATGGCCGCGGCAATTTCCTGCATGCGGGCATTGCCCGCGTCCTTGCCGAGGATCCAGCTTCTGGCCCAGAAGCCGTAGACGACTGCGATCAGCCCACACACGAGCGCCAGAGTCAGCGCCGAGTTGCCCGTCATATCAAATCTCCATTTTTAGTCGTGAGGGTTCCGGTGCAACACAAGGGTCACGCTGCACCGCCTTGCGTTGCTTCCTCAACCCCCCGTCTCCACACGGGGACTGATTGGCCAACCCAGGGAATTTACCGCCAAACCCGCGCACTTCGCGGAACCTGTCAGGCTTGCATCAGTAAAATGAGGGTAAATACTGAGAGTCTGGGGCGCAGTTCGGTCATTTCCCACACCGCCTTGCGCCGTTTGCCGAATCGATTCACGATTATTTTTCGGAGTTCTTCATCATGTCCCTGGACAATGTCACGCCTGGCAACAAGGTGCCCGAGTGCTTCAATGTGATCATCGAGATCCCAATGAACGCCGATCCGATCAAGTACGAAGTGGACAAAGAAACCGGTGCGATCTTCGTGGACCGCTTCATGAGCACCGCGATGCATTACCCCACCAATTACGGCTATGTGCCCAAGACGATTTCGGGCGATGGCGATCCGGTCGATGTCTTGGTGATCACCCCGGTGCCGCTCATACCGGGCGTGGTTGTGCCCTGTCGCGCTCTTGGTATCCTCAAAATGCAGGATGAAGCCGGTGAGGATGGCAAAGTGCTGGCTGTGCCAATCGACAAGGTTCTATCGATCTACACCCAGTGGCAAAAGCCTGAGGATCTCAATCCGATGCGCTTGAAGACTATCGCCCATTTTTTTGAGCATTACAAAGACCTTGAGCCGGGCAAATGGGTCAAGGTTCTGGGATGGGAGGGCAAGGAGGCCGCTCATCAGGAAATCCTCGGCGGCATCGAGAACTACCGCAGATCCGGACGCGCTGCCTGAAGCGCTGGCCTTGCTTCAAAGAGGACGGAAAGGACTGCGCTGGGACAATGCCCCCAGGTAATCGCGCATGCCGTGGTCCTCGCGCTGCAGGAAGTGTTTGACTGCCTCGGCAAAGTCCGGGTGCGATAGCCAGTGGGCGCTGACGGTGGCGGTGGGCATCAGCGCACGGGCCATCTTGTGCTCGCCCTGGGCGCCACCCTCGAAGCGTCGCACCTTGTGCTCAATGCACCACTGAAGAGGCTGGTAGTAGCAGGCCTCGAAGTGCAGGCAGTCGACGCGCTCCAGAGCTCCCCAGTAGCGGCCGTAGGCCGCCCCGGGAGCACCAGGGGTGGCGTCCAGGGCAATCAGGCTGCTGGCGATGGGGTGGCCTGAACGCTCTGCGATGCACAGCAACCAAGACTCGGGCAGGTCGTGGGCCATGCGATGGAAAAAATCGCGACTGAGGTACGGTGCGTTACCGTGTTCCAGATAGGTGCGCTCATAGCACCGGTAAAAGAAGTCCCAATCGTTTTTTTCAATGTGGGCCCCGCGCAGACAGCGAAAGCGCACGCCGGCCTCGCTGACCTTTCGGCGTTCCTGCCGGATTTTCTTGCGTTTGTCTTGACTCAGGCACGACAAGAACTCGTCGAAGTCCTGGTAGGGCTGCCCGTCTGTGCCCGCGCGGTCGGGGCGTCGGTTCTCCCAATGAAACTGTACCGTCTGGCGCAGCATCAGGCCGGCAGCCTGGCAGGCTGCCGCGTCCTCGCCATTGAGAAAAAGCAGATGCAGCGAGGACAGGCCCTCGGCCTTGCACCACTGCAGCAGACCAGCCAGCAGAGCCTGGCGAGCGCCGTCATCGGCCGCCAGCAAGCGCGCCCCGCTGACTGGGGTGAAGGGGCAGGCCACCAGGGCTTTGGGGTAGTAAGCCAAGCCGTGCTGCTGATAGGCCCGGGCCCAGGCCCAGTCGAACACATACTCCCCGTAGGAATGCTCTTTCAGATAGACCGCACAGACTGCGCTCAGGTCCTGGCCCCGCCACACGGTCAACAGGCGAAGGCGCCATCCGGTCTGGTCCGTAGCGCTGCCGCTCCGCTCCAGGGCATAAAGGTACTCAAAACGCATGAACGGCGGCGCGGCGCGATCGGCTTGGGCGGCAAGCAGACCGTTCCACTGGGCTGCCGTGATTTCATCCCAATGCTCGAGAACTCGGATGACATAATCATTTTGGGCCATAAGTAATTGTGGCTTGTTCCCGTCCGCCCTTTCCATTCGGTCCTGTCACCCCTATGTCGCTGAAGATCTGCGTGGCCCAGCTCAACTACTGCGTGGGCGATATGCAGGGCAACGCCCGCAAGATTGTGGATGCCTCGCGTGCGGCCTATGCTCAGGGTTGCCGTCTGGTGCTCACCGCCGAGCTGGCCATTTGCGGCTATGCGGCCGAGGACCTGTACCTGCGTCCGGCTTTCGTGCAGGCCTGCGAAGAGGCGATCGATGGGGTGGCGCGCGAGCTCGCCGATCTGCCGGGTCTCCATGTGGTGGTCGGCGGACCGTCGCCGGGCTCCCGGCCGAGCGGGCTGCGAACGAGAAGCATCAGCGTGCCCCAGCTCTTGAATGCTGCCCATGTACTCTGCGAGGGTCGGAGGCTGCACACCTATGCGAAACAGGAGCTGCCCAATTACCAGGTCTTCGATGAGCGCCGCTACTTCGTTCCCGGCTCCGATCCGTGCGTCTTTGCAGTCGGGGAGGGCGAGCAGGCCGTGCGGGTGGGCGTGCTGATCTGCGAGGACGCCTGGTTCGAGGGGCCGGCCTGGCAGGCTCGGGAGGCGGGGGCCCAGTTGTTGGCGGTTATCAATGCCTCCCCCTTTCATGCCGGCAAGTCCCAGGAGCGCGAGGCGGCGATGGCGATACGCGCGCGCCAGACCGGGCTGCCGCTGGTGTTTGCGCATTTGGTCGGCGGCCAGGACGAAGTCGTGTTCGAGGGGGCCTCTTTCGCCTTGCAGCATGATGGGCAGTTGGCTGGACGGGCACGGAGTTTTCAGGAGGAGTCGCTGATCGTGACGGCACAGGCCGGGACGGTTGGCCCGCTGGCTTTACAGGCTGCGGTGGCACCGCTGCGCGATGTCAGAGCCGACCTGTGGGATGCGCTTGTACTGGGAGTGCGCGACTACCTGGGCAAGAATGGGTTTCCGGGCGCTCTGCTCGGTTTGTCCGGGGGGGTCGATTCGGCATTGGTGCTGGCTATTGCTGTCGATGCCCTGGGCCCGCAAAGGGTCAGGGCGGTGATGATGCCCTCCCCATACACTGCATCCATCTCGCTGGAAGACGCGCGAGACATGGCGCAGCGGCTCGGCGTCCGTTACGACGAGTATTCGATCGTGCCGCAATTCCAGGCCTTCCTGTCCACCCTGGCGGGCGAGTTCACTGGGCGTCCGGTCGATGCGACCGAAGAGAACATCCAGGCCCGTATCCGTGGAGTGATCCTGATGGCGCTGTCGAACAAATTCGGCTCCATCGTTCTGACCACCGGCAACAAGAGTGAGATGGCCACTGGCTACTGCACCCTGTATGGCGACATGGCTGGAGGCTTTGCGGTGATCAAGGATCTTTTGAAGACAACGGTCTTTGATCTGGCTCGTTGGCGTAATGCCAACGACCCCTACGGCATGGGCGCCCGTCCCATACCCGAGCGCATCATCACCCGTCCCCCCTCGGCTGAGTTGCGAGCCGATCAAACCGATCAGGACAGTCTGCCCCCCTATGAGATCCTCGATGCGATTTTGGTGCGCTACATGGAAAATGATGAGCGGATCGAGGACATTGTCGCCGCCGGCTTTGACCGGCAGGTGGTCGAGCAGGTCACCCGCCTGATCAGGGTCAACGAATACAAGCGGCGTCAGGCGCCGGTGGGGATACGGGTCAGTCACCGCAGCTTCGGCAAGGACTGGCGTTATCCGATCACCAGCCGTTTCAGGGCTTGAGTCGCTGCCAGCCTGGATCGGCCACAATCACCCTAGACAGCCGGGAGCTACCATGAAACAGATTACCGCGATCGTCAAACCGTTCAAGCTTGAAGAAGTCCGCGAGGCGCTGGCCGAGGTGGGTGTCACCGGGCTGACGGTCACCGAGGTCAAGGGCTTTGGCCGGCAGAAGGGGCACACAGAGCTTTACCGGGGGGCTGAGTATGTCGTGGATTTTTTGCCCAAGGTGAAGGTTGAGGTGGTCGTCAAAAGCGAGGATGTGGACCGTTGCGTTGACGCGATCATCAAGGCCGCGCGAACCGGCAAGATTGGCGATGGCAAGATTTTTGTGACCCCGGTGGAACGGGTGGTGCGTATACGCACTGGGGAGCAGGACGAAGCTGCCGTCTGAGCTCGATGCCCTCGGCTCAGATTTGATCGAGGCCGTCGGCCCGACTCAGGCCGGCTGCTCGCACCAAGTGACGCAGCAAGTGCGGCGCTTGAGCATGAACGGCAATCAGATCCATCTGCCAGGGGCCCATGAACTGCTCGCTAACCACCTGGCTGAGGAACTTGAGCAAGTCATCGTAGTAGCCCTGGGGGTTCAGGAGTCCCACCGGCTTGTTGTGGTAGCCCAACTGTCTCCAGGTCCAGGCTTCAAACAATTCTTCCAGCGTACCGATTCCGCCGGGCAGGGCCAAAAAGGCGTCGGCCCGCTCGGCCATGATGCGCTTGCGCTCGTGCATGGTTTTGACCACCTGCAACTCGGTGCAGCCGCGATGGGCAAACTCCTTCTCCACCAGCGCTTCGGGGATGATGCCAACCACCGGTCCGCCGGCCTCCAGCGCCGCATCAGCCAGGATGCCCATCAGGCCGTTGCGCCCCCCTCCGTAGACCAGCTGTCCGCCATGCTCTGCAATCCATCGACCCACAAGGCGGGTCTGCTCCGCCCATGCTGTTTGCACGCCGGCCCTGGAGCCGCAGTAGACGCAGATGGAGAAGTGGGGAGTCATGCGTTTGTTAATCTGGCAGGCCAGGCCGCTGGGGCCTCACATCTGTGCCCGCGCCGCTGACTGGTCTTCTTTGGAGTCAATCAAGCGCGTGCCGGCCAGCACATCATGGAAAAACTGCCGGTCCTGGTGCAGACGCGCCAGGCTAGCCCAGAGGCAGACCCACAGCACGGTGAGGAACAAGGAAAAGCGTGCATCGAGCTGAAAAATCTGCACTGCCGCCAGAGGCGGCAAAAACCACAGCCAGCTCAACAAGTAGCGAGCCACTGCGCGCTTTTGCGACAGGGGCAATCCCTCGCGGTCCACCACCCGGATATGCCAAGTTTTCATGGCCAGGGTCTGGCCTCTGGACCAGAACCAGCCAAAGTAAATGCCCAGCACAAGAAAAAGGAAGGCCTGTTGGGCATGACGGTTTTCAAGGGCATGGCGGGTCTGACTCAGCGAACTGAAGAGATAGCTGGCGATGAAGATAAGCGCAAAAAGCAGCACCCCTTCATAGCACCAGCAGGCCATGCGGCGAAAAACGGAAGGGGTGGCTGCCTGAGAAATCAAGGTGGACGCTTGCAAGGGGGCGGGCCAAGAGGGAGATGACGCCGCAGGCCCGAAGTCTACTGACTGCTGCTCGCTTCGGGCGCCGCAGGGGTCTCCTCAGGGGTCTCTGCCGTCTTGGTGTTGCGGGCAGTGGCCGGTGGCGGCAATACTGCGAGCTTTTGGGCCGGCACGGGTTGAGCCGCCGGAGCCGCGCCTAGGTTGCGGCGGCTGGCCTGTTCGGCCAGCTTGAGCTTTTGCTCGGGCGTCAGCGCCTGGTAGGCCTGCCATTTGGCCCGCTTTTCTTCCGGGCTCAGCTCGCGGGCGATCTCAGCGG
>Ga0194130_10006062_pt1 | contig 14188 bp, 16 predicted proteins | sample TA2KigsurfametaG_FD_160084 | JGI IMG/M metagenome (GOLD analysis project Ga0194130, IMG submission 160084) | Freshwater microbial communities from Lake Tanganyika, Tanzania - TA2015050 Kigoma 12 surface | ecosystem: Environmental > Aquatic > Freshwater > Lake | place: Tanzania: Lake Tanganyika... | reverse complement strand
ACTTCGTGTGCTTATTCCTACATCAGAACTATCTGGTACATTGACCATTAATGCAGGAACTCCAACCACTGTAACAGGTGTAGGAACACAATTCACCTCTGAATTACAGACGGGGGATATTCTATATGCTGAAGCCGACAATAGCATAATAGGTAAAATTGATTCCATTACATCCAACACAATACTAACACTGGCGGCAGCAGCAACAGCAGGTTCAGGTATTGCCTATAAGGTGCGTGCCGTGTTGGGTGAGGTGAAAGACATTGAAAGTAATACCAAAATTATTTTAACTGAAGAATATGATAGACCTGTTGACGGTACAGTATTGTATAAAGATGTTACAACAGCTGAAGGATATGTGATGAAAGTGAATGACACAGAAGTTGAAATGTATATTTCATCAGGAAGTTTGTCTATAGGTGATGAATTTAAACTTGACACAACAATCTTTACTGTTGATGATATCAACAACAAAGTGCTAACAGGATTTGTTCCAAATTTTGGTATACTGTCATTGGACCCTGTGACACAAGTTCAATTGTCGTATAAGGTGCTAGATACAGCAAATACATACTATCCTAGTGTCGTAGATTCATACATCACCATGAGCAATGGTGAAACTGTAGAATTGTCTGAGGAATACACATTGTTCTCACACTCCAACACTACAGGTCAAATTCCTACCTTTAAGGTGAAAACTGTACTGTCATCAACAAATGCAAAAATGACGCCTATTCTTGACACAAGAAAATTAAATATGATTGTGTTAGGAAATGATATAGATGTTGAAGGTTCATCCAATGCCATATATGTGACACGTACCGTGACATTGGATGGCGACGGTGCTGATGATTTGCGTGTGTTCTTTGATATGCTTCGTCCAGAAGCATGTTCTGTGAAAGTTGAAGCCAAACTACAAAGATTGGAAGATGATAGACCTTTCAATGATGTGTCTTGGGTTCAATTGGATGAATTGGCACCAACAGTTTACAATAGTGGTTTATCACAAGAATATTCCTATTCTGTGCCAACAGCCAGTTTGGTATCTTTCAAAAGATTTGCTGTAAGAATCACTATGAATTCCACTGACAAGAGCAAAACACCTCTCATCAAAAATCTACGCGCCATTGCGGTAATATAATGGAAACCGCGTATATTCGAGACAGAGATTCAAAAGCTCTTATAAATACAGATACAACATCCGTTATTGCTCGGCGTCAGGCAAAGCGTCAAGTTCAGAAGATATCCGAGCTTCAAACAGAAATCAACGAAGTCAAAAACGACTTGTTAGAAATAAAACAATTATTACAATCAATAATCAACAGAGGATAACTTATGGCTACTTTAACGCTTCGCCAAACAAATCCAGCAACAGGAACAAATAAAGGTGCTCCGCTAACTAACGCAGAAGTTGACGCCAACTTCAATAGTCTAGATACCGCAAAACTTGAAAAGTCAGGCGGTACCATGACAGGCACAATAACATTGACAACAGGTACAACCACTGTTGCTCCTTTGAAACTGGTGGCAGGAACTAATTTAACAACACCAGCTGCAGGCGCCTTGGAATTTGATGGTGCCAGTTTGTTCTTCACCCCAGCTGGCTCACGAAAGACCGTGGCTTTCACTGATAGCAACATCACCGGTTCTGCTGCCTCATGGTCATCTTCCCGTACTATTACTTTGGCAGGTGATTTGTCTGGCTCAGTATCCATCGATGGTACTGCCAATGTGACCTTGACTGCCACTGTGGCAGCTAATTCTGTGGCTTTAGGTACTGATACCACAGGTGATTATGTGACATCTTTGGTGGCAGGTACAGGTGTATCTTTGCTCAATAATTCAGGCGAAGGCGCCACACCAACTGTATCCATCGGTCAAGCTGTTGCCACATCTGATGCTGTACAATTTGCACGTATCGGTGTAGGTATGACACCTTCAGGTACAGCAGGACGTATTGATGCATTGAATGATGTTGTGGCATTTTCAACATCAGATGCACGTATGAAAAAGAATGTTGCCAATATTTCTAATGCACTAGAAAAAGTTCTATCATTGAATGGTGTGACGTTCACATGGGATGAAACAATGAAGGAACATCATGGATACGAAGGTCGTGATACCGGTGTGATTGCTCAAGATGTGGAAAAGGTTCTTCCTGAAGTTGTACAGGTACGTGAAAATGGTTACATGGCTGTGAAATATGAAAAAATGATTGGTCTACTTGTTGAAGCCATTAAGGAAATGAATGAGAAGTTGGAAAAGTGTAATTGCAACTAAGTAACACTAAGGAGATATAGACAATGGCCATAGTATCCAGCGGTCAAATTTCAATTAAAGATGTAGGCGACGAAAAGGGGTTGGCATCTAGTAACCTGTCTTTGCAGGCATTGTCTACAACCAACGTTAATTCATTGAGTCCTTCGAAGCCTGATGGAGTAGTTCCTCATGCTTTGAGTGAATTCTATTCCTATAATCACGATTACACCACAACTAGTACTACAACAACCACAACAGCAGAACCTACCACAACAAGTACATCAACTACATCAACCAGTACTTCAACAACTAGTACTACAACAGAAGCACCTACCACAACAAGTACATCAACCACAACAAGTACATCAACTACATCAACTACAACAGAACCTACCACAACAAGTACATCAACCAGTACTTCAACAACTAGTACTACAACAGAAGCACCTACCACAACAAGTACATCAACTACATCAACTACATCAACAAGTACATCAACTACATCAACTACAACAGAAGCACCTATCACAACAAGTACTTCAACAACTAGTACTACAACAGCAGCACCTACCACAACAAGTACATCAACTACATCAACTACATCAACTACAACAGAAGCACCTACCACAACAAGTACATCAACTTCAACTACATCAACCACAACAAGTACTTCAACAACTAGTACTTCAACAACTAGTACTACAACAGAAGCACCCGCACCTTATTCCGTGACCATCAGTGATGCTGCTTATACTTCTTTTAATGAGGATTGTTTGGGAAGTACATATACAACCTTTCAGAATCGTACTACTGTAGATTTGAAGGACCAATATGGGGCTACCATCAATGCCACATCTCCGGTTAATGTTGTGATTCGATACACATATAATTGGGGTGGAGGACCCTTCACTCAGAACGAAACAATTACTATAGACACAGGGACCTCTTCAGCAACCTATACCTATAATGCAGACGCCTATAATGACCAAGGCGGGGCCAGTTGCGTGCAAGAAACCCAGGAGATAAATTGCTTGGTGTCAGTGTCAGGCGGCGGCGTTTCCAATGCAACAGGTCTAGTAAGCTGTTCAGGTGCTCCATTAACCACAACAACATCAACAACCACAACAGCAGCATCTACCACAACAACTACAACAGAAGCACCTACCACAACAAGTACATCAACAAGTACATCAACCACCACTGGGGCTCCGGGCACATGTTATACATTAGTTAATACCCACGCCTCGGCTACATCAAATACTATTTACTGGACAGACCCAGCATTAGGTCCACAAACAACTACATTAGAACCAGCTCAGATTATGAATGTATGTCATACTGGTGGTGGTGAACCAGTTGAAAATCCAGATACAGGAAATATCTTAGTATATGATTGTGGAACGCCATGTTCAGGGGCAGGAACTTGCGTGGATTGTTCAGCTACATCAACTACAACAGAAGCACCTATCACAACAAGCACTACATCAACTACATCAACAACATCAACTACATCAACCACAACAGCAGAACCTACCACAACAAGTACATCAACAACCACAACAGAGGCACCAGAAGATCCTGAAACAACAACAACCACAACAAGTGGCGGCGGGGGGGATCCGGGCGGCTGTAATCCAACGTGTGACGGAAACTTTGGGGACGGGTTCGCATCCAATCCATGTTCAGTCAGCTGTCAATTCTGTGTGGCCGGGACATGTCTGGAATCTGAACTGCCAGAATAGTATTAACAACTTAATTATCATGGGTACAATATGAAAAATTTGCGTTACATATCAGCCCAACCTGCCATTAATTTCTATACATGGCAGGTTGAGGTTATGATAAACAATTTCATGAAAAATGGAGTGAATCCAAACAACATTGACATTGTGTGTTCAATACAAAACAATGTGATTCCTGACAAATGGCATAAACTCTGCAATCACTACAACACAGTTCGTTTCTTCTTTTACAATGATGACCGAGTGAATCCTTGTTATATCTCTTCCGTACGTCCTCATGTGTTAGAAAAACATTTTGCCTCTCATCCCTATCTGAAAGATGAAGCCATTTTCTATCATGATTGTGACATCATCTTCACTAAGCCTGTAAATTGGAATCATTATCTAGATGATGATGTTTGGTATCTTAGTGACACCAAATATTACATCAGTGCTGAATACATCAAAAGCAAAAAGTTTGGATTGTATGAACGTATGTGTGAGATAGTAGGTATTGATGAAAGCATTCCAGAACGATACAATGATACAGGCAGCGGTGGGGCTCAATATCTCATGAAGAACATTGATGCCGCATTTTGGAAAAAAGTATATGATGACAGTGAAAAGTTATATCAATTTTTTCTGGATCATCTAAAGGCCTTCCCTGAGGGAGGACCCAACAAATACCACCCGATACAAAAATGGACGGCTGATATGTGGGCGGTGTTATGGAATGGTTGGTATTTTCAACATGACACCAAAGTGGTTTCAGACATGGAATTTGCTTGGCCTATGCATAAACTTGATATGTGGGAAAAATGTTTTATATTGCATAATGCAGGTGTTACAGAAACCACTAATTTTTTCTTCAAGGGAAAATATATGAATAAACTACCCTATGATATTAAGGCAGAAGATTATTCAGCTGAAACTTGTTCTAGAAAATACGTAGAAGAAATTTTAGAAACTGCACAAAAGAGTTGCTTACTATAATGCCTTACAGTTATTCTGACTTTAAAAAAGAAATTCAAGAACATTTTCAAACAATATTTCAAAGCGATGAAAATATTTTAGATGTAGGTCCCGGCTCTGGGACCTACTCACAACTCGTTACATTTCCTATTGATTGTTTGGAAATTTTTCCTCCATACATTGATATGTTTAAATTACATGAAAAATATCGCACGGTGTTTACCGGCGATATTCTTTTGTTTGATACAACCACATATGATTACATCATTTTTGGTGACGTTATTGAGCATTTGCTTATTGAACAGGCACAATCATTGTTGCAACATTTGCATGAGCAAGGTAAAAGATTTTTGGTCGCGGTGCCATATCGTTTTCCTCAACAAGAAGAATTTGGCAACATTCATGAAACACATCATCAAGATGATTTAACACCAGAAATCATGTTGGCGAGATATCCCATGTTACAGTTATTGCATGGTAATACACGGTATGGATATTATGTCAATTATTAATGATATCCCTGTCATCATCAATAATCGTAACCGTTTATCAACCACGAAAAAATTGGTTGAAGATTTACAAAAAAGAAACACCTCAGATATTCGAATCATTGATAATGCATCAACATATCCTCCATTACTGGAATGGTATGATACGCTAAACAATGTTGAAATTATTCGAGCACATAATGTTGGACATTTAGCTTTATTTTCACTAGGTATTGTGAATACAATTGCTCATGATTGGTGTTTTTACACGGATGCAGACATTGAATTAAATGAAAACATGCCAATGAATTATCAAGAAATCATGTTGAATTTGGCATTGAAATATAATATAGATAAGATAGGTCTAGCATTAAACACATCAGATTTACCTGACCATTATCAATTGAAAAACATGGTGATAGGTAATGAAGCGCTTTGGTGGTTAAAAGAAGTGGAATCACAGGTGTTTGAAGCAGACACGGACACAACATTTTGTTTAATTAAAAAAGTGGATCAATTTAACAGTTTACGTATTGCTGGTGATTTCACATGCAGACATAAACCATGGTATTTAAATTTAAATGATTTAGATGAAGAAGAACAATATTATTTGTCACATAATGACAGTACACTGGTAACACAATACACCCGCGCACATCAAATGAGTAAAGAGGGAAAATTATGAAAAAAGTTAGTTTTGTGTGCACCACATATCGTAGATTTATGTGTGTTGAGCGCATCATTGCTCAATACTTAGCACAAACATATCCATGTAGAGAATTAATTATATTCAACACAGACACAGAACATCCTTTGGAACTAGGATTTCAAGATGATTCTATTATCATCATTAATAACAACACAGACTATCAAACCAATCATTCCTATGAAACCCGAGGTCAAATTTGTCGGGATGCGGTAACTCACACAACCGGTGATTATTTCATGTTGGCTGATGACGATGACATCTATCTTCCCTGGCATATGCAACAAGCTGTTGATAAGATACAAGAAGTGCAGTTGGATGCTTGGAAACCACACAAAAGTTTTTTTGCCACTCAACACAAATTACAACTTGTGCAAAACACAATGGAAGCCAGTGTGATAGTAAGGATGCCAAGAATACGACAAATAGGATTTCGTAGTGACATCACTGGTTATGAAGGACTTAGCTGGTATACAAAACTTCGAGATGAAAAGCAGTTAGATGAGAATTACTCACACCATGTTCCATCATACTGTTTCAACTGGTCAGATCCTCATGATGTTGCTGGGCATAAGCAAAGCGGAAACATCAATGCTCCGGATAATTTTGAAAATCATAAACAGGAATCTCGGGATTATGCAACTCGACCTTTGAAAGCCAATATGGATTTAACTGATGTATATGAAAAATACTACACATTTTACAAAGACAATTTGAATTTATTTGACCCTTCACTATTGGAAAAATATGTTAGCCAACACCTTCCCTGACATTGCTCAAGTCATCAACAACTCAGATGTACCTATTTTAATTTTGGTGACATCTGAAGGATGTGAGCATAAAAAGAAAACTCAACAACAAGAGAAACTTGAGGAACGATTACAAAATCATCCTATTGCCATCGCCTATTACACCATGTGTATTCCAGAACATCTCATGGGATTTCCTCGTGCACACACCCCCGCCTTATATTATTTCACACCTAAAAATCAAATACCGAGTTTTTGGAGATTTGCACAGTACATGAATTCCTTAGACACCGACTTGGAAATCATTCAGAAAATGACCACTGGGTTGACCTATGAACAGGCTCGTTTCACACCTGAAGAACAACAAACAATATTGAAGGTGGATTATTTTTTAGAACAAGAGAAGGAAAATCTTCATAAGTTTCCTTCTATTTTTCAACAGGCCAGAAATCTTGCCTCAGAAATGTGGAAGTCAGGAAAAAATGCTGCTCGAGGACTACCTGTTCTTGTTCCTGCTGAAGTGGGGTTTGAACGATTGACCATGTGTGAAGGATGTGATAAGCTGGACAAGACATCCTATCGATGTTCAGAATGTGGTTGTTTCATGAAAGCCAAGAGTCAATTGGCTTCTGCTGAATGTCCTTTGGGCAAATGGAAGTCTCACGTATAAATAGTATGGTACATATAACCCGGATTTCTTCATGACCAGTTTAACACTCAGAACTGTTAAAGGATCCACTCTTACACATCAAGAGTTGGATGACAATTTCACAAATCTTGATGATTTCAAAGTTCAGGGGCGTTCTGGAACCTTAACAACCTCAAGCATCACGGCCAATCAAATTCTAGATTCGGTATCAGCAGCAAGTGTTCGAACACTTCGATATATCATTCAAGTAGCCAATACCACCACTTCAGAATATCATGCCACATCATTGATGATTATTCATGATGGCACCACAGTGTATTTGACGGAATATGCCACAGTGCTTTCTGGAAACTCATTGGCATCATTTGATGCTGATATTTCTGGAGGAAATCTTCGTGTTTTGGTGACGCCAACGAACGCTTCTTCAACAGTGTTTCGTTTTTCCGCCATGACAATTGAAAGTTAATTTTAAAATTTATAAATACTCTGTAAACGATTATGGCCACAGTTCGCAATCTCACGATAGACCAAGGAAGTAGTTTCTCAATTTCTATTGAGTTGTCTGATTTATTGGGCAACCCATTGGATTTATCTGATTATACTATTCAAGCACAGATGCGTAAAAGCTATGGATCTAATTCCTATACAGCGTTTACAACATCAGCAGGTGAAGATCCAACGAATGGTGAGTTGACATTGACATTGACCAATACGCAAACCTCAGCTTTACGTGCAGGTCGATATGTATATGATATAGAAATTGAAGATTCAGATGAAATTGTGACACGTGTTTTGGAAGGCATTGTCACCGTCACACCTGAGGTTACACGATAATGGCTCTTAAGGTACAAGTTACAGCACCACAAAAAATCAACACAAGTATAAAAAAAGTTTCACTGCCGTTGGTGAATTTGGAAGAATTGAAAAATGTAGACACAACGGATCTACAAGATGGTTACACTTTGGTATGGAATGAAACCAATCAACAGTGGGTCACGCAGGAAATAGAAGCATTAGGTAACATAGACGGTGGTACATTTTAACAGGTAAACCATACCAAACTCCGAGGAGAAGGACATGACAGTAATTCAAATTAAGCGCTCATCAGGCGTAGCAGCACCAGCAACAACTGATTTAGCTGAAGGAGAATTAGCATACTCACAAGACCGTTCAGGTAGTGGTGCAGGTGCAATTCTTTACATTGAATCAGTAGGTTCAGATGGCTCAACACAAGTCATTGACAAAGTAGGTGGTAAGTATTACACCAATACTGTTGATGACTTCTTGACACCAGAAACAACCACAGTGGGTGCCAAGGTTACATTTTATGAAGGAGGAAACAATGGCAGTAATTATGTGCAATTGAAGGCACCTAACACAATAGCCAGTGATTTGGTGTTGACACTTCCTGCTGCTGATGGTAGTGCAGGACACGTTCTGACCACGAACGGTTCAGGTGCGCTATCATTCGCAGCTCCTGCTGCATCATCAATGACTATAGCCGGTGACACAGGCACAGACACTTTCAACACAGGTGAAACATTAACATTCACTGGTGGTGAAGGTATTGATACTGCTATCACAGATAACGTAGTAACAATTTCTGCTGAAGATGCCACAGACACCAACAAGGGTGTGGCATCATTCAATTCAACCAACTTCACAGTCACCACAGGTAACGTGGTCATCAACTCTGTTGAAGCTACAAAGGTGAATGTGGCAGGCGGCACACAACTTACATCACTAGCAGATGCTGATGAATTCCTTGTGCATGATGCATCAGCATCAGCCAATCGTCGTATCTCAGCTGAAGATGTGGCAGACTACATTTATGCAGGTTTCTCAGGTGACATCACAGTAACAGAAGCAGGTGTTGTGACAATTGCTGCTGATTCAGTGGCATTGGGAACAGACACCACAGGTAACTATGTTGCCACAGTGGCAGGCACAGCCAATCAAATCACTATCACAGGTTCTGGTTCAGAATCTGCTGCTGTAACTGTAGCATTGACAGAAAACGTTGCACTTGTCGGTGACTTGACCGTTGGCGGTAATGATATCAAGATGTCAGGCGGAACCACAGCATTGACATTCTCAGGTTCGGGTGATGTTGCAGTAGCAGGCGATTTGACCGTAACAGGTAATGACATCAAGTCCTCATCAGCCACAGCCTTGACACTATCAGGCGCCAATGTTGCAGTAGCAGGCGATTTGACAGTAACAGGTAATGACATCAAATCATCAGGCGGTACAACTGCCTTGACACTTGATGGTGCCAACGTCACAGTAGCAGGTAACTTGACAGTGAACGGTTCATCAACCATTGTGAATTCAACAACCGTCACCATTGATGACGTATTGTTGAAATTGGCTGATAACAACACTGGCAACTCTGTGGACTCAGGTGTGTACGGTGAATATGTAGAATCTGCCACCACAAAATATGCTGGGTTCTTCCGTGATGCTTCAGACAACAACATCTTCAAGTTCTTCAAAGGTGCAGAAGGTGAACCTTCAACAACAGTAAATACATCAGGTACAGGTTATACTGTCGGCACAATTCTTGCCAACATCACAGGCGGTACTGTATCAAGTCTAGCATCAGCCATCGGTGTGGCAGACGGTGGTACTGGCACAACAACATTCACCACAAACGGTGTGTTGTATGGTAACGGTACAAGTGCCATCCAAGCCACAGCAGCAGGTGCTGATACCTATTTCTTGAAGTCAAACGCAGGTGTTCCTGTCTGGTCAAACGTGATTGACGGTGGAACTTACTCATAATTGACTAGGACTTCATCATGGATACACAGAAATTTTTGAACAAATACATTGCTTCTTTGGGCGAGCAAGTTAAGCAGTTGACAATGGAAAAAACTATGTTAGCTACTCAACTTGCTATGGCCCAGGAAGAGTTGGAAGAATTGCGTAAGAAAACAGACACACCTCCTCCCGCCGAGAATAACAGTCAATGGCAACAATAATCAAGCTGAAAAGAAGTGAAACAGGTTCTGCTGTACCAACAACCAGTGATTTGGATGTTGGAGAGCTTGCTATAAATACAGTTGATAGGTTGTTCTATGTCAGAAATTCTAGTAATCAAATTTTTCCGATTGCCAATTATGTTGACATAGATGCAGAAGAAGTTGATGACAGATTAGATGCTTTAGAAGCCACTTTAGCCTCATCAACATTCCCCACAGGAGATTATGGTAATTTAAGTGCGTTGTCAGTTGACGCATTTGGTATTCCTGTAAGTCCTACATATGATTGTTTGAGTACTCCTACAGGAGCAATTTCAGAAGTAGATTTAGGTGCATTCTAACCGAGGTTAAGTTCAATGCCAACACCCACAGTTGTACAATTTCGCCGTGGTACCACAAATCAAAACAATGCGTTTACTGGTGCTGAAGGAGAAATATCTGTGGACATCACGAAAGGAACAATACGGGTTCATGATGCGCTTACTCCCGGTGGGCATGAATTAATGAAGGTTGATTTGACCAATGTTGCAGACAATGCCAATTTAGATGGCGGTACATATTAATGACACACATGACCCGCTTAGGAGAATAATAGATGCCAACACAGGTACAATTTCGTCGTGGCACAACAGCACAAAATGACAACTTCACAGGCGCTGCTGGTGAACTGTCAGTTGATACCACGAATAACACAGTAAGAATTCATAACGGGTCTACAGCAGGTGGTTATGCTTTAGCAAGAGCTGATTTGTCAAACACATCAGCACTCACTGCTTCAAGTACAACAACACTTACAAACAAGACCATCAATTTAAGTGGCAACACATTATCAGGCACCATTGCTTTGTTCAATACAGCATTGAGCGATGGTGATTTTGCCACATTGGCAGGAGCAGAAACTCTTACCAACAAAACTATTAATGGTGACAACAACACCATCAGCAACATTGCTAATGGTTCACTAACGAATAGCAGCATCACAATTAATGGTACATCAGTATCATTGGGTGGTACTCGTACACTAGTCGCTGATGATGTTGCTGAATCAGGTTCACCAACAAACAAATATTTCACGGATACACGCGCACGAGCTGCCATTAGTGTCACAGATTCAGGCGGCGATGGTTCATTATCATATAATTCTGGTACGGGTGTCATCACATATACAGGTCCAAGTGCTGCAGAAGTTCGTGCTCATTTTAGTGCTGGTACAGGTGTCACAATTTCATCTGGACAAGTTGCCATTGGACAAGCCGTAGGCACCACAAGCAACGTCACCTTCAATGATTTAACTGTGGCTGGCAACCTTGTGGTTTCAGGCACAACAACTACAGTTAACTCTAACACAGTAACAATCGGCGACAACATTCTTGTGTTGAATAGTGATGAAGCAGGAACACCTTCACAAAACGCTGGCATTGAAGTGGAGCGTGGTACATCCACAAACGCCACATTGTTGTGGAACGAATCCACTGACAGTTGGGTGGCAGGTGTGGCAGGGTCAGAAGTGGACTTGGTTACAACATCAGGCACACAAACTCTAACCAACAAGACCATTAATGCATCACAACTTGTTGATTCATCTGTCACCAATGCCAAACTAGCAAACAGCACTATTTCAGGTGTGGCGTTAGGAAGCAATCTGAATAATCTAACTATCAGCACAGGATTGTCAGGTACAAGTTACAATGGTTCAAGTGCAGTCACCATTGCCATTGATTCAACTGTTGCCACATTGACAGGTACACAAACTCTCACAAACAAAACCATTGCCTTGGGTAGCAACACCGTGTCTGGCACTATTGCAGAATTTAATTCCGCAGTTACAGATGCCGATTTTGCCACATTGGCAGGCACGGAAACACTTACCAACAAGACATTAACAAGTCCAACACTTACAACACCTACAATAGGTGCTGCAACTGCAACATCTGTGGCTCTGGCAAACGGTATCATTCGTTCAGGTACTTTGACAACATCTGCCGCAACAGCAAACCAAGTATTGGATTCAATTTCAGCATCAACATATCGTAGTGTAAGATATCAAATTCAAATCACATCAGGCACAGAGTATCATGTGACTGAAGTGGTGATTGTTCATAACGGTACAACAGCTTTCATCACTGAATATGGTATCATCACAACTGATTCAAGTTTAGCGTCATTTGATGCTGATATTTCTAGTGGTAATCTACGCCTTCTTACCACACCTACAAATGCCGTTACTGTCTATAAAGTGATGGCAACAGCAATCAACGTATAATTCACCGCCTAGAGGATAGAGAATCATGGCAACTACAAAGCGTTTCGTCGCAAAAAATGGTCTAGATAACAACGGCCAAAGTATCACAAACTTGGGCGCAGCAGGCGCCTCACTTACATTATCAGGTGGTAATGCTGTAACTATCACAACATCAGGTTCAACCAGCATCACATTACCTACATCAGGTACATTGGCTTCAGTGGGTGGCGCACTAGGTGCTGCTACTGTTACATCAGTAAACGGATTAACTGTTACATCCACAACTGGTACATTGACCCTGGCAAATGGATCTACATTGGCAACATCAGGTGCCAATTCATTAACATTCACAACAACAGGATCTACCAATGTCACAGTGCCTACAACAGGTACATTAGCAACATTGGCTGGTGCTGAAACACTTACCAACAAGACATTAACATCACCCACATTAACCACACCTGTTCTAGGTACTCCAAGTTCAGGTACATTAACCAATGCCACAGGTCTTCCTGTGTCAACTGGTATCAGTGGCTTGGGTACTGGTGTTGCCACATTTTTGGCTACACCAAGTTCTGCTAACTTGATAGCTGCCATCACGAATGAAACAGGTACCGGCGCTCTGGTGTTTGCCACAAGTCCAACACTAGTCACCCCTGCATTGGGTACACCTTCAAGTGCCACACTAACCAATGCAACTGGTCTTCCATTAACCACAGGTGTCACAGGTACCCTGCCTGTAGCCAACGGTGGTACTGGCATCACATCTCTTGGCACAGGTGTTGCCACCTTCTTGGGTACACCAAGTTCTGCTAACTTGATAGCTGCTGTTACAGATGAAACAGGTACTGGCGCTCTGGTGTTTGCCAACACTCCTACACTTGTGACACCAGTGTTGGGAACACCTACCAGCGGTACATTGACCAACTGTGCAGGTCTTCCAGTATCCACAGGTATCAGTGGCTTGGGTACAGGCGTGGCCACATTCTTGGCTACACCAAGTTCAGCCAATCTAGCATCTGCTTTAACTGATGAAACAGGTTCTTCAGCCGTGGTGTTCAGTGCCTCACCTACATTCACTGGTACTGTGAATGCTGCCAACTTGACATTGAGCGGTAACTTGACTGTGAATGGTACCACAACATCTGTAAATTCTAATACAGTTGATATTGGTGACAACATCATTGTGTTGAATAGTGATGAAGCAGGCACCCCTTCACAGAACGCCGGCATTGAAGTGGAACGTGGTACATCCACCAACGCTACATTGCTATGGAACGAAACCTCTGACTCTTGGGTAGCAGGTCTTGCAGGTTCTGAAATACCTTTGGTCACCACCACAGGCACACAAACACTCACCAACAAGACCATCAGTGGTAGCAGTAATACTTTAAGTAACATTGCCAATGGTTCATTGA
>Ga0194130_10006059_pt1 | contig 14191 bp, 14 predicted proteins | sample TA2KigsurfametaG_FD_160084 | JGI IMG/M metagenome (GOLD analysis project Ga0194130, IMG submission 160084) | Freshwater microbial communities from Lake Tanganyika, Tanzania - TA2015050 Kigoma 12 surface | ecosystem: Environmental > Aquatic > Freshwater > Lake | place: Tanzania: Lake Tanganyika... | reverse complement strand
ATCAGCTTCAAAAAATGTTATTATTACATGATGATTTAATTGATAATATTACTAAATTTAGTTCTATTAGTTTAGATATAACTAATAATTTGAAAGAAATACAAAAGAATAATTTTAATCAAGAAATAATAAATTATATTTATTGGGATATAATTAGTAGACATAAATTAATTGTTGTTAAAGTATTAGAAATAATTAAGAAATTATTAGTCTATGTAGATTTAGTTAAAAATGAAATTAATTAAAATAAATTTGTTTTAATTCTCTCTCCATTTTTTGATAATCTTTATCTGTTTCTAAGTAAAAATTTAAAAAATAATTTTCTCCAATAATATTTATTATTGGTAAATAAATAGATATTTTATTTATTTTGTCGATATCTTTAATAATTTTATCAAGTTCTTGATGATTAGAAAAAAAATAATCATTTTGAAAATTATAAAAAAAAATTTTAATATTATGAACTTTATTCATAAGATTTATCTTATTAAACATGATAAAATTTTTATACATTAAAATATTTTCTATTTCTTATTAGATGAATCGTTATTATTTCTCTAATAAAAAAATAAAACCAAAAAAAAAATCTTGTAAAGATATTGAAGAAGATGTTTTAGAAAACTTAATTAGTTCTGAAAACTCTAATGAGCAAGATGATTATAATAATAATGAGTACTTTTTATATTCTGATATTAGTATTAGTTCAGTAATGAATATATTAAAATTTATAAAAAATGCTGAAAAAAGATGGAAATCATTTTTAGCTGATTATGATGACTTGATAGAAAATGCTAAACCAAAACCATTAAAAATATTTATTAATTCAAATGGAGGTGAAATATTTGCTGCAATTCCTTTAATTGATGCAATTAAAAATTGTTCAATACCTGTTTATACATATATTGAAGGTATAGCAGCATCAGCAGCTAGTTTAATTTCAATGGCTGGTCATAAAAGATTCATGACTAAAAATTCATTTATGTTAATTCATGAATTAAGAACTGGTGTTGAAGGGAAATATTCAGATATTATGGATGAAAAAGAAAATTGTGATAAACTTATGAATGTAATCCGAGATATATATTTAGAAAAAACAGCTGGAAAATTAAATAAAGAATTTCTTGATAGAACTTTAAAAAGAGATATTTTATTAAGTTCATCAGAATGTTTTGATGTTGGTCTTATAGACGAAATAATCTGTTAAAAAAATTGAAATTTTAAGTATATATGATGTTTATCATTTTTAGATAAATCTTAACCATGGCAAACACACAAATCTATTTTACTGGTGAACAGGGAATCCTGCCTACACAACCTCTCGGTGGACAGGGAATCCTGCCTACACAACCTCTCGGTGGACAGGGAATCCTGCCTACACAACCTCTCGGTGGACAGGGAATCCTGCCTGCCATCACACAGGTATTGGTAGCGATACAACCAAACAGTCGTCCTCTTTTTAGTATCATCTGGTACCAGGGAACACACAGGAGGACGCTCATTGCTGCACAAGCTTGGAGCCGTTTTCTCTCTGTGCGAAACGACGAACGCATCGATCTCACACCTGCTCTTTTGCATGAAATTCAACAGAACCTGTTTCAGCGATTTGGACCAGGGTTCTGGTTTCATGTCGTTGTGGATCGTGCAGACGACCATGTGCTCCGTATCACCGTGCGGTTGAATCGTGCAGTCACGGCGACCCAGGAAGCGTATGACGCATTCATTGAAAATGCCGAGGCTGAAGACCGACAGTCGAAGGCGCTTGCAAGAGCGCCGGATTGGAATGCGTTTTCTGGTCCACAAGTTGCAGGACACGATGAACCTGATGAAGGATTTCAGTGAGCCCACGGATGGGAAAGACTCTAAGGATGCGGACATGGAGGGCTCCATGTTGTCGACGTCCTGCTACTTTTAGTCTCTCCAAGAGGCAGAGGGTTTCCTCTAGAGTAGCACCTCGTAGGTTGATCATAAGGGGATTCCCAAGTGATACAGCTTTAAGGTTTGGGTTTGGAAAAAACAAAACATCAAAATAATTTATTATTCTGATCTTTTCTTTTAACGATTATAAAAAAAATTGAAATTTCAAATGCTAGATGGTACCAATGACATGAACCCTAGCCCAATACAATGATGAATACACTTGAAAATAAGAACAACTTTCTGTTTTGTTTACATACTATCAATATGACCATGTTCCTCTTCCCCCCGTGGAAGAGGATTGGGATGGTGCTCTGCCCCATTCTAATCGCCCCCCTCAACATCTACGTCAACCACATCCTCTCCAAGGACAACGACGACATCGTCTTTTGCCTTGTTATGAAGGGCTTTTACGACTACATGGTCTGGTTTGTTCAGAACGAATTTTTCTATAACTTGATTCGGACAACCAAAGATGACCTCCTTCTCCGCATCAACATGGCGAAGGTCAAGTGCGGTGCCCCCATTCCTGGTGTCAACCTAAAGCAACATAAGGATTTGATCAGGAACTGTTCCAAGCTTCAGGACTTCCTCTTTGTCATTCCCATGACATGGTCGTCTCTGGTGAACTTCTCAGTATCGATCGCAACGATGGAAATCCAGTCAGACTATCCGGTCCGTTCTGGGTTTGCCCTCTTCTGTGTGTCAATGGTTGCTCTTCTGACCTACTTGACAGATGCTTCTCTCTATGAGAGGACTAAGCCATCACCAACAAGTATTGTTGCGTTTGAAGACCCTCAGCTTGTACGGATGAAGATTAGTATGGGCTGTTTATTGAATCCGGACTTTGAGGCTGAAAAGAAGCGGAAAATGAAGACACAACAGCAGATCCAGAAGTATGTCATTTTGGGGGTCAATCTGATTGTGACTTACATCTCACTGATTGGAAAGAACATCGGTCAGCTCCACGCTTTTGGCAACATCAGCTGGATGATTGGTTGTCTCGCGGATAACTTGAAATCGTTTCAGTACTACAGCTACATGAAAGAGTTCATCGCGCTGACTACTTGTCTGGAGGCACATACTCTGGAAACTATCTATCCAAAGGTTCCACCGGGTCAGATTGACAGGGTCTCTTTTAAGAAGGCTTCATTTGGCTACTACGATGGAGACTTGACCAACAACCCCTCTCGTGTCCCCAAGATTGTAAACCTCACATACACTTTTCACAGGGGTAACTTTTACTATCTTGAGGCACCAAACGGTGTGGGGAAGTCAACAGTGCTAAAGATGTTTACCTATAACTTGTTTGGAGGGAATGTCTTTTTTGGGACCACCAACCGGGATAACATAGAGTTTGCGGATATTTACAAGTCCATTGGCTACCTTCCACAGGCAAGCGAGTACACCCCATCTTTTACACCGGATGAGATTGAGCCATACCATGGTCGTGATCCTTGGCTTGAAGAACAGTTGGGCTTGTCTCCTCTCTTTGGCAAGGATACTGTGGAGCTTTCAGGCGGTCAGAAGAAGCGGTTGTGGATTTACATCATTTTGACTTCTAAATGCCCGCTTATCCTGCTTGACGAGACGCTCTCTGAGTTGAGCACAGAGGAGACACCAGATGTGCCTGAAGGTGGTGGGTGGCTGACTCGTATTCTCACGTCTCTCATCGCCTGGGAAGGTCGCCGGAAGAAGATCATAGTTCTTGTCGGACATGGACTGATTCATATGATTCCGCGGCACAAGACCATCATAAACTTGAAGATTGACACAAGTGGCAAGAAGACTGTGTTGTCCCAACGTGCTTAAGACGATTGCGCTCTTTGTGTCGCTCTTTGTTTCTTGTAGAATGTAAAAATATATATAAATAATTTATTATTTTATCTAATTTAATTTAATGAACGATTTAAGTTTAGTATATGGAAATATGGAACTATATACTGATGCTAATCCAGATGATACAATTAAAGTTGGATTCAAAGATGAAGAAGCTGCTATTTTATCCTTAAAGAAAATTAGTAAGAAATCTAAGCAGTATCAAATTAAAGTAATTATTACTTTATATTATCGAGCCAAATTTCACCCTCATAGAACAAATTCTATGGTTAAGGCAATGAAAATTTTCAAGAAATGGTTAAAAGAAAATAGTCCAGGTATAAATTTATCTTGATTAAGTATAAATTTATAAAAAAAATGAAAATTAATATTTCTAATGATAGTTATAACTTTAAAAACTCAAATAATGACAACTGTTGCTCATACTATATATGGTCTTGTTAATGGGGCTTTGAAAATTGAAAAAGATGATGGTGTAGTCTATCAAAGCATCAAAAGAACCACTCGCACTCTTGACTTGGAAAAAGCGCGCACATGGGAACGTGAATTAAAAATTGGAATCGCTCATTTGTATTTTCTTGAAGAACTTTCACCTCATCAAAAACAGTGTGCATTGAAAGCAGTAGCTGATTTGTTGGGACCATGTTTCTGTGCGGACACTTTGATATACCGTGAAACCAGAGGAAAAACTCTTAGGGTTAAAATCAAGCTTCATAAAAGCGTGACAGTTTCTGATGAAACGTGGAGTCATTTTTGTACCACCAAAGATGTTGCCCGTACTGGTGGTTGCGCTGCTATTGTGAATAGACAATAATTGTTTATTTTCCGAAAGTAGATATTAAACCTATAAATAAAAATTGAAATTTTTAAGCAATACATGACTCATTGAATAATTTTTTTAAAAATTGACAATGTTGGAAAATCGATTGACTACTGAATCTTCTTCTGCTACGGGGCTTCCCGTTGCTGAATCCTCTTCTGCTACGGGGCTTCCCGTTGCTGAATCCTCTCCTGCTGCGGGGCTTCCCGTTGCTGAATCCTCTCCTGCTGCGGGGCTTCCCGTTGCTGAATCCTCTCCTGCTGCGGGGCTTCCCGTTGCTGAATCCTCTTCTGCTCTTTGCACCGAGACCGTTGATGAATTGAAAAGAGTCGCTGCCAAGCTCAAGATGGAATGCGAGAGGGTAACGGCTTCGGGCCGTAAGCTTGCAGCTGTTATCCAGCATCAACTGGGCAATGGGAAACCGGATTGCCTTGTCACCATCAACGTGACAGGGATGCTAGACCCTAGTAGTCTTCTTGATCAACGCGGTCGTTTGAATTCAGAAGCATGCAGCATTTTGCAACCTGCTGTCACAGAAACAGTAGGTCCGACTTCTTTCGGCATGTTTGCCTTTGTCCTGACAAAATCAGGACAATGGATTCTGAAAACAACTGTGAAAAGACGTCGCGGCGATGCTGTTGCTACTGGTGGCGGTGCTGTTCCTGAACCAAGGAATGATTCGTGGATGGTACCCCCTCCCGAAGAACCACAATCTGGTGCAGCCGGATTTGATCTTCGGACCATTCTCAAGGATGTACCTGGGGAGGTCAGGATGCTGCCTTCACAGGGCAGTGTTCAGCGCGCTGTCATTGTCCAGTCATCTGCCGGCGGTGGCGCATTTGCCCGCGGTGGCTCATCTGCCGGTGGTGGCGCATCTGCCCGCGGTGACGCATCTGTCGGCGGTGGCGCATCTGCCAGCGGTGGCTCATCTGCCGGTGGTGGCGCATCTGCCCGCGGTGACGCATCTGTCGGCGGTGGCGCACCTGCACGATCGTACGTGTATTGGATGAAACCGCCTTCTCGTTAGGTGCGCGTGATTTTAAAGAGACTCTAAAGATGTGGACACGGAGGGATTCTGTGTTGTCGACGTCCTGCTACTTTTAGTCTCTCCAAGAGGCAGAGGGTTTTCCTCTCAAGTAGCACCTCGTAGGTTGATTACAAGGGGATCCCCCAAGTGATACAACTATAAGGTTTGGGTTCACCAATAAATAAAAATAAAAATAATTTATTATTTTGATTTTTTTTTATATCAAGTAGAAAAAACTTATCTTGACAGCTGATAACCTAATATCAATATCCACAATACGTGAATCCAATATAATTGTTGATCAAAATACTTTTCAGGAACTGTAATAATTGGTTTTACTAATCTATAAATAAATCCTTCTTTACATTTTTCACCTCTAATAGCATATTCTAATTCAGTCAAACCACATTTACCAAAATTTGTAATGAATTGTATAAATATGAATAATAATAGCGTTATAGACATTTTTTTTAATTTATTATCTGGTATGAATACCGAAATAAAAATAGTAATGATTAAAATTAAATGTAATAGTTGAATTATTTTGTGTAACATTAAATTAATATAATATTTTAAATTAATTTAATTAATTTTTTTCAAGAATACCACATGTTCCTTTAGTTGCAACAATGTAAATTATGTAAATATATGGGCATAATAATGCAATGAAAAACGGACCTAATGAAAATCCTTTATTACATCTAAAACTTAAATAAATAGCTACTAAAGCCATAATGCTATGAAATACTGAATAAATATATCTACCAGTTGTATCTTTATCACATGGTGGACATTTTTTCATATCTAATTTTTTTATAAATGCATTTAAATTAAATGGTTTTCTTTTAGGGGTTTTGCTTTTAGGGGTTTTGCTTTTAGGGGTTTCGCTTTTAGGGGTTTTGCTTTTAGGGGTTTCGCTTTTAGGGGTTTCGCTTTTAGGGGTTTCGCTTTTAGGGGTTTCACTTACAAAAGTACTATATTGGTTAGCGTCAGAACTACTCATATTATTATAAATTAGATTTTTTAAATAATTTTATAAATTAAATTCTTTAGATTTTTTTTTAATTATTGGTGTTTTTGAAGTTCCGTTTTTATCAGCTATTATTTTTAATACATCATCGATTGTTATTTTATCTATTGAATATTGTTTTGGTATACTTACAAATTGTTTTTTATTACTACCTGATACAATATGAATGTATGGACCATATTCACCATTTTTAATATTTAATATTTTATCTTTAACCTTAAATGTTTTCAATGCATAAGCATCTCCAGCTTCAATTAACTGTTTAGCATAATCAAGATCAATATCGTTAGGTTCAATATCTGGATTTTTGATTGATATATTCTTATCACCATATTTGATATAGAATCCATATTGACCTTTATTTAATGTAACATTTGATTTTCCAAATTTTCCTAGATTTTTAGGATATTCTAAAATTACTAGTGCTTCTTCTAAAGTTACTTCATTTATGTCAACATCTTTTAATGGTGCATATTTCCATTTTTTATTATCTTCTTCATCTTGAATTTTGACATATGGACCATATTTACCAGATCCAGTATATACTTGTAGCCCAGTTTGATTTTCACCTAGTAATTTATCAGATGATGAACCAATCTTTTCTTTTTTATCTTTAGCTTCAGAATTAAGTTTCTGAACTATAGGATTAAATAAGTCATAAAAGTTTCTTAAAACTGTAACCCAATTAGCCTTTCCTTCAGCTATTTTATCTAAATGTGTTTCAAATGTAGCTGTAAAGTCAATTCCCATTATTGGTTCAAAATATTTAATCATAAAATCATTTACTAGTTTACCCATAGCTGTTGGTACTAACTTTTTTTGTTCTTTACCAATAAAAACTTCTTTAATAGTTTCTTTTAATTTAAACTTAGAATCTATCTCTAGTTGTTTTGATTGTTTCTTAACACCATCAACATTTTTAATCTCAACATATTCGCGTTCAATAACTTTTGATATAATAGATGCATAAGTAGATGGTCTACCAATACCATTTTTCTCTAGATATTTAACAAGTAATGCCTCATTATATCTTAGTGGTGGTTTAGTATATTCTTCACTAACTTTTATTTTATTTAATGAAAGTTCATCTTTAACTTTAATAGCTAATTTACCAGTAACTTTTTCTTCATCTTCGGGAGTATTATCATAAACAATAAGATAACCAGGAAATTCTACATTTTCTAAAGTAGAATTAAAATATGCCTGGACTTTGCTAAAGACCAAGATACTTGTTTTATCATTTAATGCATCAATTTGGATTGTTTGAATATTAACTTGTGCATTTGACATTTGGCTTGCAACAGCTCTTTTCCAAATTAATGAATATAATTTAGCTTGATCACCTTCAATGTTATCAGGTTCTGGTTGATCCATATGAGTTGGTCTAATACATTCATGTGCATCTTGACTATTTGAACTTTTTGATTCGTAATTTTTTGGATCAGAATATTCTTTACCCCAAGTTTTAGTAATGTATTTTTTTGCTTCTTCAATAGCCTCTTTACTAATATTAGGACTATCAGATCTCATATAAGTAATTAAACCTGCTTCATATAATTTTTGCGCAACATCCATTGTTCTTTTAACACTAAAATGTAATTTAGTTGATGCTTCTTGTTGAAGGCTTGATGTAATAAATGGAGCTGATGGTTTTCTTATTGATTTTTTATTGTCAACACCAATAACTTTATATTTAATGTTTTTATTATTACTTTCTAGAAATAATTTTGCTTTATCTTCTGTTTCAAACTGATATTGTTTATTACCAACACTTAAAATAGAATTTAATTTAACTTTGTCAAAATCAAAATCAGCAGTTGTTTTAAAATATGGTTCACTAATTGACTTTATAATTTCATTTTCTTTATCAATAATAATACGAACAACAACAGATTGAACACGACCAGCTGATTGAGTTGTTCCATTATAAGCCATATATTTCCATAAAACAGGACTGATTTGATAACCAACTAACCTATCAAGTAATCTACGAGCTTGTTGAGCATTAACCATTGATTCATTAATAGTACTTGGATTCTCAACTGCCTTTGTTAAAGCAGCTTTTGTAATTTCATGAAAAATAATTCTTTTAGGATTCTTAAGACCTAATACACTTGCTAATGAATAAGCAATTGCTTCACCTTCACGATCACCGTCAGCTGCAAGAATAATATCTTTACAATCTTTGGCTAATCCTTTAAGTTCCTTAACTACTTTGGTTTTATCAGGTGTAACTTTGTAAAATGGTTTAAAATTATTATCAACATCAATTGATAAAGTAGATTTATCTAAATCTTGAACATGACCAAATGATGCTTTAACAATATAATCAGGTCCAAGATATTGGCTAATTTTAGCTATTTTTCCAGGTGATTCAACTATTACTAGAATTTTTGACATTAATAATAATAATTTAACTTCTTTATAATATTTAAATCAATTTTTTAAATATTTAAAAAAATATTTCCAAGTTTTAGTAAATATTATGTCTGTTAATTTTAAGACTTTTTTTGGTTTAAGAGAAAACTTTACTCTCGATGAATTAAGAAATGCTAAAAACTCTAAATTAAATTCACTAGCTAATTCAAAATTATCAGAAGAAGATAAACAAGTTTATGCATTAGAAATTATTAGACTATATAAAAAAGCTAAAAGACAAATTTCACAAAATAATAATAATTTTAGTTTAACACCATTAAATAATATGATAAATCATATGCAACAATTTTATTTCAATAATTTACAGAATACTTCAGGTAATTTTACCTCACAAAGTCGATCATATAATGAAAGAATGTTGAGTGATGGATCTAAAATTGTGATGGAAGTTAATAAAATAAATAATAATGGAACTATTAAAGAAGAAATAAAATCATATAAAATATTATCAAATGGAACTAGACAAGAAATAAATTATAATGATGCTGTTAAAGCCATAACGAATACAACAACAAAGTAATTTTTATTTAAAGAATTATTTTATTATTAAATAATAATGTACAATAGTTATAGGGATGCTTTACTTTTAGGAAAAGTAGTCGAACAGCCTGTTAAAATAACGGTAAATACTGTAAAAAATTATTCTTTAGGAAATATTAAAAAGATGTGTATATGGGGTAAGATTGATGAATTAAAAAATGTAAGTTCATCTCATTTTACTCCTGAAAATGTTACTATACTAAATGATTTAATGAAGGAGAAAATAATTGAAATCGAAAATTGGAAGTATGAAGATCAAAATCAATTAGAAGATGTTATAAATGAATTAAATGATCGAATTGATGGTATAAGTAAATGTTTAGACTATGTTAAAAAGTTTTCATAAAAATATTTAAAAATAAAATTTTAAATGATTAACCCATGTAGATAATCAAGTATATAAATGCTATATTTAGTCTATTATAATCTTTCACTTTTCAATACAAAAAAAATATTTAAAATAAAAATATTTAAAATATTTATTTAGTATAAAGTTTATTTATATCATAATACAAAACAAATTATGATTTTTTTTATTATAAAATATGTAATAAAAAAATCTATATATATATATATAAATGTCACAACGTGAACCTGGACAACCGGGCAAAACTGCACCCAATTTTACTATGGTTAGAAGGTCTATCCCAAATACTTCTTCAGCTGAACCTTCAGCTGAACCTTCAGCTGCACCTGCACGCAATTCATCTCCAGGAAGGTATAGAGAACCTGCATCCTATTTATCTATGACACCGGAATTCAGAATGCCAAGCCAAAATACTGGAGCACCTGCACCCAATTTTTCTATGGTTAGAAGGCCTAATCCTGAAGCTTCAGCTGCAGGTGAACCTGTACAACAGGGCAAAACTGCATCCAATTTTTCTATGACACCGGAATTCAGAATGCCAAGCCAAAATACTGGAGCACTTGCACCTAATTTTTCTATGGTTAGAAGGCCTAATCATGGAGCTTCTGCAAGTGAAGCTTCAGCTGCACTTGAAGTTGTATCTGCACGCAATTTATCTCCAGGAAGGTCTGGAGAACATAATTTAGCTCGTCAATTAGAAGAACGATTAACGTTAGCAAGGAGTCAAGAAGCTAGTTTAATGCAACAACTTGCAGCTAATCAGAAATTAATTGAAACTACTCAACAACAACAACAACAACTACAACAAGAACAAGAAAAACTTGCTGCACACCAAGCACGACGTCGAGAACGTCGAAAACTAGAAGAACAAAAACAACAACAACCACCAGTCTCACAACAATCCAGTACCAGTACCCCAACCTCAAGCTTATTCACATCCACATCCCCACTCCCACCTACAGCCCCAGCCCCACCCCCACCCCCACCCCCAACCACAACCACAACACTACCCCTCAGAACCCCAACACCTGAAAGACGTTTAAGCCAAGGAGCATTAGCAGGCCCACCAAGCCCGTTACAAAAATTGTTTTCAGATTTAAGAGGTACCCATACATTGAAAAAAACTGGAAGTCAATTATTGCTATCTCCAGAAGAACAACTAGCCCTTCAAAACCAACAACGGGAACAAGAACGTGCTAGAATAGAACAAGAACGTCAAGCAGCGCTAGCTTTAATGACTCCAGAACAAAGGACATTTCAACTAGAACTTGACAGAATTCAAGCAGACAAACAGAAAAAAGAACTAGAGGCTAAGCAAAGATTACTAGATGCTAAGCAACCGGGACAATATGAAAGAGTACAACGCCCAGATGGAACGTTCACTTTTGTAAAAAAGACACAAGAAAAATATCTTAAATACAAGAATAAATATATCAATTTAAAAAATCAAATTCAATAATTAATAAATTTGACTTAAATAAATATAATTAAATATATATATATGTTTCATTATGTTTATCTTGATAAAAAGAATAATCTAATAGATATTAGATTAGATGCATTAATAACTCCATATAATTTTCATCAACATATGGAAAATCTTGGTCTAATTAATATTTTATTAATTATTACTTGGGAATTAGGTATTAAATATATTAAAATTAGTGATATTATTGGTCAAATAGATTTCACTTTTAATTACAATAATTATAATATACACGAATACTCTCAAAAATTAAAATCATCAGATAATTATTTAGAACTAATCAATGATTCAATTAGATTAAAATATAATTCATATGACATCACTTTTACGTCAGGATTTTTAAATTGGAAACAAAATGAATTTCCCATGCACAAAGCAAAAATACGACCTGATATAATAACATCAAATGGAACAATATTAAAGCCAAAACTTCACAATGATATGTTATTAGCTTTATCAAATAATTCAGATAATTTTATGGTTTTAGCATCTGATTCTTGTCAATATTCTAATTGTTATAAATTATTAGTTCCTGATACTAAATCTGAAAATGAGTTAAAATACATTAATATAATAGAAACCAGAAAGCCTATTATTATAAAGCCAAAATATTTTCAAACAAGATCATATAGTTTATTTATTTATTCAAAATATGATAATAATTATATTCCAAGTTATCAAATATATTTATCTGGTTCAAATAATCACATACCAAATATGAAATCAGCTGATACTGAATTTGAATCTATTTTATACAACTGTTTACCAACACCCAAATATTCTAAAAAAGAATTACAAAAAATGTCTAACTATTATTATGAAAATGATAGTAAATATTTAGATCTGAAATCCAAAGCAATAGCTATAGACCCACCAGGATCTAGAGATAAGGACGATGCAATTAATTTTAACATTGTATTTTCATCGCCATCAAATAAACCATCATTTTTAGAAATGTTTGTTCATATATCAGATGTACCACCAGCATTAAACAATAGTTTTAACTGTTATCATTTTTTTTATGCATTCCATAAATTAGAGACTGATTATTTATATGGTGCACGATATCCAATGATAGATTCCAATTTATCAGAATCTACCAATTCTTTATCATTAATAGGTCCTGGAAAGAGAGCCTTTACAGTTAAAACAACTTATAAATTTAAATCAGATGGACAAACAATTTTTAATATACCAGAAAAGGTAGAAATGTATTTAGAAAAAAATATTAAAATATTTGCTACAACATATGAATCAATAGCTGTTGGTACCACAGATTATTCAGTTGATTTACCAGTAAATAATGAATATGTTGTAAAAGATAAATTAGTATATGAAGGTAAATATTTACCGACATTAAATCCTATCCCATGTCAAGCAAAACAAGTAAATATTGATAACATGTATTGGGATTCTTGTAGTTTAAATGATGAAGATAAACCATATGTTCAAAGTCAATTAGACCAAATAATTCAAGTCTATAAAATTTTAACAACTAGTTTAGATATTTGTCAAGAAATAAAATCATTCATTCAAACTAAACAGTATTATAATGATGATTATCAATTTAATTTAAGAGAAGAATGGGTCCATAGATTAATTGAAATAACTGCTTTAGAATCTAATAAATATGCTGCTTTAATATTATATGATAAAATTAAAAATAAAACATTTGGAGTTAATGAAAATAAAATAATTGGAAAATTAGATACAAATCAAATTAAATCATATAATAATTATTTTAACAGAAAAGAAAGATTCAATGGATCTTTTGAAGATGATGAAGGTATTTTTAGAGGATTGTACTTTGGTGTGAAAGGTCATAATGATTCTCCTAAATATGTAAAACAAAAATATAATCATTGTATTCCAGCATGTATGCAATCAGATATTCAAAAGATGAAAAATGTAAATGATTTAAATAATTTATATTTAAAATTTCAATTAGATAAATTAAAAGGTATGAATACACCTTTATCAAAATTATCAAGTTTAGCTAGTTTTAATCAAACAACTGAAAATTTAGGCATAGCATTATATTCAACTACAATAAGACCCCATTTTAATACAAGATTATGTTATTATACCTATTTCACATCACCAATGAGAAGGGTAGTTGATTGTTTTGTTCAAAATTGCCTAATAGGAACTGAATCAGATGTAAAAGAATATATGGGAATGTTTAAACGTCATATTTTAAATCGCACTGATATTAATTCTCAATGTGAAAAATATAATTTATTCATATCAGTTTGTAATAAAATTTTTAATGGAGATAAATTGAATGCTGAATATGAAACACATTATATCAAATATGGTACTGAAACATTTAACAATTTATATTTACCAAATATAGATATAACCATAAGTGTTAATAAAAAAATAAATGCTCAATTACAACCAGAAGGAAAAATAAAACTAATTTTTAAACAAATAACCGAACCATTTGATTTACAAGTTATTCCATCTAATAAAATAACTTTAAATGACCTACTTGATGAACAAAATAAATTATATTTTCAAAATGAAAAACCTCCAGAATTAAATACTCATAATTATTTATATCTTAATTATAGATTACTTGACTAAATGAATATACCAATTACCTTTTTCCCAACCATTTTTTTCTATTTTAAATCTTGGTTCTAACTGATTAATTTCATTAATTAAATCACCATCTTGATAAATATGATAATATCTCCAAAAAGTTTTTCCAGTTATACGACAAG
>Ga0194130_10006058_pt1 | contig 14192 bp, 13 predicted proteins | sample TA2KigsurfametaG_FD_160084 | JGI IMG/M metagenome (GOLD analysis project Ga0194130, IMG submission 160084) | Freshwater microbial communities from Lake Tanganyika, Tanzania - TA2015050 Kigoma 12 surface | ecosystem: Environmental > Aquatic > Freshwater > Lake | place: Tanzania: Lake Tanganyika... | reverse complement strand
TTTCCTTGCCCAGATACTCCTGAGGAGCGCTTTGGTAAAAATTAGCCGTACCTTTTCCGCAGCCGAAAGATGGGCGATTCCAAGGGCACCCAAAGTGAAAACCCTCAAAAAAATCACATGGTGACGTAACCACAAACCACCCAATTTTCAATGGGCAAGCTGGCTCTAGGGCTTGAGGATAAGACTGGCCAACCGAGCCACCCCGTCCTGGGCAATCTCGCTATTGGGGTAGTCCTGCTGGGCACGCAAATACCAAGCCAGACTCGACCCAAGTTGTTGCTTGCGCTCCATTTCCTGGGCCGTCCGGACGCTGCGGACAAACTCCGCGGCCTGGGTCGTGAATTCCGCCCGTGCCTGGTTCAACTTGGGGTCATCGGGGTAGCCGGAAAATCCCCGCTCCACACTTTCCCAGGCTCCCGCGGCGTCCCCGCGCTTGGCCAACTCGGCTGCGCGCAGGAGGGCCGCCTCGGCAAGCTGTACTTGATCGAGCACCTGTTTAAGTTTTTCCTGTTTTTCGGGATGGAGAGCGGTGGCGGCAATAAAACGAACTTTGTCCTCAAAAATCTGCCGATAGTTCTTCTGGGCATGAAGCCGCTCAAAGTCATTGAGTGCCTGCTGCTGCACGTCGGCTTGGTTAAAGATAGCCCCGGAAACTTCCGCCAAGGCAGGGTTGCGGGGCCAAATCTCGGTGGCGGCGCGCAATTCGGTTTCCAGGGTGGCCCGATCCCCCGAAGTCGCTGCGGCCCGCGCCTTGGCAAGGTGCAGTGCACTGACCGTGCGGGCGGTTTCCACCGCCGCCAACGGCTTGGCGCTGTCAAAGTCCTGGCTTGTTGTTTCCAGTTCCTTAACGAGGGTGCTCGCTCTTTCGTAGTCCTTAACCTCCAGGGCGGAGAGCAGTTGGTTGGATTTCCGCGTGAACTCCAAAACGGACCGCTTTTTGGCACGGATAAGGAGCCGGATCTCCGGGAGATATTCACCCACGGCGAATGCCTCACTCAGACGTTCCGCAGCGCTCTTCAGCTCGCTTTTCTCCAGCAGGAAGGAAAAAGACTCCACCCCCTCCCGCACATCACGAATCGCCTCGTTCGCCAAGGCGTCCAGTTGACCGAGGGTTTTGGGGAGTTTTGCCAAGTCGCCAAAGGACTCTTTGTTTTTGGCAGACTGGTTGGCCGCATAGTCGTCAGCCACCCGTAGCTGGTTGTCCCCGTCACCAAAAAGAGCCCGGTAGAAACGGTTGGCCAGTAAGACGTGCTCAAAGCGCCTTTGCAGAAAGAGTTGGGCGATCAGCACCTGGAACTCGATTTTCGCCTGCAGGCGAAGGGCCTCTTTTTTAACGCGGTTGCCAGCGATGGAGGCGTTGACCTCCCCGAGTTCGGTGAGGAGGGGTTGCATTTTCATATCCCTTTTAAGATTTTGCTCCCGGTTCCACTGCTCCGCCGCCGCCGGGTTTTTGGGGGCCGGGCCCAGCAGGCTGCTGTCGGCGGCGAAACGGGAATTCCACTCCAAGGTGTCTTTGCGCCGGACAAGGGAACGATTTTGGTCATCAATCCTGGTGACTTCCTGTTGTGCCAGCAGGACCCCGAAGATGGCGTCGTCCAGAGAGTTGCAGAGCTCCGCGTCAGGCTCATAGCTCGACGCGGAAGGAAGGATCGCCCAAGCCTTACGAAAATTTTCTTTGGACATTTTGGCAGGGGAGAGGAGATCGAGCATTTCCTTGAACTGGTCCCGGTATTTCTTGGCCTCGGCGCCTGATTCCTCCTCGGCATTTAGATATTTTTCGAAACGGGCTCGAAACACCCGCTGGTCTTGGATGTTCCAGATTTTTCCATCCCAGGTCATCCCTTCCGAACCCGGATCAAAGGCGGGCACATCACTGCCGAGGAAACCCTTTTGGGCCGCGGGAGGTGCCGCCGGAGCGGGAGATGCCGCAGGAGGCACCGCGTCGGGACTTTGGGCCCAGGCAGCCACCAAAGAGCCACCGAGAAGACCTGCAGCAATCAGCCTGCAGGTCATGATTTACTCATCTCTTCAACCTCAAGCAAGCCGTCGTCGTTTACCTCAACCTTAAGCCGATAACGCTGCCCCTTTTGTAGGTTCAATTCCCGATAATCTCTCGGAACTAAAATGGGCAGGGGCCAATCTTTGTCCGCTTGATTAATTTTCAAACCAAAGAGCCGTCCTTTTTCCGGGCTTGAACCCAGAGAACTTGAGATGACGCCCTCCACTTGGTAGGTATTACCCCGAAGGCTGTTGGCGTTTTCCAGGTAGTCGGAGGGTTTTAAAACTTCTACGGTCCGGTATGGATTGCCGTCCTTCTGGAGAACGAAAGCCCCTGCTCCTGCCAACACGATCAGAGCCATTGCTGCAACCAGCCAAAGAAAGGGGGAGGTTTGTTGGTGGGCGCGACGAGCCATCCCTAAGAATACCCTTTTCTGCCCCCCGGGGGCAAAAATTATCGCCAGTCACTCCGTCGAAGGCCGAAGTAGGCTAAGATGAGCCCCAGGCTAAGATGGATTGTTAAAATCCATAGGGCTATTTGGGCCGAGGCCAAGGGCGTCTCGGTGATCGCCCGAACCAGATCGTAGAAACGGGTGTCTTTAAGGGTCTGTAGATACCCGGACCAGGCCCAGTAGGCGCTGATCACGGGTCGAATCATCAAGCCCAGAAAATCCGGCAGGGCAAGAATCGCCCCGGAAAGGGGTAACTGAAAGCCGACCAAGTACAGGCTGCCCAGGGAAGCTTGTTCGCTGGTGGCCGCCCAACTGGAGATCGCCAGACACAAGGAGGTCATCGCCGCAGTCAGCAGGAGAAACGGCAAAAATTGACCTCCCAAGTCTCCGGGAAACTGGCAAACCGCCCGGACAAAAAGCGTCATCCACGCCGACTGCACCAAAACCAGCAACAAAAGAAAGGCGGCCATCCCGGCCAAGGCCGCCCCTGGACGCAGTCCGGCCAACTTTTCCTTTTCCAGAATCACCCGCTCCCCAACCACCTCCCGGGCTGAATTATTGGACCCCATCAAAGCAAGCAGGATCACTTGAAACATGGCCAAACCGCTGACCAAGGTTCCGATCCGGCTGGACTGCACGGTATAGGCCAAGGACTCCCGGAGTTGTTGGACCACATCCGTGTCGGGATTCATGGTCATATTCCGTACGGCCGGCAGCCCCTGATAGGCAAAAAGGGTGACCACTACGGGAAAAACCAGCAGCAAAGCCAATTGCAGAAACACCTGGGCGCGATCCCTTGCGAAAAGTTTTATTCTCCGGGAAAACCAGGTCAGGGCCTGGGGGAGGAAACCTGGGACGGAGGCTTTGGGTTCCTCTTGCCTTGTCAGTTCACTGGAGAGATCGTCCGCCGCGGCCCCGATTTCAAAACCCAGATCGGCGGGTGAGGATCTCCACTCCTCAGCCCAGGCTGAAGCGGCCCTGTCTCCCAAGGCCGGATATACGTCCTCCGGAGTGGGGACATTGAAGTAGGAGGTTAGGCCACCCGGAGGGGCTCCGTAGGCTAGCCTTCCCTCGGTCAACACCGTCACGGAATCGTATTGGTCCAAAAATCGAAGACTGTGGGTAACCAGCAAAACCAGTCGGCCGGATTGGCGCGCCAAGCTGGCAAGCAGGGCAGTAATTTCCTCTTCCGACTTTGGATCCAGACCGCTGGTCACTTCGTCCGCCAGGAGGAGGCTGGGATTCGTCGTCAATTCCATAGCCAAGCCCAAGCGCCTGAGTTGCCCCCCCGAGAGCACCCCCGCACGCCGGTCGTGCAGGTCGGTGAGTCCGGTCTCTTCCTCCACCCTCTCCACTTCTGCGCGAATGACACCCGCATCACCTTCGCGCCGCAGTCGGGTGGCATAGGTGAGGTTTTCCCCAACCGTCAGCCGTGATTGGGCACAGGTGAATTGGGGAACATAACCAAGCTCATGGGGATCCAAATCGACGTCGTCCAGGTTGCGTCCGCGCCAACGAATGGTGCCGGAAGTGTGGGGCAGAATTCCGGCGATGGTTTTCAAGAGGGTGCTTTTCCCGCATCCCGAAGGGCCGACGATCGCCCCAAAATGGCCGCCCGGAAGGTGGAGGGTGATCCCCGAGAGCAGGGGAGCCTCCGCCGAAGGCACCGTGAGTTCGACAGACTCGAGCGAAAGCACGCCTCAAGAGAATCCCCGATAAGCCCCAAAGGCAACGCGGAAAAAACTCCAAGAGATCGAGACCCTGGCCTATGTTCATGGAAATGGGCGATTTCTCAAGCGGCAAAAAAAATCGGCTGTTCTGGATCCTGAGCGGGTTGGCAGCCGGACTGTTGGTCTTGGGGGTATTGACGGCGGTATTTCTGCCACTGTGGGTCACCCGCTGGCTGGGCGGGGATCAGTTTCGGCAATTGGCCTCCCAACAGCTTTCCATTTTGTTAAAGACGGAGGGCGAATTACAACCCCTCGAATGGTCCTCCTTCACGGTCTTTTCCGGTGGGTTTACCAGTCGCCCCGACTCTCCGGGGCCGTGGCTTTGGGAGGTAAGGGAGCTGCGCACAGAAATCTCCCCCCGGCTGCTGCTGGACCGCATTCTCCGTTTCCCAGAAATCTCCATTGGGGAGCTTAGCCTTACCCCCGGCACCCAACCTACGCTGGTGCCCTTCGAAAAACCGGCATCAGTCCCCGCCGAAAAAACCTCCTCGGACCTATTTCGGGATGTGCAGATCGGTACCGTCGAAATTCGCTCCATTCAATGTAAACCCTCGGCGGCAAGCGCCGGCTGGGGCGTTCAGGGCCTGCAGATTTCCGCTCAACCATCCAAGCAGCAGACCGACTTCCATCTCCGCGGCGGCGAAATCATGACGCCCTTCTCCTGGCTTGGGAATATCCAACTGGGGGGTGCCAAAGGCCGCTATACCGATCCCACAGTCTTTCTGACCTCTCTTGACGCCAAATCGCCGGCCGGCGGCATGCTTCAGCTTTCCGGGGAGTATACCCCTGGGCCGACTCCACGCGCCCAGGGCAGAGCCACCTGGGATGGTTGGTCAATTCCTGGAGGAAAAATCGGCGTTGGCCTCTTTGACATCTCCGCCCGCATGTCTGGCGAATTCGTGCTGCAGGAGATACGCCAGGGAGGACCGGTGGGCCAGGGCCAGGTTCGGTTGGTGGACGCCCGTCTCGAGCCTGGTCCTGGTTCGGAAACCATCCTTGGGCTTTTGGCGGCTTTGACCGGTGAGCCGCGCTTGCGTGGCTGCCCCTTGAACACGGCCCAGGCCAAGTGGTCCATGCAACCCGGACTTTACGACGTCAGTTCAATCGTGGCCGAAGCCCCGGGCCTGCTTCGCGCCGTCGGGCAGGTGCGGATCACAGGTCAGAGCCTCTCCGGCCAAATCCTGCTGGGTCTGGAGCGAAATCTGGGATCCAAGGTCAACGCCCTTTCTGGGGGGGAATGCTTTCAGCGGGAGGAAAACGGATACCTCTACGAAACCATCAGCCTTTCCGGGACGCTGGAGAATCCCCAGAACGACCTGAAAGCCAAACTCACTTCCGCCATCGCGCGCACGGCCGTGCGGACCGGAGCCCAGATCCTCGAGAAGGCCGCCGGCTCGCAGGGCGGGGGAGATGCCGCCAAGGCCGCCGGACAAATTTTGAATTCGCTCTTCGGGGCGCCGCCGCGCTGATTTCTAGTTTGTCACCTCAAAGGTGTCGTCCGCCGAGCGGCCCTGCCAACGCTTGAGGAGATGATCAAACAGCTTTCCCAGGGTTTCCCGGTCGGAAACCCGATATTCAATAATTTTGGCATGACTGGTATCCGGGAATTTTTTTACCACTGAGTTGGTGACGTTCCTCAAGGAGCCGGGGGCGCGAGAGGCAATTTCATCGGCTACCCGGCCCAGGCCATCAGCCAAAGACTGCCCCGGAATACCCCCGGTGTCGGTGGTTGGCTTTTCCAACACATAGAACCTTGCTTGGGTGGAACCCCGGGTCGCCACGGTCACTTCCACCACCCGAAGGGCACCGTCGAGGAGGTATTCATGTTGGCTGACCGAGTCAATGGCCCCCAAGGAGACCGAGTAGTAATTCCCGTCCGCAAATTTACAGTTCCAAAGCGACATCCGGCTGGTCGTGACCAGCGCATTGGTACTGGTCTGGACCATGGCTTTCATGGGACAGCCCAGCACCGCCAGGAAGAGAAAAACAATTCTCATCCGTAGCTTTTAAAAAACTTTTTTTTGTCCTCGCCAGGTTCGGTTTGGGGAGACGGGGAGGGCGCGGCGGGGGTCGAAGGGGCCTCCTGCACCCCCGAAGGCTCGGCATTGATGTCCTCTTCCTCAAGGTCCGGCATTTCCATTTGGGGGCCGCGGTCCGGCATCATCGAGGGTGGTGTACCTCCGCTAGCCTCCACAAATGCCATCTGCACTTGTTGCAGGGCTTCCTTGAGAATCTTCTCCTCTTGGCTGCTGAGGTTTCCTTGGGTTTTGAGCGCGATCAGATCCAGATGGTCGATCATCATTTTGGCCGCTTGGAGATTTGGGGGAAGCCGCTCTCCCTCTGGGGTCGGAATCCGGCCCAAGACGTAAAGAATGTTTTGAGCCTGCACCATAATGAACTGGACGAACTTCCGCGTCGTCTCCGTGCTGGTCGCCGGGTTGGTCTTTTGGAACTCGGCCATAGGGATTGTCCTTTGGCTACTTTTTTTCGGAGGACGCCGTGGACTGATTGGAGCGGTTGCGATCGCTCTTGGCGGGCGAAGAAGCCGTTTGGCGCCGGGAAGCCTTCTGCGGTGTGGCAACAGTGGCTTGGGGACGGAAGGGTATGTCAAAAGCCTCTGCAAACGACCACAGCTCCTCAAAGTCGTCGATCCTATCGTTTTCGTTTTTTCCCAGAACGCCCATGCTGATCAGTTGGAAAACGATTTCCCCAACCTCCGCACACTTGGTGATGCCCCAGTCTTCCAGCACGGTCTTGGCCAGCGGCCCGAAATCGGCCAAAGCCAGATCCCGGAACCCCTCCAACAACTCCTTGCCCGTGACATGGGCGGGCCGGTCCGCATCCTCCCGCTTCAGTTTTTGCAGAGAATGATCCAAAGCCCTCCGAATAAAATGGTACGCTGCCGGGGCAAACCTGAAATCCTGCTCCCGGAGCTTTGCGATCGCCTGATCCATCGACGGATGGGCCACAGTGATATTATGACCGATCTATTATGAAATGTCTACGGTTCAACCCGACTGGGTCATAAATTTTACAAACGAAATCACGATTATGATCAGGCCAACCCATAGGAGAATTTTTCGCTCCCGGCGCCGCAGAAGAAAAAAGTTCATCAAGTGACAAGGTTCACGATTCGCCCGGGAACCACAATGACCTTTTGGACTATCTTCCCGCCTGTCCACGTTCTGATTTCGGGGTGTACCCGGACCATTTTTTCAATCTCCTCCTTGCCTGCCTTGCTGGGCAGGATCATTCGGCCCTTTAACTTGCTGTTGACCTGCACGGCCAACTCCACCGACTCCTCCTCCAAATCCTCTTTTCGGAAAGTCGGCCACGCCGCCACGCTTGCCAAGCCCTTTTCGCCCAGTCTCGCGTGCACCTCCTCCGCTAAATGGGGCGCAAATGGCGCCAGGAGTTTCGATAGTTGGGCCACCGCCGCCTTGGGTCGACGCTCCAATCCTGTGAGATGGTTCACGAGGACCATCAACGCTGAGATTGCGGTGTTGAACTGCAGCTTTTCCAAATCCTCCGTCACTTTGGCCGTCGCCTTCGCCAAGGCTTTCACGGTCTCCGGTTCGGGCGCCTCGTCCACCAGGGTGGGTGAGGGGATCCACTCTCCGGATTCTGTTTCCTCACAAACCAGTCTCCACACCCGGGCCAGGAAACGGACCGAGCCCTCCATACCTTTGGAACTCCAAGGTTTCATCTGTTCCAAGGGGCCCAGAAACATCTCAAAGACCCGCAGCGCGTCCGCCCCGTGCTCCCGAATCACCTCATCGGGATTGACCACATTACCGATGGACTTCGACATCTTCCGATTGTCTTCGCCCAAAATGATCCCTTGATTTACCAGTCGCCGGAATGGTTCGGGATGGGAAACCAGCTTCAGGTCAAACAACACCTTGTGCCAAAAGCGGGCGTACAGAAGATGCAAAACCGCATGCTCCGCCCCCCCCACATAAAGATCCACGCCGCCACCCGCCATCCAGTATTTTTCCGCTGCGGCACTCCACGGAAGCGAGTCGTTGTGGGGATCGCAGAAACGCAGGTAGTACCAACAGGAGCCCGCCCATTGGGGCATGGTATTTAGCTCCCGCATCCGTCCGTCCGGTAATTTTTTCCAAGTCTCCGCTTTGCCCAAGGGGGGTTCTCCGGAGGCGGTGGGTTGAAAATCCGCCAGTTCCGGGAGGGTGAGGGGGAGTTCCTTTTCCAAAAGAGGTTGATGCTGGTCGCCCTTCCAGACCACGGGGAAAGGCTCACCCCAGTACCGTTGCCGTGAAAAGAGCCAGTCACGCAATTTGTAGCGCACCTGTCGCCGACCTAGGCCCCTCTTTTCAAGCCAATCGATCACCGCTGCCTTGGCCTTTGGTGTTTTTAGGCCGTCGAGAAAACCGGAATCGAAATTTACCCCGTCCTCCGTGAAGCAGTCTGGAACGGAGCCCGACTCCGGCCGAATCACTTTTCGAATAGGCAGGCCGTAGGCTTTGGCAAAAGCGAAATCCCTCTCGTCGTGAGCAGGCACCGACATCACCGCTCCGGTGCCGTAAGACGCCAACACATAGTCCGCCACCCAGACGGGAATTTTTTCTCCGTTCACCGGATTCACCACCATGGCTCCGATGGGGACCCCGGTCTTCTTTTTGGCTAGTTCGGTGCGTTCCAAATCGCTCTTGGCCGAACTTTCCCGGACATACTTTTCCACCGCCGTTTTCTGGCTGGGGGAGGTGAGGGAAGCCACCCGTGGGTGTTCGGGCGCCAGGACCAAATAGGTCGCCCCAAAAAGGGTGTCGGGTCGGGTGGTGTAGACCGGGATTTTTTCCTTGGACCCATCCACCGCAAACACCACCTCCGCGCCCTCGCTTTTGCCGATCCAGTTTCGCTGCATCTCCTTAAGCGACTCCGGCCACTCCAACAAATCCAGATCCTGTAGGAGTCGCTCCGCATAGGCAGTGATCTTCAGCATCCATTGCCGCATCGGGCGACGTTCCACCGGATGATTGCCCCGTTCGGAGCGAGGGCCTTCGTTGGTGGGCAAAACCTCCTCATTCGCCAGGACCGTCCCCAAGGCCGGGCAGTACCAGACAGGCGCCTCAGCCACATAGGCGAGGTCTTTTTCGTAGAGCTTGAGAAAGATCCACTGGGTCCAACGAACATATTTGGGGTCGGTGGTGTCGATTTCCCGCTCCCAGTCATAGCTGAAACCCATGGCTTGGATCTGCCGCCGGAAGTTATCGATGTTTTTGGCGGTGGTCACCCGTGGATGCGTGCCGGTCTGCATGGCATGTTGCTCGGCCGGCAAGCCGAAGGCGTCCCAGCCCATCGGATGCAGCACATTCATTCCGCGCATCCGCCGGTAGCGCGCCACAATATCGGTGGCGGTGTAGCCCTCCAAATGACCGACATGCAGGCCCGCCGCGGAGGGGTAGGGGAACATGTCCAAAATGTAGACCTTGGGCTTTTCCGAGCCCGGCTCGCCCGGCTGGGCCGCTCGGAAACACCGCGTCTCGGCCCAGGCTGTTTGCCAGCGGGGCTCAATTTCGGCGAAGGGATAGGGGGCGCGGGTTGGCATCGTCTCGAAGCCGCGATAGTAAACTCCAACTTCCATGCCAAGTCGAACCCAGCCCGTTCTCTGGATTGCCACCCGTAACCGCGGCAAAACCCGCGAATTCTCCGAACTCCTCCGTGGGGTTTGCCGGGTGCGCGACCTGTACAGGCTGCCCAGGTTTCCGGAAATCCGTGAGACCGGAAAAACCTTTGCCGCCAACGCTCGGATCAAGGCCCAAGCCCTCAGCCGGGTCTTATTGGACCGACCCGTCTTGGCAGATGATAGCGGTCTGGTCGTGCCGTCCTTGGGGGGTCGACCGGGAGTCTACTCCGCCCGGTTTTCAGGCCCCCAGGCCACCGACCAGACCAACCGGACCAAGCTTCTGAGGCTCCTCGCGGCCAAGTCTGGCCCCAGCCGGCGGGCTTATTTTGAGGCCTGTCTAGTGATCTCCAAAAACGGGACTGTTTTGGGCTCGGTTTCGGGCCGGGTTTGGGGCCGGATCACGACCCGGGAAATGGGGAAAGGAGGCTTTGGATATGATTCAATCTTTCAACCTCAGGGCTTTTCCAAGACCTTTGGACAGCTTCCAGCAACCACGAAACACCGGATCAGCCACCGGGCGAGGGCAGTGGCCAAACTTAAAAGGCGAATCAGCAGGATCCTAAGGGTTTCGTGACCGAAAAAGCTTAATTAATACAATATATATTGTGCGACAAATAATATACTCTTGGTACTCTGAATCTGTAATGAAAGAACTTCTGTGGGACGCCTCTCACCGCCCCTTCCACCTTCCAGTTGCCGCGAAAAAGAAATCAATGAATCAATCCCCATCGCTTGCTAAACGGCCAATACACAAAGGCACCTTTGCCCACCAGATTTCTGGCCGGAACCGGTCCCCAGCCACGGCTGTCAAAGCTGTTCGGACTGTTATCTCCCATGGCCCAATAGTCCTTTTTAGGCACCTGGTAGGATTCCTCGGGATGGGTTAAAAAAGTCGGCCCCAAGGTATAGCCCGAATAACCGTCCTTTTGGGCGGCGACCCGTTGGCAGAGTGGATCCAAGGCCGGTTGACCATTAATCCAGAGAACCGGTGGTTTGATTTGGAGTCGATCTCCCCCCAGCGCCACACAACGCTTAATGTAATATTGGGAGCCCTCGATCCCCCTGAGCCTTAGCCCCGATTCGATGCCTTCAATTCCATCCGTGGTGAAGACAAAGGTTTCCCCGCGATCCGGTTTACGCACCTGATAGATCACTTTATTCACGAAAAGATGATCTCCGCTGACGGAGCTGAAGTTGGCCAGAACCTCTCCCGCGTTAACCCGATCTCCAGCCCGCACCTTCAGTCCACCTTCCCGGGACTGCGGTAGCCCGGTCCATAGGCTTTCCGTCCACCCGTCCGCCAAGATTTCCGTGGTTGTCCAAGGAATGACCCCGAAAAGCCGTCCTTCACGGACGGACATGACTATCCCGTCCTTCGGGGCCACCGCCCGATGCCACCCCTTACCCGACCAGACCAGGTCAAAAATCCGCACCGGCCAGCTGGGTGGCGGCCGACTCTCCGGCTCATTCAGGATTCCCAGCAACGTCGGCCTCATGGAATGAGTCGGAATTTTGAAGGGCTGCAGAAAGTAAGCCCGCACCCCCAAGGCCAGCGCGATCGCCACCAGCGCCACCTCTGCGTTTTCTCGGCGACCATGGTGTTTATCCGTCCGGAGCAGATCCCCGTACTGGCTCTCCAGTTTTTTCAGGATCTCCCCCCTGTTTGGCCCGGAGGTTCCCCAACGAAGGGCTTCCTGGGCGCACTCCCGAGCCTCCCGCAACCGGGTCAGCGTCTTTTCCGGCAAAATGTCGCGTCCATACCGAATCCGCTTCCCCAGAAAATGCTCGATCGCCTTGAGATGCTTCCGCTCTTCCCGCGCTTGGCCGAGGTAAATCATCCTACTCCCCGAATGCTTTCAATACCTGCAGAAACGCCTCCTGCGGGATGTCCACTTTGCCAAACTGCTTCATTCGTTTTTTTCCCTCTTTTTGTTTCTCCAGAAGCTTCCGCTTCCGTGTGATGTCGCCCCCGTAACATTTGGCCGTCACATTTTTCCCAAAACTCTTCACATCCTCCCGGGCCACGATCTTGCCGCCGATGGCCGCCTGGAGCGCCACCTTGAACAACTGGGGCGGAATCACCTCCTTAAGTTTGGCAGTCAGTGCCCTTCCGCGTGAAGGCGCCTTGTCCCGGTGCACGATGCAGGAGAAGGCATCCATCGGCTCTCCGTTCACCAAGATCTCTAGTTTGACCAGATCGTTCGTTTTGTAGGCCCCGTGTTCGTAGTCCATCGAGCCATATCCCCGGGTGATCGACTTAATTCGGTCGCTGAAATCCACGAGGATTTCATTCAGCGGGATCTCCGTGGTTAGCATCACCCGCTTGGCGTCGAGGGACTCGGTCTTCAGGATGTCCCCCCTCTTCTCCCGAACCATCGAGACGAGATCGCCAATATTTTCATTGGGACAAAGGAGGTAAACCGTCACCATCGGTTCCCGGACCTCCTCGATCACGCTCGGATCCGGCATCTGCACCGGATTCTCCACCTGCAGGACTTTCCCGCTGGTGAGATGCACTTCATAGATGACGCTCGGATAGGTGGAGATCACCTCCATATCGAATTCCCGCGCCAACCGCTCCTGCACGATTTCCATGTGCAGAAGACCCAGGAAACCACAACGGAAGCCGAACCCCAGCGCCGGAGAGCTTTCCGGCGTGTACACCAAGGCCGAATCGTTGATCTGCAACTTTCCCAAGGCCAGTTTCAGCTTCTCGAAATCGGCCGAGTTGATCGGATAGATTCCTGAAAAAACCATCGGTTGCACCTTGCGGAAACCCGCCAACGCTTGTTTCGAGGGTTTCAACGCATGGGTAAGAGTGTCTCCGATGTCGATTTCGCCCGTGGTCTTCAGGTTGGCCACCAAATAACCGGTATCCCCCGGCCCCAGTTTTTTACCGGGGGTAAGCTTCGGGGTGAACGTCCCCACCTCCTTGGTCTCGTATTTTCTGCCGCTCTGCATGAGTTGGATCGGTGTGCCTGGGGTGATTTCCCCGGAGACCACGCGCACATACGCGATCACCCCGCGGAAGGTGTCGAACACACTGTCGAACACCAGTGCTTTCAGCTCCTCCCCTTCCGTTCCCTTGGGCATCGGCAAGCGGTGGACGATCGCTTCCAGAACCTCTCCGATCCCCTGGCCCGTCTTGGCGCTCACCAAAATTGCCTCCTCGGCCGGAATCGCCAGAATTTCTTCCAGTTGTCGCTTCACTCCGGGAATGTCCGCGCTCGGTAGGTCGATCTTGTTGATCACGGGAATCAGGGTCAGGCCCTCCTTATGGGCGAGATGTACGTTGGCCACGGTCTGCGCCTCCACCCCCTGGGCAGCGTCCACCACCAGCAAGGCCCCCTCGCACGCCGCTAGCGAACGGGAGACTTCGTAGGAAAAGTCCACATGCCCGGGAGTGTCGATCAGGTTCAAGCGATACTTCTGCCCATCTTTCGCCGTGTAGTTCAGGGTCACCGGGTGGGCTTTAATGGTGATCCCACGCTCCCGTTCCAGATCCATCGAATCCAGCAACTGGGCCTGCATATCCCGCTCGGCAATCGCACCAGTGGCCTGCAAAAGTCGGTCCGAAAGGGTCGTCTTTCCGTGATCGACGTGGGCAATGATGCAAAAATTGCGGATTTGCTTCGGATTCATGTCGGGCCGTTCGGGCTTAACCCGACACCGTGGCCGCACTCGCGACCGACCGCAAATGAGCCACCGCTCTCGTCAAATCCGGCTGCCGGAAAAGTGCGGTACCAGCTACCAGAATGTTGGCCCCGGCACTCACGCAAGGCCGCGCCGTCTCCTCCCCAATGCCCCCGTCCACGGTGATATCAACATCGTAGTTTTGGCGCAAAATCACCTCCTGGGCCTCGCGAATTTTTGGCAAAACCTCCGGAAGGAAGGCCTGTCCACCGAACCCCGGATTCACGGTCATGAGCAACAATTGCTGAATCTTGGGCAGCAAAGGGATGGCGTGCTTGATCAATGTTGGGGGGTTGATGGCCAGGCCCGCCCGGCATCCCATCTCCCGGATGTGGTCCAAAGTCCGGGCAAGGGTGTGCCGTGCCTCCAGGTGCACATTTAGGCAGTCCGCCCCTGCTTCGACGAAATCACGCGCGTAGCGGTCTGGCTGCTCGATCATCAAATGCACGTCCAGCGTCACATCTCCCATCACCTTGCGCAGCGTCCGGACCATGTTGGTCCCAAAGGAAATGTTCGGCACAAAGTGGCCATCCATTACATCGATATGAACCCACTCCGCCCCGCTGGCCTTGATCCGTTCCGCCTCCTGCTCAATTCGACCCAGATCCGCCGCCAGCACAGAGGGAGCAATAATGAGGGGGCGACTCGTCACCTATTTCTTTCCTTTTTCGA
>Ga0194130_10006057_pt1 | contig 14195 bp, 20 predicted proteins | sample TA2KigsurfametaG_FD_160084 | JGI IMG/M metagenome (GOLD analysis project Ga0194130, IMG submission 160084) | Freshwater microbial communities from Lake Tanganyika, Tanzania - TA2015050 Kigoma 12 surface | ecosystem: Environmental > Aquatic > Freshwater > Lake | place: Tanzania: Lake Tanganyika... | reverse complement strand
AGGCGTTGTTGGTAGCCATCTCCGAACTGCACGCGGCGTACAGCGGGCTGGCTTGTTTTGCTGGTGCCGAAAAGTGGTTTGTAGGCGGGGAAGGTGGTCATTAGCGAGTACCAGCGAGAAGCCCACCGGGGCGTTGTTGTTTGACAATTTCAGCTTGGACTGCAGCGCTGATGGCACCACCCAAGGCTTTGGCTTGGCTTTCGTTGCCTTGGACGTTGCTGCCACTTGCATCCACATTAACGACGACACTGACGTCGCCGCCCATGCCGCCGAGTTGGTTGTTTGGAACGATCGTGCCACTGGAGTTTGGAACGAACAGTTCGGGACCTCGCTCGCCGATGATGTACGGCGTGCGACTCGCAACCGGGCCGCCAGTTGCACGCCCCATGATGCCAAAACCACCGCCAAAATCTAAGCCTGCAGTGCTGAATGGTACGGCGCTGAAACCGCCGGAAATCATCGAAGTGCCCAAAGCACTGCCTTGAACTCCTGCATAGCTAAATGCTCCTCCCGATCCTCCGCCGAATAGACCGCTGATAGCGCTGATAGCTTTTTGAATAACAAAAACTTGAAGTAATTGATTTGCTATATCCATCAAAACACCTGAAGCTATCTGACGTAAACTGGTTCCCCAATCATTGCTTCCTTGTATAAGAGCATCAAAAGCAGATGTCAACCCCTGCCCAAAGGTATTAGCAATTCCATCTGCTAATTCTTTTTGCTGTTTTTGTTGTTCGTTTAAGTCATACTGTTTACCGATTAGTTCCTGCAAAGCGGAAATACGTTCTTTTGCGCTGCGGTTATACTCTTCGTTTAGTAGACGTTCTGTTTCGCGTATATTAGCAACTAACTCAACTTGGCCGGCGTATATAATGGCTTGCTGAGCACGTGTATTCGTTTCTTTAGCCAATTCTTGGGCGTATTTAGCTTGTAATTCAACCTCGCGCTGTTGGCCCTGCAAACTAGTTACGAGCAGTTTATCATCAGCACTTTGAGCGGCTGCTATTTTATCCTGAAGATTAGATTTTAATTTAATAATTTCCGCCTCTGCTAATCTATTTCGTACTACTTCGGCTACGCGCTCGGCCTCACGGGCAGCGTCACGGGAAGCTTTATCGTTATCCTTATTTCTACCTCCGCCAGAAGCTTCTAGTTGCGCTAGAGCGTTGATATTTGTGATACGTTCGGCCGCTTTAGGCGCGCCAAGGGCTTTGGATCTAGCCTGGATACTTTTTTCAATTTTGGTAAGTTCGACTCTGGCTGTTTTTACAGCATACTCTCCTGTTTGGCCGCCGAATTTTTTCAGTTCTGCGTCATATCTTGCAGCTACAGCACTGATTTTATTTAACTGATCTCTACTTGTAGCTAACTCTGGATTTAAAGTTTTTAGACCGGCTGTTAAATCATCTACAACTGCTTTGCTCTGGGCAAAACCGCCAAATACTCCGCGCGTAAAACCGGATCTAAATAATGCTGCAGATGCTTCTCCTACTTGAACGTCGGCAATAAGATTTAGTGCATTTGTTGCACGGGTAATAATATCTGCGAGTTTACTTAAAACAGTATCTAGGGCAGGAACTAAATTTTTAAGTATTGCCCCAGCGGCTCCGGCTATGGCCGAAGCTACGTTATATACTGCTTCTGTAAAACGATCGAACCCGTTTTTAGCTTTATCTGCAGTTTGCTCGGCGTTTTGCCCTAGTTTTACTAAAACATCGGTAAGTTGTTGTACGCTAATTTTTCCGTCTTTTGCCATCTCAAGAAGTTTTGTACGGCTTACGCCAATCTTTGTTGCAAGTACGTCCTGAATAGGAATACCTTGCGCTGTAAATTTATTTATCGTAGCTATACTAACTTTACCTGATTCTAGTGTATCAGCAAATGCTTGGGCTATTTTTTCTACACTTCCTCCGTATTCTTTAGATAATTCCACAGCAATTTTTATTGCGGAAGCTGTTTCTGCTGTAGATAGACCTAAACCTTGTATATTTGTAATCGCTGCTTCTAGTTGTTGACTATTTTGGCCTGCTAGTTTGAACGCTGTGCCCAGTACCTGCGCTTGTTGTGCGCTTAAACCTAACTCCGCTGATAATTCTTTTACTCTAGCTTTGGTAGCTTCGATTTCTCCGAGGGCTGTACCGATGAGAGAACCCGCGAAACCCCCGGCTTGTCCACCCAAGAGACCACCGATGGCTCCTCCGACAGCAGCTTGGGGGCTCTGCCCGAATAGTAGCGGAAACGCACCACCGATCGCAGCCGAACTTAAACTTCCCCGTATGGTCTTACTTAAATTTTGAATACGTGCAGTCTGTTTAGCGGCTGCTTCCGCTCTACGTTTATCAATTTCCGCTATTTGGATTTTTTCATCTCTAAAAAGTTGTTGGTTTAATACTCGTTGTTCTTTTAATTCACGCGCTCGTAATGCCGCTTCAGCTCGTTCAGGAGATACATCATTTTCAAAACGAACTCGTCGTGAGCGGGGGCTAGGTCCCACAGGAAAACGATATTGTTGCTGTGCGCCGGCAAGAAAACTTGCTTTTTCTTTTTTACGCTCTAAATTTAATTGAACTTGAGCAGCTTTTTCATCTAAAATAGCATTTGTCTCAAGTCTTCGACGTTCTTCTAGTTCAGCTAAAGCAGCTTCAAGTTCAGTAACGCCCCGGCGTTCCGCAAGGATTTGTTCAGTGCGACCTCGCAACTGACTAGAAAGTGCCACGGCACTGGCCGCACCAGGACCAATAGGACCGCCGTATTGAGTAGTTTCACGGATTCCGGCGGCAGCCAAACGTTGTTTGCGTTCTTGCTGCTCGATTGTTTGTAGGAGTTGTATTCTTTCCTGTAAGCCTGCATTTAACTGGCGTGTAGCTTGCGTATATGCCTGTGCCGCACCCGTGGCTTCGTCTGTATCTAGTGCTGCTTTATTAAATGCGGCTGCCGCTTCGCTTACAGCTTGTTTTAGCGTATTTATACTGCGAACGGTATTAGCACCACTAAAAGTTTCAATATAATTGTTAAGACTGTCTACAGCTTTTGAAGCTGTATTTATTTGATCGGTAAGCCGCTTGAGTTCTTGTGCGCCTTTTACGGCGATTTCAATATCGGCTCTGTAGGCCACGGCGCCAAGCCACAGTCTGGTACTTCAGTTTACACAGCAAAAAGCCGCCGGGGTCAGCGGCGGCGGTGTTTGGTTTTTTCGATCTCCTTTTGCTGGTCCTCGTTGAGGATTTGGAAGTAGGCGCTCCAGGCGAGCAGTTCTTCGGCGGTCATGCTGGTGCGGAGCTGGCTAAGGGTTAGTCCGAGTTCCTTGGCGACGCCGAATTGGAGCATTAGCCAGTTGTCTTTGCGGAGTTCGACGCTCAGGGCTTTGGGTCGAGAGCCTCGGTGTCGTCGGTCAAGATCGCCAGCATCAAGGCTTGGAGATCCTTGTCCTTGACTTCGTTTTTGAGGACGTCGATTTCGCCAGCGGTGAAGAGCTTGCTGCCAGTTTCGTCGAGAGCTTTGTTGACGAGTAGTTGGAGGGCAAAGGCACTGGCGTCTTCGGATTTGGCCTGTTTTTGAGCGCGTTCGCGCTCGGCCATGGTCAGCGGGCTGACCCACATCTCGAAGAGGCTGCCGTCAGACAGCTCGACTTTCTTCTTGGTGGGCTCCAGGTTCGCGGCCTTGCGGAGGCGGTCCAGGGCTGATACGGGGGCGGGGCCGGGCATAAAACCAAGGGTTGGTATGTTCTACTGTAGCGGATTAGTACAAAAAAGCCCCGCTTGTGGCGGGGCGTGGATTTGAGCAGATGCAATATCAGCTCTTGCTGAGGTCGAAGGTCGGGGCGGCGCTGGGGCGGAAGTTGATCGAGACGCTCTGGCCGTCGTCGGGGTTCACGCTCAGGCTGGCTGAGGTGAGGATCACCGGGACGGTGATTGAGCGGCTGGTGGTGTCGTTGACGGTGCCGCTGACGATGACGCGGTCGATGTAGAGCTTCATCGTGGCGCCAGCTTGGCTGGCTTGGATGACGTCTTCGATCATCCGGCTGGCCAGGTTGGTGTCGTCGTCGGTCGTGTACACCGTGGCCGAACCAGAGCCCTCGGCAAAGCCGGTGATGAAGGTACGGAAGGGGGCGTACTGGCCGGAGGTTTGACCGATGGTGGTGACGTCGATTTCCGAGCGGGTGATCTCGAAGGTCCAGTCGCGGACACTGCCGACAGCAGCCGGGGCGGCGTACGCAACCTGGAAAGCGTTGGGGGCAACAGCGGTGCCGTCATCGGTCAAGTTAACTGCTGCACCACCTGCGGTCGCAGAAACTTCAAGAACGCCGGTAGCCGCTGCATACGCAATGACGTAGTAGGTGGTGCCAGCGGCGAGGCCAGCAGGCAGTGTGCCAGAGCCGCTGCCGCCAGTTTCGGTGTTGACCACACTGAATTTGACAGGGTCGCCTACCTTGAAGTTCAGGTAGGAAGCAACAGTGATTTCGTCGTCGGCGATGTCGACGGCGGCTTCAGCAAAAGTGGCTGTAGTGCCAGCAGGGCTGTAGTACAGGGCGCCGGAGGTGCCCGAAAGGACGGTGGCCATGGGAAGTACCTAATGGGTAGCTAATCTGCGGGCACTGCCCGGCTTCTTACAGATTAGCGTTAAATCACGAAAGGACAGTCGCAGTATAGGAAGTCTCAATTCGACCCACAAAATGTGGCGAATCGTCTGTCGTAGAAAAAGTAGGACCTTCGATTTGACCTGTTCTGAAATACACGCCGGTGTTTGGTTTGCCGGCAGCATTGAGGGTTTGTAAAACTGTGGTCACTGTGTCGATAAGAGTTTGATTGCGTGCCGGACCCCGACCTTTCTCTGTAAACACTCGAACAACGAGGGCACCACGGGCGTGATCCAGTGCAGTCGTCAACGTAGGTTCGGTGGTTAGGCCGAAAGTGATGTTGACGCGGACATACTCAGTTGTGGTGTTGGGTGGGACGGCCGTAATGTTGTCGAAGTGGACCGGGACTGCTGGTACCAGGGCGTTGAACGCGGCCAGCAGCGGATTCTCGACCGTGGCGCGGATGGCTTGGTAGTTCATCCGAATCTCCGGCGTAGAGCAGAATCCATTTCAATCTTGACATCTCGATTTAATTTTGCACTTGCATAGTCGGCAAACCAGTCAAGAGGTGCTGTTCGGCTAGAATTAAAACCGTCGGTCCCCCCGCCAGTAGCACCACGGGCGCTTACATTCCTGCGAGGACCTTCAACTAGCCATTTACTACGGCCCAGAGCAGTCTTGGGTTCTGCTGTTTTTCGGCGGGCGTAATACTGCCGATCATGCTCTACAGCATCAATAGCTTCTAGTGCATGTGGCGCAAAATTTGTGATTTTAAGTAGTTCATCTTTTAGTATCTTACCTTTAGTTACTTCAAGACCAGTGACGGTTGGTGCGTTTATTAGTTTGGGTTCTCCGGGGGCACCCGTACCTCGGGATGTGGTGGATTCGGTGCTAATTTGCCAAGAATTAGAAAACTCGCCGCTCCAGCTTGGGCCTGCTTGTTGTAATTGACGGACGACTCTTTCGGCACTTCTACGTGCGCCATTAGCAATAGTCGTGCCAATAATTCTGTCAAGATCTCGCGCATCACGGCCGGCGCGATCTTTGAATCCTTTGAACGCTCGTGCAAAAACCATTACTGGGGCCTCGCTATGAGGGTGTGCATGACGGGGGAGTCGCCGCGATAGCTGGTGATGGCGATGATTTTGGCCTCGCGGGTGACGCTGTCTTGGGTGTATTGGATGCGGTCGGCCTCGGTGGGGTAGTACGAGTCAAGTTCGGCGGCGCCAATGATGACTTTGATGTCGGTGGACTGGTATAGACCCTCGGATTCGCGGGGGTTGAGGCGGGTGATGACGGCTTTGACGGTTACGTTGGTGTCCGCTCCAGTGACGGCGCCAGTCGTGGGGTTGTAGGTGCGGGGTGTAGTGGTTTTGATGTACGTGATGTTCTGGCCCCAGTCGCCGAGGATGGAGGCCGGGATGGAGGCGAAGGTGGTGTCGATTAAGCCCATGTCAGCCTCGGAAGGCGCGGAGTTGGAAGCCGCCTGCACCGCCGATGGTGTAGGCGCCTAGGTATGCCTGGAGCCAGGGGTAGACGTCGAAGATGTTGTTGATGGGGCCGTTGGATTGACCTTCTTTGTACTGGACGCGGAGTTCGCCGAGTTCGACCTCGCGGTAGAGCTGGTCAGGATCGTTCTGGGTGTTGGTGATCGCGTCGGTGTCGTTGGCTAGTTCGCGCGCCAGCTCGTAGGTGGCGAACTTGATTTCTTTGGGGATGACAGAACAGACCAGTTCGACGCGGTCGATCAACCAGTTGTTGCGCGGCCATTTGAGGGCTTGGCCGTTGTCGCAGCGGTCGCCGTAAAAGTTGAGGCTGTCGATCCAGCGGGTGGCGGAGATCAGGGCGCGGTTCTTTTGGTCGTCGGTCTTGGTGGTCCAGGTCGACGAGTCGGGGATAGTCTCGAAATACAAGTTGGCCTCGGCCAGCGTGACGTAGCTGTTGGCCGATGCAGAACTCAAAGTGGCGTTAATTGTTGCGGGCACAGTACGTCACAGCCTCCGTCTTATCAGTGTAGCGGCAATAAAAAAGCCCCACCCGAAGGTGAGGCCTTTGAAGAGTTGATCGAAGATCAGATCGTGCTGGTGTCCAGCGGGCTGTTGACGGTGACCTGCACCAGGGGGATCAGGTCGATGTCGTAGGTGGCGGTCCAGTTGCCAGCGGTGGAGAGGCCGCCGTTGGTCGGGTTGTCGCCGGCATCGCCCCACTTGGTGCCCATCACGTGGTAGGCGCTGTGGTAGTCGACCGAAAGCACATCCTGCTTGGAGAGGACGTTACGGTCGGCTTCGATGCGGAGGTCTTGCTGCACACCCTCCATGATGGTGCCCGACTTGGTCAGGTAGCAGTAGAACTCGCGCTGGTGGCCAGCGGTGCCAGGGGCAACGGTGTTCACCAGGGGATCGATGATTACGCGGCAACCGGCAAACTCGCCGATTTCGCGGGCACCAACGCCTACGCCACCACCGCCCCAGACAACGCTGCCGGCTGCTGCCAGAGCGGAAGTCGAGAAGGTCAGCAGGCCCACCTGATACAGGTAGAAGCCGACCGAGGGATGGACAACGAGGAGATCAAGTTCGCTGCCACGCTCACCCAGGAGGGCGCGGGCGCGGGACACGGCAGCGCCAGTCAGGAAGTTGGCTTCGGCACCGCCGGAAGCGGCGGCGACGGCCAGATCCAGTGCGTTGGCGGACAGGGCAGTGCCAAACAGACCGGCAAGCTGGCTGAACAGACGCTGGCTGTTCAGTTTGTTGATGGCGTCGGCAAGCTGGTTGCGGATGTGAAGCATGGGGTCTTCACCGGCGGCCAGCATGGCCACGTCGTCCACTGCATACGCAAAACCACGATGGCAGATGGTGGCGATCTGGGTGGCGGTGCCGATCTTCTGAGGGGTCAGATAGCCGGCGTTGCTGGTGCCCCAGGTGGCCGTGCCGTTCATGATCTCCTCGGTGGGAGATACGGGGTTGAACTCGGGCACTTGGATGCGGGTGCCGCCTTCGCGGGCATCCAGCAGAGGAGTACGCACCACGGCGCCGCTCTTCAGGAAGAGGGAACGCTCTTTGATGGCCTCAGACACATAGGTGCTGAGGTTATTGCGCTTGACGATGTCCGCAAGAAGAACACCGCCGGAATAGTTCTGGAAAGGAGCAGCCATTGGGCCTCCGAAAGGTCAGGGGGTTTGCGTCCCAGTCACAGACTTGGGTGGTGGTGCCTCACTGAGGCTTAAAGACCGGCTTCCCTCTTCAGCACTGCTGCGAGTTCAGGGTCTTGTGCGGACAGCATCATCTGCTGCGTTAAGTTAATACTACCTTCTTTCCAGGGATTATTCATACCTGGAGCGACAGTAGAAGTTGGGTTGGGCTTGGCGCCCATGCCAGCGGCAGAACTTGGCTTGAAGTGATGTTCAAAGCCGGAGCCGGGATTCTTCAGGTTGTTTAGATATGCCTGAAGGTCTTGTTCCACGCCGCCGTTGAGGACGACGACGCTGCCGGTTTCGTTTTTGCGGAGGTTGTCTTGGAGCAACATCAGCATTTGCTCGGCGTTGATTGCGCCAGCTTGGCTAATAGCGGACATGGCCGCTGTTCGCATGGTGGCGGCTTCGTTAGAAGAACGGAGGTCCTCAAGTTGGCGGTTCAGATCGGCGATTTGCTGATCTTTTTCTTGCGCCGTCTTGTTGGCCTCTTCCCACAGATCTTTCCACTGGCCTTGGTCTTGTAGGACTTTTTTGCGTTGGTCGTCCTGCTTTTTGTAGACCTCGTCCAATTTTGCCTTGATGCCTTGGAAACGTTCCTCGGCTTCGGCGGATTGGGCTTTTAAGGCGTTGATCTGGGACTCGTACTCAGCCTTGATGTTGGTGACATCAGGGGTGGGTTGAGCGGTGTCGGCTCCAGCCACAGGCTGGGGTGGAGTCGCCACGGGCGTCTCCTGGATGACTTGCTCTTCCATGCGTTAGAACTCGGGGATTTCAGGGGTTTCGGTGACAAACGCAGGCTCGCTGGTGGCCTTTTTGCCAGCCTTGCGGGCGGGTTTTTCGGGGGCGGGTTCTGCTTTTGCAGCCCGCGCAGCTTCGTCCATTTCGACCATTTCCCAGCGGAAACTGCCGTCAGGCTGCTGCACGTAATCCAGGCTTTTCACCAGCGGACTGTAGAAAGTGCGCTTCTAGTCTAGAACAAAAGAGATCAGGACTCTTCCTCTTCTTCGCGGGCTTCTTCCTCGGCGGATTCGATGGGTTCCAGTGATTCGTTGTCGCTGTGCATAGGCGTGCCAGTGGAAAGAATTTCGCCTTGGCGGAGGATGTCGCGGAACTCTTCGCGGTCGATGACCTGTTGTGCGAACAGGCTTGTCAACGCGGTGATGTCTTGGCCGATGAGGCGGTCGATGTCGAAGTCGCGGCTGACGTAGACCTTGGGAGGTTCCAGTTGGAGATAGTTGGCGGCGAGGTCGAAGGCGCCTTGGAGGGTTTGCTGGAGGTCCATGGAGACCATTGACAGCATGGAGTTGGTGTCGACGCGGTCGAGGCGGCGGGCGTCGGCAGATTCGGCGACAAACTTTTGTTGGCTCAGCGTGCTGATGCCCAACGTCGCCATTTGCATCTGGAGTTCTTTGATTTCGTTTGACTGGGCCTCAAAAGCGCTCGATGCAGGCTCCACGTAATAAGCCTTGTTGCCGGGCTGCATCGCCAACGCATAATTAACACTGATAGCAAGGTCCTTGGTCTGGTCGTCCCAGCCTTCGAGGACGAGCATGGGTTGGCTGGCGACATGCAGGCTGTGGATGAGGTCGGCTTGGCGCTGGAAGTGGGCCAGGTTTAGGTAAGCGATGTCGAGTAGCGGAGGCTTGCTGACGAGGGTGTCGACCTTGTTGGAGTACATCGTGACGAGGGGAATTTCGCCGAGGCTGTACGCGCCAGATTCGATCAGTTCGTAGTCGCCGCCGGTGGGGCCGGTGATGTTGAAGGAATTGGGGTACGGCATTTGTCCGTACATGTCCTTGCGGCTTTCCTGCTGGCGGTAGATCTCGTAGCGGCCGGGCTCGATGACGCGGACTTGGTCGTACACTTTTTCGCCGAAGCGGCCGTCGGGGACGATCGCTTTTTCGGCGATGCGGATTTGGATCAGCTTGCCGTAGTTGACCTCACGATCGAGGCGCCAGCCGTAGACGTTTTGGGGTTCGACCTCGATCCAGTAGGGGCGGCGGTTGAGGGCGCGTTCTTCGGCGAGGCTGCGGGCGCCAGTTGGGGCGGGGAAGTCGACCAGGGTGTGGCAGTGGCCGTAGGTCAGGGCGCAGATCAATAGGCGCCGGGCGTATTCGTCAAGGTCGGAGCCACAGCCGTCGACGTCCTTGGCGAAAATTTCGCTCCAGTAGGGGTCGCCTTCGAGGACGATGGGTTTGCGGAGAACTAGGCCGGCGGCGGCACGCACCAGGCGTTGGGTGAAGGGGGAGAAGACGGCACGGTTGACGCGGGCCAGGTAGGCCGTGTAGTCCTCGCGGGGCTCCAGGGGGAGGAAAGTTTCGCTGTTTTCGCGCAGGTATTCGGTGCCGAGGGTGACGGCTTTCATGATTTCCCAGCCGCGCATCATGTCCAGCACGGCGCGGGTCCGCGAGAACGGTGAGTCAGTCGGACCCTCGAAGGTCGAGCTGACGAGATGGGTGCGGATTTGGCCTGGGACTGCGTAGGTCATTGGGTTACCATTTCACCTTGTCGGCCCAGTAGGCGGCAGACATCTTGCCTTTCTTTATGTTAGAGGCATGTCTGGCTTTGAAGGATGCGCGTCGTGCTCGCTCTGCTTCTGATTCTCCTTTTTGTGCTGGCGAGCCAGATACACCCTGCTGACCGAATCGAATAAGTTTCACTGTGTCGCCCTCTTTTGCGAGGACGGCGTGTGATTTTTCGGGGTGTTTTGGGGTGCGCTTCGGTTTGTTGTAGCCCGCAAATTTTTCGCCACGATACTCAATCATCGTCGTCTTCCTCCTCGTCGACTTCGTCTACATCGACTAGAACTTCTACACCAGTGAAAAGATTACGCATGAAGCCGGCAAATAAATCGGCGTCACTAGGCGTTTTGAAGTCAAAAGTAACTTGGGTGCGACCGGTTTCGGCATCAACTTCGATGTAAGTTGGATAGCCCGAGAGGGTGTGGATTGCCATTACATTGTGCCCAGTTTTACAGAAACTGTAGCTGTTCCAGTGCTTACGAGGGTAAGCAGGTGGATGCGAATGTAGCGGTTGGGCTGATTTTGCACATAGTACATGTAAGTGCCGTCGGCAGTGATGCTGTTGACGCCAGGGTGTTTGGTTACGATGGTTAGATGGCCGTAGTTGGTGCCGTCGAGGCTACCATCAAAATCAAAAGTAGCCTCCTTTCCACCGCCAGCGAGGCCAGAAACGGTTACTTGGATCGCCCAGTGCAATGCGACGGATTCATTTGCAGTGAAAAAACCGGCGGATGTGCGGGATCCGAGGTCGTAGATGGTTAGTTCGCCATCGTGGATGGTGCCGGTTCCAATGGCCATTGGGATTTAGCCTCGCGCTTTTTTATAGATGTCGCTGTCGGCTTTGCGGGCGCCGCCTTTGCCGGAGACATAGCTGTTGACGCGACCCATGGCCCAGGCAGCCATTGAGACGTTGCGCGAACCACTGGATAAGTAGGCGCCCTGGCCGCGACGATAAACTGCGGCGAGTTCGCCGTAGCTGAAGCGGGTGCCTTCAGCCTTTGCCTTAAGCGCCTTTTTTGTTGCTTCGCTTAACGGTTTTGCGCTTGCCACCTTGTTCAGTCCTCGATTTAGAAACAGCTTTGATATCAATAAACTCGCCGCGCTTGTAAGCCTCGGCGGTGCTTTTGATCTCACGAGCCTTGGCACTTCTGTTTTTTGCACCGCTAAGGTACTTTTTCGGCAATCCGGTTGCCTTGTCTTTGGGTACGCGGCGTTGCTTGTGGGACATTACTTCTTTTTGGCTCCCTTCTTGGTGGTTTTCTTGGTCATTCCGGGCTTGGACTTGCCGCCTTTGGGCATTTTCATGTCGCCGTAATGGCCGGGCATAGCTTTTGGGGGTAGCTACCACACACGATAATTCGTTGTGCCGAGTTTGGCGTAGTTGACGAGGTTGAATTGCTGGAGGCAGAGGTAGCCGAAGGCGTCGAAGGCGTGATCCACGCCGAGGTTTTTATTGGGGAGGCCAGTGTTGGGGGTGTAGGTCAGGGTGCGGAGGGATTTTATGAGTTCCTTGCAGCGGGGGTGGATGATGGTGCGGCGCGTTCCAGTGGCATCCAAGAGTGCGGTGTTGACGCAGGTGATTTTGTCGCGGATTTTCCAGGGGGATTTGGGGCTGGAGACTGTGAAGCCGCTGCGGCGGAGGATGTTGTGGTCGGTTAGTCCCACGCCAGAGGTTTTGCGGGCGCCGCCGGTGGGGTCCGGGCAGGCGATGATGCGGCGATCCACGCCGAAACGGCGGGTGACTTCTTCGGCGAAGTCCCAGGTGGTGGCTCCACCCGTCATCATGATTTCGTCGAAAACGTAGAGGGTGTCGTCCTTTTTGACCGCGCAAATGCCGGACATTGGGTCGACGTTGAAGTCCACCCCCAAAAGGAGTGGAAGGATTGAAATATCGGTTGATTCGGGGCTGATGTTGGCGTCGCTGAAGGAGACGGCGACTAGGCCGCTTAGATTCTCGAAGCTGGCCTCGAACTCTTGGCGGAAGGTGCGGGCGTCGAGTTGGGCGCGGGCGGCTTCGATTTCTTCCGCTGGGACGTTGTCGCCTTCGATCGTGGTGAATTGCCAGCGGTTCCAGTCCGTGTCGCCGCTGTCGGCGTATTGCCAAAGTTCGTAGAACCAGCTGGCGGTGCCGTCGGGGGTGGAGATGAACAAGGCCCAGCCCTGTTTGTCGGCGAGGGCGGGGCGGATCACCTCGAACCAGACCTCGGCATCCATGAAGGCGGCTTCGTCCAGCACCACGCCAGCCAAACTGCGGCCGCGCAAGGCCATTGCGTTTTCGGTGCCCTTAAGTTCGATGGTGCTGCCGTTGACCAGCTCGATCTTCAGGTCAGTCTCGTTTTTGCTCTTGATCCACGCCCTCGGGACCAGCTTCTTCATTACCTTCCAGGCGATGTCCTTCGCCATCCGGTATGTAGGGGCCGCGTAGAAGAATGTTTCGCCCGGCCGCTCGATCGCCCCACGCAGCAATTCGATACACGACAAGTAACTCTTGCCGAATCGACGGCCCGCTACCAGCACCCTAAAGCGTTTGCGGCTGGAGAAAACTTCGCCTTGAGCCCATCGCAGCGTTAAGCCGGGCGTTCCAGTCATTCGGGGCTGCTATTTCAGACGGGTACCTTGCAGTGTAGTAGAGGAAATCGAACCCCTCCCCCTTGGAGCTGTGTAACAGTAGAAAGAATTGCGAATGTATCAGTAGGTTCCCTAAGCGGCTTGGTACCGCCACAGAATCTCGAACCCTCCCCCGTGTGACCGGGGGGTGGTTCACTTGTACTAGCCTGCGGGCTCAGTCAGCTGGGAGCGTGGCGCCAAGGCCCAGGCCGCCAACCAGGCAGACGGCGGCTAAGGGTAGGTTGGCGGTACTGGTGGCAGCGGCGAGCAGTAGCAGCGCGCCAGTCAATCGAAGGGCTGTCATCGGTCAGGCCTCAGGGTAGACGTGGACGAACTGCACCGAGTCGGTGCCGTAGGCGCGAAGCGCGGCGGCGTAGGCTTCGCGGGCTTCGTGCCAGGTGCGGAACACGTCACAGTGGCGGTAACCCTTGGACGTGACGAAGTGGACGCGGTAGCGGATCATTTGTCTAGCTGAGGCGGCATGGGTGAGCCGTTCCCTCTTGCTCTGTATTCTTGCACACCTGGCAGCTAGGGCAAGGTTTGTTACACATTAGCATTTTTTATGGCTGCCTGCGGTCCTCGACCGTGATCTCCAGGCGCGGCGCTGCTGCTGATGCAGCTTCCGGTGAGACTTCACCGACCACCGCGCCAAGGTCGCGCAGCAGTAGTTGAGCCGTGCCGAACTGCTTGGCTCGGATCGCCCCATCAATACAGCGGAGCCTCATCTGCTGTATCCGTGACACCGTTTTGTCGCGCTGCTCAGCCCAGTCGGACTCATTCCAGCTTTGGATGACTGCATAGTCGCGCCAGGCTGTACTTAAGCTCACACCTTCACGTGTGGCGTGATCGTACACCAAAGCGCGGGGACTGCTGCCGCTGAGCTGCCGCATGTACAGCCGACGCTGCCGTTCTTCGACCCAGGCGTCAGGGTTGCGGCGACCGTAAGCGTTGCCGCGCTTTGCTTCACCTTCCGCTGCAACTTCCGGCGTTTCGTTGATAGCTTCCGGCTGATCGTTCACGCTGCGATTCTGTAGACTGCTGCACCAATCATAAGCGCCAACAAACAAGCCCGACACAATGGCCGGGCCTGTGATCTGTAGCGGTGGGATCAGTAGCGCGGCAGCACGAACGCAACGGTCAGCGAGCCAGTCGGCCTAAGCTCGAACCCTTCGCCGTAGTCGAAGGTACGGCAACGGCAACCGGTCAGACCTAGCGCGGCCTTGGCAGCCGTTACGATCTGCCGAGCCGTAGCGCCGGCCGGTAGCTCGAAGGTCTCGCGGGTAACCCAGCTGTAATTCGC
>Ga0194130_10006050_pt1 | contig 14207 bp, 21 predicted proteins | sample TA2KigsurfametaG_FD_160084 | JGI IMG/M metagenome (GOLD analysis project Ga0194130, IMG submission 160084) | Freshwater microbial communities from Lake Tanganyika, Tanzania - TA2015050 Kigoma 12 surface | ecosystem: Environmental > Aquatic > Freshwater > Lake | place: Tanzania: Lake Tanganyika... | reverse complement strand
CCCCAAAACCCCAAAACCCCTTAAATAGCCAATAGAAATTTAGGTTATAATTAATTTTCTTAAAAACAACTGATTCAAATGTCAGGCCTGTTCAACAAGAAAGAACCTAACATAACCGACGAAGAGTACATCGTGAAGTACTCCCTTATTTACCTCGGTATGAGAAAGATCAAAGACGAGTCAATTGACAAAATCTTCAAGAACGACGAGAACAAGTAAGTAGCCGAATGACCCAAAACTTCCCAAAGTACCTGTAACGGACGCTTTTTCACTAAATTTAAACTTTAATCTCCTCCTTAATTTAAATTCCTGGCGCTAACTTTGATTTAGATCTGCTCTCTCAGACTTCAGTGGCCGATCAAATTACCTGTTTGTGCTAAACCCAAGCGGAGAAAACCTAAGTCTGTCGATTGAGCCGCCAGCTCTTGCCAACATCAAAAAGAAGTTCCTTTTGGTCATCAAGGCGCGTCCAGAAACCAGAGAACCCGGCTTCCCAACCGGCATCGCTAACGAAGTCGTCTTTATGGAGATGAACAAGCCCATTCTGGAAAGTCTCCACAACACTTGCTAGGTAAGCTTTTAAATCCAATCCATCCTTGCTATTTGACTCTGGCTTAATTCAAATTTTTGTCTCTCCCTTACCACTTCATCACACGTGACTAACAATTTATTTAGGAGGTGTTTTTGCCAGTGCTTAGCAACCCGCTAAATTAAGTTAACTTGTCTGACCTTGTCAGTAAAGACCTTATGGAAAAGTTCCACACATTCCTTGCTTACACTTACGTGACGATCGGTCAGGTCAAAGGTAGGACTCTCCTTCCACTTCCCCCCGCAGACTCAGCCAACAGTGAGCGCACCTCAAGTAAAGACAAGGCGCACGTTCTTGAAAGTAAGTTTGATTTGATTTAAGTTTGAATTTAGCCGCCATAATTCATTGGCAAAAACAAATCAAAAACGTCCTTAAGTAAGACCCTGAAAACTCTCTTAAAGACGGTAAGCATCCTGAGCCAATGGTAGAACTTGATTTTTGGTAAAACAAGGCTGAAAACTTAAACAGTATTTGCATTCAGCTCAGCTCTGAACGCATCAAGAAGGTATTGAAATTCCTTGAGCAAAACAAAAGTACTTATACCACACCATTCAGCAAGTTATAAAAAGAGGTTTAAATTGCTCAAAAGGAAGCAAATGAAAATTTCAAATATTTGTCAACACTCAAAAACCTTTTCCTTGATCTGTCAGACAGCTCTAAAGACCTAGCTGAGATTATTGACACATTTGTGCCCATCATGCACACCATTCTGCTGATATGGAACCATTCTTAAAACTACAACACACCAGCCCGACTTGTGGTATTAATTCGACAAATTTGCAACGCCATTATTAAATAGTGTCGCGGCACAATAGATGGACCTAAAGTCTTTTAAGCCATTAAAGACGAAGACTCGATGGATGCACACACAAAATTAACTCTTGCTCTCGACATTTGCTCTAAATTCAAAGATGCTTACTTTGATTACAAGAGCAAATCTAAGAACTAATGGAAAATTTCCACAAATGCTCTGTTTGTTCGCCTCGACGCCTTTAGTGAACGCTGTTAAGATATTATGCACCTGACGGGTACAATTTAGCAGTTTAACAAATTGCAAAAAATTGAAATTGGTAACACTAAAGGCAAAACCATGACTGCTTCTATCATGCAAATATTTACCGAATTCAACAAGGCAGTCGAAGACTTCATGCAAGTAACATATGACATTATGGACATAGAAAAGAGAGAATTCGATGACGACTTCTTCAAATTCCGTCAAAGAATAAAAGAGCTCGAACGACGACTTGCCTCAGTTTTGACCCAATCTTTTGATGACTGTGACACTATTATTGGAAAGTTTAAGCTGCTTGAATCATTTGAAGGTCTTTTGACCAGACCAATCATTCAAGATGAGCTAGAACGCAAGTAGATTACTTTACTTGACTTATACAAGTAAGACTTGAAAATTACGCAATAAATTTTCTAAGAAGGTAAAGTACTAGTTGAACGTGTTGATGAAAGGTCTCCAATCAGTTCAAACATGCCACCAATTGCTGGCGCTCTTTATTGGTCAAGAGGACTACTTGACAGAGTTAAGGAGCCAATGGAACGTCTCCAAACATTGAGTACGACACTTTAAGAAAGAGAAGAGTTCAAAGATGTGCAAAAGTTATACAATTCACTTAACAAGAACATAAATGAGTTCGAGTAAACTAAGATTGCTGAGTGGGTCGTTGGAGTTGAAAATAACACTGAGGAATAGCTAAACAAGTTCCTACTCGTAAGAGAAGAGACTGAAATTGCACCAGAAGGCTTCATCAGAGTTAACTTTGATCCAGTTCTCGTCAGACTTCTAAGAGAAGTCAAATATTTGCAACTGCTCGATATAGAAGTTCCAGAGCGTGCCAGCGCACTCTACGCTAAAGTCAACATTTACCGTACACAAACAGGCAACCTTGAGTTAACTGTAAATATGTTCAACGAAATTCTATCAACACTGCTACCAGTTGAAAAACCACTTTTAGCAGACAGAATCAAAATGATGTGTGATTTCTTAGCACCAGGTATCGAAAAACTTTGCTGGAATTCAGATAACATAAATCCATTTATTTCAAAAGCGATGAAAATCGTTACTGAAGTTGACGAGTTAGTTAAAAAGATGAAGGAAAATGTCAGAAAGATTGTAGATATGATGGAAAAATGGACTAAACCTCTTTATGAAAGAAAGAATAAAGCTATGCTGGCTGAGGACGTCGAATAAACTCACTAAGCACTTGTTGGTCCACGTCTTGAGGATGTTCGCAATAACGGTAAAGAAATACACAAACTCATGAAAGACACGCAAGACAACATCAAACCAGACAAAAAATCACCACAATGGGCTGCATATCAAGATTATATCAATGGATTAGTCATTGAAGGTATTACCAATGGAATTAATGCTTCTATGTTATTCCTTAAGGACCAAATTAGTATTGCCTACAACAAACACAATGGCTTAGCACCAATATTTGACATTAAGGTAAACCTTTAGGACCGAAAAGTTATGTTTGACCCATCTATCGGATCTAATGATCGCTAAAACGGTATAAGAGATATCATAAATAAGATTGTTGCTGACTTTATCTCTTTATCTATTCAGATGCCTGGCAGATTAGATGCAAGTGCTAACCCTGCCAATGCAACTAATAACGGCGACTACCTGGTTGAAATAAAAGATTAGTTTATTCTTTTCTTATCTATGCAGCAAATTACTAACGGATTAAATGAAATTGAGGATGCAACCAATAGCTTTATACATTAGTACGACGACAAAAAGTTCCTTTGGGAAGAGAAACTTGATGTCTCATTCCAAGAATTCCTTAACTCTGGTCAGTCTTTGGAAGAGATGTTCACTAAGAAGTTAGATGCTTAAAGAACTGGTAACGATGATGAAGACTAAAAACTTGACGATGAGCAAGACGCATTTAATTGGATGTGCTAAAAGATTCTAAAAGGAGTCGTCACTCGGTTCCCAACTTTAGAAACTTTTGATGAAAAGATTGCTTATCTTTTTACTGTAAAACGCTAGATAGCTGAAATGAAATAGTCAGTTGATATTGGCTGGCTGAGAGTAAACTCAGTGCCACTAATCAAGGAGCTTGAAAAGACAATTGAAGCTTGGATCTAGACTCACACTAGCTTTATACTAAACAACACGATGCAACAGATTAAGAACATCAATCACTTTATTCACGAAGTAACTGAAGGAATAAAAGTTGTTCCAAAGAGCGCTGATACTGCATCTGAAAAAGCCATTCTCATGCAAGTTATGACTCATTTGAGAGATGTCAAAATGATTAAAGACAAGACCCTTGAACAAATAGAACCTATGAAACAAGCTATTATGCTAATGAAAAAGCATCAAGTTAAGATGGAAGATGACTTCTTAGTCACTTTAGAAACTGGAAAGTAGTAACTTAAAGAAATATCAGAAAAAGCTTTGGGTCCTGTTAAGGAAAGCATTCTTCCCTTGCAAAATCAAGAAGCTTAAAACATTAAAGGTCGTCTCGCCAGATTTGGTGTACTTGTTCAAGAGTTCAGAATCAAATTCTAAAATACTCTTCCATATCATGTCGCTGAGACATCTCCTGAGATCATAGATAATGCTTACAAGCAAATTACATAATTTTACGATGAAACATGCAAGTTTGAAAATGAAGCTCGTGAATTAAACAATCTAGAAACTTTGTTCGATCTCCAACGTAGCAGCTACAAGCAATTAAGAGATTGCAAATCAGAATTAGTTTCTCTTAAAGAAATGTGGGACTTGGTCGCTCTTATTGACATGCAATTTGAGTCTTGGAAAAAAACTCTTTGGGACTAAATTGACACCGATAACTTGACATCTCTAATTAAGGACATGCAAACCAAATAAATGAACCCATCAGCACCATAAAACAAAGTCATCGCAAAGTGGAGAACATTTGTAGCACTTAACGAGAGAGTTAAAAACATGAATACCATTTTACCTTTGATTGCTCAATTACATTCACCATTTATGTAAAATCGTCACTGGAAAAAGCTAATGAAAACAACTCATTAGACTATTGATCACGCATCACCTAAATTCTGTTTGGAAGATTTAATTAAGCTTCACCTCTATAAGTATTCTGACGAAGTCTCTGAAATTGTTGATGGTGCTTAAAAAGAAGACAAGATTGAAAAGAAAGTAGGTCTAATCGCTCGAACATGGGATGATTAAAAGTTTACCTTTGAAGATAAAGGTGATATTTAATTGCTAGGAGCTCTTGATTTAATTGTTGAGCTGGTTGAGACGCAATCGCTTGATCTTATGACTATGCTTGCTTAAAAAGAAGTTGAAGAATTTAAAGAAAACGTCAGCAAGTGGCAAAAGACACTTAAGCTTGTTGACAGTGTCATCTAAATTTGGGTTAAAGTGCAAAAAAACTGGTAAAGACTTTATCCAATTTTCTTAGCATCAGAGGATATCCGTGGCTAACTTCCAGATGACACAAAGAGATTCGAAAAAGTAGATATAGATTTTAAAGAGCTGATGCGTGACGCTGTTGAACATCCTGGCGTTGTGGAAGCTTGTACATCTGAAGGACGAGAAGAATTACTTAATGGATTCAACAATGATATCGAAACTTGTGAAAAGGCTCTGAATGCCTATCTTGAAGAAAAGAAAAAAGTGTTCCCACGCTTCTACTTTGTCTCAAATTAGTCGCTACTGGATATTTTATCAAACGGTAATAATCCTGTTAAAGTAGATGAATACTTAGGCAACTGCTTTGACGGTCTAAAATGTTTGAAATTTTTAAAAGAAGGACCAGAGCCATATAAGACTGCACTCGGAATGTATTCAAAGGATGGTGACGAGTTTGTTGACTTCTTGACTCCATTTGTATGCACAGGTGCAGTCGAGAACTATCTTTGTGATCTTGAAACAAAGATGCAAACTACTCTTAAAGATATTTTGGAAACGGCAAAGGAAACAGCTGATGAGTGGGAAGTCTCAAAGCAGCGTCATTTCTGGCTTGAGGACTACAATGCTTAAATTTCTCTCCTTGCTACTTAAATTTTATGGACCGAAGAAACATAACGCGCCTTTGATGAACTTGAGGGTGGTTCTGAGTCTGCTATGAAAGATTATTATGGTGTGACTGTATCTCGTATTCTAGCTCTTATCGAACGAGTTAGAACCGAGCTAACTGCTGAGCTTCGTATTAAGATAATTACAATTATTACTATTGATGTCCATGAGCGTGATGTTGTTGAAATGTTTGTCCAAAACAAAATAATGGATTCAGGTGCATTCAAATGGCAATCTTAACTCAGATTTTACATGGAATCAAAAGCAAAAGAACCTAAAAAGGTATGCTAAGCTAGAATCTGCGACTGGACAACTTGGTACAACTATGAGTATGTCGGAAATTGTGGTCGTTTAGTTATTACTCCTTTAACTGACAGATGTTACATAACTTTGACTTAGGCTCTAAATCTAAGCATGGGTGGAGCTCCAGCTGGTCCCGCAGGTACTGGTAAGACAGAAACAACAAAGGATCTTGGTAGAGCTCTCGGTCTCTAGGTCGTCGTCTTCAACTGCTCTGACTAAATGAATTATTAGTCCATGGGTCAGATCTTTATGGGTCTTGCATAATCTGGAGCTTGGGGTTGCTTTGACGAGTTTAACCGTATTTCAGTAGAAGTGCTTTCTGTCGTTTCTACTTAGGTGAAAACTTGCCTTGACGCCGTTAGAGAAATGAAAATAAATCCAAATAAGAACATGTTCTAGTTTGAAGATCAAGGTGAAATTTAACTTAAAATTACAGTCGGTTTTTGGATTACTATGAATCCTGGTTATGCTGGCCGTACAGAACTTCCAGAAAACTTAAAAGCTCTGTTTAGATCTTGCGCTATGGTTGTTCCAGATATTGTACTTATTTGTGAAAACATGCTTATGTCAGAAGGTTTTGCAACTGCTAGAGATCTTTCCAAGAAATTCATGACATTGTATAATCTTGCCAAGTCCTTACTTTCTGAATAAGTTCACTACGATTGGGGTCTTCGAGCAGTTAAGTCTGTGCTCAGACAGGCCGGTAAACTTAAGAGAGCCGATCCAAACATTTCTGAGGAAGAGCTTCTTATGAGAGCTCTAAGAGACTTTAACTGGCCTAAGATTAAAGTCGAAGATAGACTTATTTTCCTCGGTCTCATTAGAGATTTGTTCCCAGGTATTAATGCTGAGGCTAAAACTGATGAAAAACTAAGAGATGATTGTGCTGAAGTTGCTAAAAGCAAGAACTTACAGCCTGAAGAAGGCTTTGTGCTTAAATGTGTACAATTAGCTGAAATTTTAGAAGTACGTCATTCTTGCTTCTTAATTGGTGTGCCTGGAACTGCTAAATCAGCTGTTTGGAAAAACCTGTCAGATTCGCTTACTCACAGAAAATGGATTACTGCATGGGATATTGTTGATCCAAAAGCTGTTACCTCGGATGAATTGTTCGGTTGCATGAACACAAAGACTAAGGAATGGAAAGACGGTGTACTTTCTGTTATAATGAGAGATATGAATAAGAGTTAGGGCAAATATAAGACAACTTAAAAGTACAAGTGGGTTATTCTCGATGGTGATGTTGATCCAGAGTGGATTGAATCCCTTAACACTGTCATGGATGATAATAAAGTGCTCACTCTAGTCTCATAGGAACGTATCCCACTAACACCTGAAATGAGATTACTTTTAGAAGTATCGAACTTAAGAAATGCTACTCCTGCTACTGTTTCTCGTGGAGGTGTACTTTATATAAATGATACTGATATAGGTTGGAGACCATATGTTGACACATGGTTGTCACGCTTCAAGTAACGTAATGATGATAGCGCTATGACAACTTTTACTCTGTCTCTCTCACATTACATTAACGAGTCATTCTTATTCGATATGAAAAATTCAGAAACTGTAGCTCCAGTTTGTGAAATGGGTGCAATTACTACACTAACAACAATTATTGACTATCTGTATGATGAGCTGTACTCTAACAAAGAGCAAGTTGAATATTTGAAGAGAATAAAAGAGGAAGGTGGCTATGAAGAAGCAATTAAAGTAATTTATGAAGGATTCTTTGTGTTTGCAATGATTTGGTCATTTGGTGGACCACTAACTGACTCCAAAATTCGCTACAATGGTCTTTTGAGAGCACTTGCTGGCAGAGTAAAATTCCCTGATGGCAATCTAATTTATGATTACTACTTTGATGTATTAAAGGGAACTTGGTCATTGTGGAGTGAAAAGGTAAAACCATTCGATCCCAATTATGATGGTCTGTTTAACAATTTGGTCGTACCCACTGCAGAAACAACCAGATAGAAGTTCTTGATCGATGTTCATAGAAAAACAAGAAAGGGACTCTTGTATGTCGGTTTTGCTGGAACTGGCAAGACAACAATCATCAAAGACTATTTCGCAGCCGTTGATCTTGAAACAACCGTGTGTGCAGACATCAATCTTAACTCTTACACCGACTCTAAAGCTCTATAAGTTGTTATTGAAGGTAATGTTGACAAGCGTATGGGTAGAATTTTCGGACCACCATCAGGTAAAATTTTAATGTTCTTTATGGATGATATGAACATGCCCAAGCTGGACAAATACGGCACTTAGAGCCCAATTTGTTTAATAAGACAAATAATTGACTATTAGCTTGTATTCGACAGAGATCATTTAGAAGAAAAAAAGACACTCCAGGACATTATGTTCCTCGGTTGCATGAATCCCAAGTCTGGTTCATTCGTTATTGATCTTAGACTCTCACGCCACTTCACAATGATTGCTCTTGGTGTACCTGAGAAGGAAATCCTAAACACAATTTACCTGCAAGTTCTTGGAAATCACCTTAAGTCTTTTGATAACTCATTCCAATCGTATGCAAAGAGAGTTGTTGATGCTACTTCAGTAGTATTTAATGGTATTGCCCTCTCAGCTCAATTCATGCCTACTGCACGAAAGTTCCATTACTAATTCAACATGAGAGACTTCAGCAAAATTATTTCTAAAGTCATGCAAGCAGAAGCACAAGTTTACAGAGGAAATACACTTGGTCTCGCTAGACTTTGGGCTCACGAATGCCACAGGACATATCTCGATCGTCTCATAACGCCAGAAGACGTGACAAAGTACATGGAATTCATGACTAATGCTTGCAAAGAATTTTCAGATTTCAAACCAGAAGCAATCTTTGCTGAGCCTCTCATTTTTACTAACTTCGTTTCTGCCGCTAAAGGTCACGAGCCAGCCTACTTAAATGTAAAAGACATGGATGATCTTAAAGCTGTATTGGAGTAGAAACTTGCCGACTATAATGAGCAAATTGCCTCAATGGACTTAGTTCTTTTCTCAATTGCTTGCGAGCACATTACTAGAATTTGCAGAATTATTGAATCACCCTTCGGTAATGCACTACTTGTCGGTGTTGGTGGTTCCGGTAAATAGTCACTCTCAAAACTATCTGCTTTCATTTTGTAATAGGATGTGTTCAGAATTGTTGTAACTTCAAATTACAGCAAGAATGATCTAAAGCTCGACATATAGACTGCATTTATGAAAGCTGGTGTTGTTGGTCAGCCAACTCTATTTATATTAACTGACTCTCAAATTCCGAAAGATGAATTCTTAGTCTACATCAATGATATACTTTCAGCTGGCTACATTCCAGAACTATTTGCAAAAGATGAGCTAGACGGAATTTTCGGTAAGATTCGAACTGAAGCAAAGTCCAACGGTGTTTAAGACACTCCGACCGAGCTTTTCGCATTTTTCGTTGACAAGATCCGCAAGAATTTGCACATGGCTCTTTGTTTCTCCCCAGTTGGTGATGCTTTCCGTTTCAGAGCCCGTATGTTCTCAGCTCTCATCAATTGTACTTCGATTGACTGGTTCCACGAGTGGCCAGAAGATGCCTTAGTTGGTGTCGCACAACGTTTCCTCAACGAAGTTGCGATATTACCAAATGAGGAACTTAGAGACTAAATCGCACGTCACATGGCTTTCGTTCATAAATCTATCGGAGAAGCAAACATAAGAATGAGATTATAACAGCGAAGAAACAATTACACAACTCCAACTTCATTCTTAGAATTGATCAAGTTTTACACTGCTTTGCTTGAAGATAAGACTTCAAAGATTAGTGATATTATCGAAAGATTGTCGAACGGTCTAAATATTATGAATTCAACGACTGAAAAGGTCGCATAACTGCAACAACTTCTTAAGGTTAAAATGGTTGAAGTAGATATCGAAGTAGCTGCAACTGGCAAGCTTATTGCTTAAGTCGAACTTGAGTCAGCAGATGCTTAGAAAGAACAAGACGCTGCGAATATTTAAGCTGAGGCAACTAATAAACTTGCAAATGAAGCTCAAGCCATTAAAGCAGCAGCCAATAAAGAACTTGAAGCTGCCGTTCCAGCTATGGAAGCAGCTAAAGAAGCCGTTAATTGTCTTACACTTCCCGCTATTCAAGAACTTAAAGGTCTACCAAACCCTCCAGCTGACTGTCTTCTTGTGACCAAAGCTGTGCTTATCCTACTTAAAGGTGAGAAGAAAAACCACGCCTGGCCAAACGCTCAAAAGATGATGGCTAACCCTAAAGTTTTCGTTGAACAAGTTAAATCATTCCCAGGTGAAAACATAGACGAATGGAAACTTAAGGACGTTGAACCCATTTTAGCATACGAAGGCTTTACATATGAAAACATGGTTAAGAAGTCTCAAGCAGCCTCTTTCCTTGCTAATTGGGTTATCAACATTGTTAAGTTTAATAAGATTTATAAGCAAGTTAAGCCACTTATGGAGTCTGCCGAAGCAGCTGATAAACTTGCTAACGAAAAACTCGAAGAATTAAGAGTTGTTCTTGAAAAAGTTAGAGTAATTGTTGAGAAGGTCGACGGACTTAAGAGATAATTAGCTGAAGCGGTTGCAAAGAAACAAGCGGTCGAAGATGATGCAAATGCACTTGCTTTAAATCTTTCACTTGCCAACCGTCTAGTCAATGGTCTAGCTGATGAAAATGTTCGTTGGACTAGAAACGTTAAAACTTTAGAACAAGATAAGATTACCATGATTGGTAACGCTCTAGTTTCAGCAGCTTTCGTATCGTATATTGGACCGTTCCATTCAGCCGACAGATAAAGTCTTTGGTGCAACGAGTGGATCGGTGATATGACTGCAAGGAAGATTCCATATACTGATGGCGTTGATCCACTTGGTGTACTTTCAAATGACGCCACATAAGCTGTTTGGAAGACTTAAGGTTTGCCAGCTGATCGAAAATCACTTGAAAATGCTGCTATTGTATGCTCTTGCAAGAGATATCCACTAATTATTGATCCGTAACTTTAGGGTATAAAATGGATTAAGGGCAAAGAAGGATCTGAAATGCTTGTGATTACACTTAGTTAAGATAAATGGTAGAAGAAAGTAGAACACGCTTTAAGTAATGGTCTTGTTCTTATGATTGAGTCAGTTGGTGAGGCAATTGACCCACTTCTTGATCCATTGCTATCTAGACAATTCGTCAAGAAGGGTAAAGGATAAACTGTGAAGATAGGAAGTGAAGATATTGATATGATGCCATCATTCAAACTTTACCTCTAAACAAAACTTATTAATCCCCACTACAAACCAGAAACTGCGGCTCAATGCACAATTATTAACTTTATTGTTACTGAATAAGGTCTTGAAGATTAGTTACTGGCTATGGTCGTGCGTGTCGAAAAACCTGATTTAGAACAAACTAAAGAAGAGTTGGTTAATAAACAAAACTAATTTATCACTACTCTTGCTTAGCTTGAATCTGATTTGCTAAAGAATTTGTCTGATGCTGACCCCAACACTATTTTGACCAACATTTCTCTTATTGAATCACTTGAAGTCACGAAGGCAACTTCGACAGAAATTTAACGCCAATAAGTAGAAGCTAAACAAACGGAGATGACAATTAACTAGCTTCGTGAGACTTACAGACGTGTCGCGGCAGAAGGTGCCACACTATATTTCTTACTATTGACTCTCAATGTTGTAGATCACATGTATCAATACTCACTAGAATCATTCTAGACTTTCTTCTTTAAAGCTATTGATAAGACAGAAGAATTCGATTAAGAAGAGCCAAGAGTACTTGCCTTAAGAATGATGATCAGAATGACTATTTACCAATGGGTATCTCGAGGTTTGTTCGTTCGTCACAAGCAAATTTTCCTTACTCTGTTAACATTTAGGTTGATGCAACTAAATATTATTGACGGAGTTGAATATAATGCACAAATGGTTAATTTCTTACTATTTTGCCCAAGAAAGAGTGATGTACCTGTGCCAGCAGTACTTAAGAAATGGCTACCAGATTAAAACTGGTTTGCAGTCCAAAAACTTATTGAAATTGAAATTTTCGAGCCGTTTGCACAACATATGGAACAAGGTGCACCCAAACGTTTCGAAGATTGGTATAACGAACTTACTCCAGAATCTGAGAAATTGCCTTTGGACTGGAAGAAGTTAGAAAATATGCCATTCGAAAAACTTCTAGTTATTCGCTGCTTGAGACCAGATCGTATTACGACAGCTCTAGATAACTATATTAGAAGAGTATTGCCAAAAGGTGACGAATTTGTAGACTGTGATTCAACTAGCAACTCAAAATAAATTCTTGAAAGTGCATACAAAGATTCAACAACCACTACACCAATTTACTTCATCCTATCCCCTGGTGTAAATCCAGTAGAAGACGTGGAGTATCTTGCAAGAAAAATGGGTTTTGATACAAAGAAAATGTTGCACACAATTGCTCTTGGTCAAGGACAAGACAAATTTGCTAATGACAAACTTGATACTGGCCACAAAGAAGGTTTCTGGGTCATGCTCTAAAACGTGCATTTAATGCCAAGATATCTTTATGAGCTTGAAAAGAAACTCAATCATTTTGCTATGGAGGGTTCAAATCCTAACTTTAGACTTTTCTTAACTTCAGATCCAAGTAAAGAAATTCCGATCGGACTACTTGAAAAATCAATCAAGCTGACAAATGAACCACCACAAGGCCTTAAAGATAATATGAAGAGATCTTTCTGTTTCTTCAAGAAAGAAGAAATTGAGGATAAAGATCCTAAGATCAAGACAATCATATTTGGACTTTGTTATTTCCACTCAGTTATGTGCGAACGTAGAAAATTCGGAACAAAAGGATGGAACAGAGTCTATCCTTTCTCAATGGGTGATTTAAGAGATTCATCAATCGTACTTTAAAACTATATGGAAACAAATGCTGCTAGTGGTAAGATTCCTTGGGATGATCTTAAATACATTTTCGGTGAAATTATGTATGGTGGTCACATTGTCGATGACTGGGACAGAAGATTCTGTGCAACTTATCTTGATGTGCTGATGAATGATTCACTTTTAGATGAGGCTGAAATGTTCCCGTTCGTTGAGGGCAAGAGCATTTCATTCAAAGCACCAACACCACTTGTTTACGAGAAGTATATCGAGTACATTGTGACTGAACTTCCACCAGAAACTCCGATAGCTTACGGTATGCATCCAAATGCCGAAATCGACTTCAGAACCAACCAATGCAACAACTTATTCTACTAACTCGTAGACTTATAACCAAAGAATACTACTGGAGGCGGTGATAGTACTGAAAACACGAAAGTTAAAGAATATTTCGACTTAGTTAACAATGTATTGGCCCTTGATGGCAGCAAGATTAACATGGATGATTTAAATAACAAACTGTCGGATGAAAATAACCCACTTCGTCCATATTAGGACGCCTTCAAACAAGAATGCGAAAAACTTAACATTCTTATTGGTGGAATTATGAGATCGCTGACTGATTTAGATCTTGCCTATCGCGGTGAGCTGACCATGAATGAAGCTCTAGAAAATCTCGAAGATTGCATCAAGTTTGACAGGGTACCACCTCAATGGAAGAAGATTGCTTATCCATCCGAGAGAGCCCTTATTTCTTGGACTGAAAACATTAAAGCTCGTCTTGATTAAATGAACAATTGGAAAGAAGATCCATCAAAACTACCAAAAGTCACTTTCATCAACAGACTGATCAACCCTCAGTCTTTCCTAACTGCTATTAAGCAAGTTTATTGTCGTGACAAGAATGCAGAGCTAAATAAGACAATCATCCAAACTGACATCCTTAAAAAGATGTTCTACGAAGCTGACTTACCAGAGTGCCGTGAAGGTGCCTACGTATTCGGTTTCTAAGTTGAGGGTGCTCGTTGGGACATCAATACTGGTTTGGAAGAATCATTCCCTAAGACAAGTTTCTCAATTGTACCAGTTGTTAATTGCAAGACTGTGATGTTGTCAGACAAAGAAGACAAGACTGTGTATATATGCCCAACTTATAAGACTGTCGATCGTATGATGACTTACGTATTCCCTGCCCAGCTTAAGACTAAGTATCCACCCGCTAAGTGGATCTTGGCTGGTGTAGCTATGATATTGGACGTGCCAGGAGCGGGTGACGCATTCGCTCTTGGTAAAGAGCCACCTCTTTGAGCAAACAGTGAGCCGAAACTATAAGTGAACGCATGCTGACGCTTGTTTAAATTTATATAAATTTCTACATTATTTTATTGGGGTTTTGGGGTTTTGGGG